>OJGU01000065.1_pt1 | contig 74305 bp, 68 predicted proteins | sample 1594741 | NCBI WGS metagenome assembly OJGU01 (sample SAMN05416841, study PRJEB24817) | seawater metagenome | isolation source: Sea water | place: Canada:Atlantic | collected 2013-07 | reverse complement strand
TCGTCGGCAGCGTCAGATGTGTATAAGAGACAGGATAAAATCCTTCAACGGGCTTTTCTTCAATCGCAAAACCCCAGTTTTTACTGATCGTTAGCGCGAGGGCTTTGTCGCTTTCAAAGTGGGTATCGCCTTCGGTGCTAGCAATCACAAGAGGCAAAGTATTAAGCATGGCCATATTGCTCCTTGTGCCCTATCCAGCGGTTGATAATCGCTTGTGCGTGGGAAGGATATTGTTCCCATAAGGTATACGCAATTTCTTGTACTTTGGGAATAAGCGCGGCGTCTCGCACTAAGTCGGCAATTTTAAGTTCCGCCATACCGGTTTGACGAGTACCCATAAACTCCCCTGGGCCACGAATTTCCAAGTCTCGCTGCGCAATATAAAACCCATCATTAGACTCACGCAGTACGCTTAATCGCTGAGTTGCCGTTTTAGATAAGGGGCTTTGGTACATGAGTACACATTGGCTTTCTACTGCGCCACGCCCTACTCGACCTCGAAGCTGATGCAATTGGGCTAACCCTAACCGTTCAGGGTTCTCAATAACCATAAGGCTGGCATTGGGCACATCGACCCCGACTTCGATAACAGTGGTGGCGACCAATAGTTGTAAGTCTCCACGTTTGAATGCGTCCATAACAGCCGACTTTTCAACAGCCTTCATACGACCATGTACTAGTCCGATGGCCAAGTCTGGCAGCTGTTTGCTCAGCGCCTGTGCTGTTACCTCTGCTGCCTGGCATTGCAATGCCTCGGACTCTTCGATGAGTGTGCATACCCAATAAGCTTGGCTGCCATTGGCACAGGCATTGTGAATGCGCTCGATGACATCGTCTCGGCGGCTATTGGAGATTACTAAAGTACCAACAGCAGTGCGCCCAGGGGGAAGCTCGTCGATAACGCTACAGTCTAAGTCTGCATAGGCACTCATGGCCAGTGTGCGTGGAATGGGAGTGGCGGTCATTACTAGTTGATGGGGTAAATGGGTAGAGCTGGCACCTTTTTCGCGCAGCGCGAGTCTTTGATGAACGCCAAAGCGATGTTGCTCGTCGATAATAATGAGCCCCAAATTAGCGAACTCGACCCCGTCTTGAAACAGCGCATGAGTCCCCACGATGACCTGCGCACTAGCGTCGCGAAAGCTTTGTAACTGCGCCTCTCGTTTCTTGCCTTTAAGTTTTCCGCTTAACCAACCCACTGTTAAGCCCAGAGGCTCTAACCAATTTGAGAAGTTCAAAAAATGTTGCTCGGCCAATAACTCAGTTGGTGCCATGACTGCGGCCTGGTAACCATTCTCTACTGCTTGCAGGGCAGCTAGGGCGGCCACGATGGTTTTGCCTGAGCCAACATCGCCTTGCAATAGTCGCAGCATGGGAGTGCCGAGCTGTAGATCAGCGTCGATTTCATTCGCAACTCTTTGTTGTGCTTTGGTAAGTGCAAAGGGAAGTTGTGATTTAAATTTTTGCCGCAGTTGGTCAGGCTTTATGAGAGTAGGAGCATTAAGCTGTACAGCTTGTTCGCGCAATTGCCGCAAGCACAGCCGATGACTCAATAGCTCTTCAAAGGCTAGCCGGCGTTGACTAGCATGCTGGCCAAGCGCTAATGCCTGTAAGCTGCTATAGATTTGTTCACCCGCTGGAGGGCGGTGTAAAAACACAATCGCTTCGACAAGTGTCGTGAACCCCAGTGTTTCACGTATGCTTGCGGGTATCCAATCACGCAGGCCGATTGTCACATTTAACCGGTCCAGTGCTTGGCCAATTAAACCGCGTAGGCGTGTTTGTTGTAAGCCTTCAGTAGTCGGGTATACAGGTGTCAAATAAGCCGGGAGCGTTTCCGCGTCATTGTTGTGCACGAATTGGTATTCGGGGTGGTAAAGTTCCAGGCCAGTCTTGCCGCCGCGTACCTCTCCGTAACAACGCAGCCGAGTGCCTGGCTTCAAGGCATTTTTTTGCGCTGCACTGAAGTGAAAAAAGCGCAGGCTAATGATGCCGCTGTGATCCTTGATCCGACAAAGCATGCTGCGGCGTCGACCAAAGGTGACTTCCGCGGCAAGCACTTCTCCTTCAACAAGCGCCTCGGTGCCTATTCGGCAAGAACCAATTGGGCACAGGCGCGTGCGATCTTGATAACGTAAAGGCAGGTGGAACAATAGGTCTTGAATGCTGTGCAGTTGCAATGCTTCTAGGCGTGCAGCCACACTTGGCCCAACTCCTTTGAGTTCGGTCAGAGGTGTTTGCTCTGGCAGCATGATGAGATCAGCCCGAGGTGGGCAAAGCCAAGATGGCCTCTATTTCGATATTAACGCCCCTAGGCAACGCAGAAACTTCAACAGTAGAGCGTGCAGGGTAGGGTTCGCTGAAATAGCCTTTCATGGTTTCGTTAACCACGGTGAAGTCTTCTAAATCCGTTAAAAAGATTGTTAACTTGACGATGTCTTGCAACTGAGCGCCAGCGGCGGTTGCCACGGCTTTCATATTATCGAGCACGCGAATCGCTTGGGTTTCAATACACCCTGTCACGACTTCCATCGACTGTGGATCGAGTGGGATTTGGCCAGAAAGAAACACTAGATTGCCAACTTGCACAGCTTGTGAATAAGGGCCGATGGCGGCTGGGGCAGAAGTCGTGCTGATGATTTTCTTTTCGCTCACAACAATATCCTCTAATGCGTCAGAACTCGGCGAGTGCTGGCTTATACCTTTAGTGTTTTTGGTTTTACAATCTTACGGCTCTTAACGCGCGTCACTTTGCTCACTGGCTTGATGAGTCGAATGCGTTTCATAACACGTGCTAAGTGGATACGGTTGCGCACATTCAAAGATAGGTTCACGATGCTGAAGCGCGCGTCGCGCTCAACGGTGCTGATCTTTTCGATGTTGGCCTCAGCGCCAGTAATCGTAGTGGCGAGTTTGGCGATAATACCCCGTTCGTTCTCAAGTTCTACGCGAATCTCAACAGAGAACTCTCCTTCGACGTTAGGGTCCCAGCGTACCGAAATACATTTGTCTGGGTTGTCGCGAATCTCTGCAATATTGTTGCAACTCTCTGTGTGGATGACCATACCGCGACCGCTGCTGATGTGGCCGATGATTGGGTCGCCAGGAATAGGGTGACAACAGCGGGCAAAATTCATCACCATGCCTTCGGAGCCGCGAATTGCCAAGGAAGAGCTCTTGCTCTCTTTGCCGACTTCAGGTTGAAGTTCGATGTCGTCTTGTTCTGGCACCATCAGGCGTGCGACCACATGGGACATGCGATTGCCAAGGCCAATGTCTTCGAGCACATTGTTCAAGTCTGGGCTATTCAAATGCTGCAAGGTCGCTTGAATTTGCTCGGGGTCTATTTTCTCTAGCTGGGTGCCGAAGCTGCCCAAGACTTTGTTCAATAATCGACGGCCAAGTGCCACAGACTCAGAATGTCGCTGATTCTTAAGGAAGTGGCGAATATTACTACGCGCTTTGCCTGTAACCGCAAAGCTAAGCCATGCTGGGTTAGGCTGCGTGCCCGGTGCGGTAATGATCTCGACAGTCTGCCCACTCTCTAATGGCTCACTCAAAGGTGCTAGGCGACGGCTAATGCGACAAGCGACACAGGAGCTGCCCACGTCAGTGTGCACTGCATAGGCGAAGTCCACCGCAGTCGAACCTGCCGGTAGCTCCATAATCGTGCCTTTGGGCGTGAACACATAAATCTCGTCGGGGAACAGGTCGATCTTCACATTCTCGATGAACTCGAGCGAGTTGCCCGCGTGCTGTTGCATTTCGAGCAAGCCATTGACCCATTGCCGTGCGCGGATGTGGGCGTTGTTCGGCGTGTCGTCGTGGGATTTATAGAGCCAATGGGCGGCAATACCATTATTGGCCATGGCTTCCATCTCTTCTGTGCGAATCTGAATCTCGATAGGCACGCCGTGCATCCCGAACAGAGTCGTGTGCAGAGATTGATAGCCATTAGCCTTAGGGATGGCGATATAGTCTTTGAATCGCCCGGGGACTGGTTTGTACAAATTATGCACAGCGCCTAAGACGCGATAACAGGTGTCGACCTTATCAACGACGATTCGGAAGGCGTATACGTCCATAATTTCTGAGAAAGAGCGGCGTTTTGCGCGCATTTTCTCGTAAATGCTAAAAAGGTGTTTTTCACGACCAAAAATGCGGCCGGGCATGCTTTCGCGCTCTAGGCAGGCCTCTAGGGAGCCTTGAATCTGTTTGACGATTTCTTTGCGATTACCACGAATGCTCTTTACGGCGGCATTAATGCGGCGTTTGCGCATTGGGTAGAGCGCATCGAAACCCAATTCTTCGAATTCGATGCGAATAGAGTTCATGCCAAGGCGATTGGCTATCGGCGCGTAGATATCGAGGGTTTCCCGTGCCACACGGCGCCGTTTCTCTGGGCTTAGCACGTCGAGTGTGCGCATATTATGGAGACGGTCAGCCAGTTTCACGAGAATGACTCGAATGTCTTTAGCCATGGCCAAAGCCATTTTTTGGAAGTTTTCCGCTTGCGCCTCAGCGTGGCTACTAAATGCAATTTTATTGAGTTTGCTGACGCCGTCGACCATCTCGGCGATGGTCTCGCCAAACTGGCTTTTGACGGCTGTCTTGCTAATTCCAGTGTCTTCGATCACATCATGAAGCATGGCCGCGACGAGCGACTGAGGGTCCATGTGCATTTCACTGAGAATGCCGGCAACGGCAAGAGGGTGGGTCACATATGGGTCACCACTGCGTCGGAACTGACCATCGTGGGCCTGTTCCGCGTAGTAGTAGGCTCGGCGAACAAGGTTGATCTGCTCGCCTTCCAAATAATCGGATAGGCTAGTCGCCAGAGAGTCGATTGTAGACAAGCCGACTCCTTCCTCGATTAGAGGCTCTCGCTGAATGAATCGTCGTCATCGCCACGCTGTGGTGGAGGAGTCTTCAGCTCATCACGGGACAGCATAGTCACTGGGTTGGCGCTGCGAGTCGCTAGAATCGATGCGTCCACGTGACCTTCTGCGATTTCACGCAGTGCGATAACAGTAGGTTTGTCATTGTCGATTGGGACGAGTGGGTCTTTGCCGCCAGTTTGAATTTGACGTGCGCGCTTGCTAGAGATCATCACCAATTGGAAGCGATTATCCACTTTGTCCAAGCAATCTTCGACGGTAATACGGGCCATAAAAACACCTGTTAATCAATCTGTACTATTAAGGAGACCGGCAATTCTACTAAATGCTAGCGCTATTGCCTAACTTATTCTCACTTATACCCTTTATTTATAGGCATTTAGGGCAATATTCAAGGGTTTTCCAGCAATGCTGCCAATAATGCCTGGTTGTTTTGATGCTGTTGCTGCCGCTCAAGACGTGCGGCGCGGATAATGGCGCGCAAGTCCTCTAGTGCCGAATCGAAATCATCATTGATCACTAAGTAGTCCGCTGCATCGTAATGGGAGATCTCGTCTTTGGCCTCGCGCATGCGGTGGCTGATCGTCTCATTGTCATCTTGTGCGCGGTTAGTCAGCCGCTCGAGCAAGCATTCTAAAGACGGCGGCAGGATGAAGATGCTCTTTGTCTCGCTAATGCGGTGACGCACTTGGTCGGCGCCTTGCCAGTCGATTTCGAGGATCACGTCGATGCCTTTGTCCAACTGGGCTTGCACCCACTGCTGTGAGGTGCCGTAGAAGTTGCCAAAAACCTGTGCCGATTCTAAAAAAGCGTTTTGCTCGCGCATTGCCAGGAATAACTCTTGGGTGACGAAATGATAGTTCACGCCATCGACCTCGCCTGGGCGTTTAGGGCGTGTTGTATGCGAAACCGATACGCAAAGCAGCGGATCTTGGCTTTTTAACAATGCGTTGACGAGGCTAGTCTTGCCGGCACCGGACGGTGCTGAAATCGTGTAGAGGGTCCCTCTGGCCATAGCGTATATCCTGAATCTGAAACTAGTCTCACTATATCACCATCGCGTGCCTTTGGGCTTTACTCGCGAGGCTTAAGTGCCCTTTTTCTTTGCTCGTGCGGTGGCTTGTGCTTGCAAGGGGTCATCAGGCCAGGGGTGACGTGGGTATCGACCTTTGAGGTCTTTGCGCACATCGAAATAACTGCTTTGCCAAAACCCTGCAAGGTCACGTGTGACTTGTACGGGCCGCCGTGCAGGAGACAGTAAATGAATCAAGATGGGGAGTTTGCCGCCCAGCACCGTTGGCGTGCTCACCTGTCCAAACATCTCTTGCAACTTCACAGCCAGAATGGGCTCATCGCCAGAATAATCCAAGGTAATCTTGCTTCCGCTAGGCACTTCCACGTGAGTTGGCGCCAACTTCGGCAAGGCCTGTTGTAGCTGCCAATCTAAGGACTCCACGATGAATCTAGCCAGCGGCAGGCGATCTAATTGCTCTAGGCGGGTTAAACCCGGTAGGTGAGGCGCTAGCCATTGTTCAAGAGAGTTCATGAGCGCTTCGGCGCTGACATCGGGCCATGGTGGGCCTTCATGCCTAAAGACAAGACGCAATCGTCCCAATAATTGTTGATCATCTTTTGACCAATTGAACGTGCCGCGCTGCCGTAGTCCAGCCATCAATGCCGACACTATTGCCTCTGGCGCGAGCTTGCTTAGCGGGCGTCGCTCTAGAACCAATGCACCATATTGACGCTGTTCTTCGCCTATTAAGCGGCCAGCGCTGCTGTCCCAGCGCACGTCTTGTTGCCAATGGCGGCTTTGTGGAGACAGTGCCTCGATCTGCGCTTTGCTAATGGCGCAGGCGTGGAAAATTTTCGCTCCCTGACTCATGCCATCTAACTCCACAGCGAGCAAATACGCTTGCTGGCTTAGTGCCTGCGATGACGCTATTAGTGCTTGGCCGCCCCCCATGAGTTTAAAGCGTCTAAAGCCAGCGTCGTTCTGCTGATCTTGGTTTTGGGCGATGCGGTCAGGGTAAGCCGTCGCAAGCAGGGTGGGAAGTTCATCAAATCGTTCGCATTCTAGCGAGCAATTGAGTTTGTTCGCCCACTGTGATGCCGCGCGCCGCCATGCGCCGAAGGGGCCTTTGGCATTGTTCTTTGGGTGTTGCGCGATAATGATGGCAATGTCTGTTTCGGGACTATTGACCGATTCTTCTAGCCACGCAATAGTCCAGCAAGCTAGCGCAGGCACATTCAAGCTAATGGCTTTTTCGATCAAGACAGCGAGCCGAGGATGGGTCGGCCAACGTGCACAGCGCCGCCCTAAGTCGCTAAACCCGCCTGATGCTTGCACGATGCCTAGGGTTTTTAGCAACTCCAAGCCAGCAGTGTAAGCGGGCGCCGGAGGAGGGGTCACCCAGGACAATGCTGTTGCATCTTCGCAGCCCCAGCGCACCAATTCGAAGGCAAGGCTTGATAGGTCGGACTGCTCTATCTCCGCTTCGCGGTGGTTGGCTAGGACAGTCTCGGATGGCCAGAGCCGATAACATACCCCCTTGGCCTCCCGGCCAGCGCGGCCTCTTCGCTGATCGGCACTGGCGCGATTAACGCGGCGTGTCTCCAGCTTGCTAAGCCCTGAGCGCACTTGAAACACCGGCACGCGTTCAAGCCCGGCATCGATGACGATACGCACCCCTGGAACGGTGACACTAGATTCGGCCACAGCGGTGGAGAGAATGACACGGCGGCGTTCGCGATTGCCCTTCGCTAAAACCGCCTGCTGTTGGGCAAGCGGTAGTTGGCCATGCAAATCCAATATCTCAATGTCCGGCGATAATTGTTCATTTAGCCGGCTGTGCAAGCGGCGAATCTCACCTTGACCGGGCAAAAACACCAAGATATCGCCCTCGTGATCAGTGAGAGCTTCTTTGATGACAGTGGCTTGATGTTTATCGCTGAACTCCCGTGCAGGGGGAGTTCGATAAACCGATTCAACTGGCCACGCACGGCCTTCGCAGTGGATAAGCGGCGTGTTGGCTCCTAAAAGTGCCAGCAGCGCATCGGTGTCCAATGTTGCAGACATAATCAGAATCCGCAGGTCTGCACGCAGCGCCTCTTGTGCTTCAAGCGCAAAGGCAAGGCCGATGTCGGCGTCTAAACTGCGCTCATGGAACTCATCGAAGATAATGCCCGCATAGCCTTCGAGCGCCGGGTCATCTTGCAGCATGCGGGTAAGAATCCCTTGGGTGACCACTTCTACGCGCGTGTGGGTACTAATCTTGGATTCGCCACGTACACGATAACCAATGGTTTGTCCGACCGGTTCGCCCAAGCTTTGCGCCATATAGCCCGCCGCCAAGCGCGCAGCCACGCGCCTTGGCTCTAATAGTAACCAACGGCCAGACTCAGGAGTGAAGGCGTCGAGCAGCGCCAAAGGCACACGCGTTGTTTTTCCGGCGCCGGGCTGGGCGACTAATAGCGCCTTATTATGAGAGAGCAACGCTTGCGTGAGCTCAGCAATGACGCTGTCGATAGGCAGTGGCGATGTGTTAAAAATGGCTTGCTCAGACAAGGGCGGTTCTCAAAAGAAGTCGATATTAGGTTTTGCAATGCTGTCAAAAGCGCTTAAAGTAAGCAAAAGCTATTAATTGTACGATCGAAGGAAAACACAATGAAAACACGACTGCTCATACTGAGCTTCACGGTACTTTTTCTAAGTGCTTGCGAGTCTGCCTATTATGGCACGATGGAACAGTTTGGCGTGCACAAGCGTGACATTCTTGTTGATCGCATCGGTGAGGCGCAAAGTGCACAAGAGGAAGGCCAAGAACAGTTTCGCGACGCATTAGAACAGTTTCGCAGCGTCGTAAACTTTGATGGCGGCGAACTGCAGCAAATCTACAATCGCCTTAATGCCGAGTTTGAAGATAGCGAAGAAGCCGCTGATCTAATACGCGATCGTATTCAAGCGGTTGAGGCCGTTGCCGATGCACTCTTTGATGAGTGGGAAGATGAGCTTGCGCTTTATAGTAACCAAAGCCTGCGCCGCGATAGCGAACAGCAATTGCGTGACACCCGCACCCGTTATGCGCGGTTGATTGCCGCGATGCATCGCGCCGAGGTAACGCTTGACCCAGTGCTAGATAGTTTGCGTGACAACGTTTTATATCTAAAACACAATCTAAATGCTCGAGCCATCGCTTCTTTGCGTGGTGAACTCGACACCATCAATACCGACGTCGACCGTTTAATAGATGCGATGGAGCTTGCTATCGCAGAGTCTGACCGTTTCATTGCAGAGATGCGCCAGTAAACCCCCTCTTTTAGGCAAGGCGCGAAAGCGTCTTTGCCTTTATAACAATTAGGAAAGTCGAATCACGTTTCTATAAGAAATGGGAATTGCCGTGCGCAGGCGAACTTGCGAGGATGCGATAGACGTCACAATTACTACACACAAACGCATGGGAATGAACATGCCCCACTGGCAAGTTGACGTTAGCTGTGTGATAACAGTGCCCGTGATGGCTGCTCGATTAATTGCCCACGCATTATGAACAAGGAGTCAATAATACAACCCGCAACAACTTATGGAGATACTGCTATGAAAAAAGGACTACTCGTAAAAAAATCACTTCTCGCATGTGCACTCGCCCTGCCTGCTTCCGCACTCGCCGCTGAAGGACTCAGCTACTCATTCATCGAGGCTGACTATTTAATTCAAGACATCGACTACTACGAAGACAACGATTTCTTCGATAATTTCGCAGAAGATATTGATGACGGCGACGGGTTTAACCTGCGCGCATCGGCTGCATTGACAGATAATATTTTCACATTCGGCTCTTATTCCTCTACAGAGGCAGACTTCGCCTATGTTGACGATGGCGGCGGTTTTGTAAATCGCAGAGAAGATGTAAAAACCTTAAAATTGGGTTTAGGGTTTAATGCCCCAATTTCTGATACTTTGGACTTTGTTGCCACTGGTGGTTACACCGATGTGGACCTTGGCGACTTTAGTTTAGGCCGCGATGAGAACGACGATCTAAACAGCGGTGACGATATTCAAGAAGCCTTTGATGATTTGAATGAAGATGATAGCGATGGCTACTTCTTTGACATTGGCGGCCGTGCACAGTTGGCCTCTTGGTTAGAGTTTGGTGCCGGCGTACGCTATACCGATCTTGATTATGGCGACAGCACTTCTGTTTTCGGAAATTTCTTGTTCGAGTTGTCTGACAATGTTGGTATCAACCTTGGCGGCGACTTTGGTGATGATGTGAACACTTATTCTTTGGGTGTTCGTTACTCGTTTAATTAATCCCTATTAATTAAATAGTAGATGCGGCACTGCAACACTCGTTGATGCAGTGCCGTATTTTATTTTTCCAGCGCAAAATTATTTTTGATGTGCGCAAGATGTGACTCCAATGCATCCCAAAGCGCTATTGGGTGCAGCACAGTAATCTTAAAAGGCATTTGCGTTAACCAGCGGGCAAACCAATCCAGGCTGTCCGTGCTAGTGTCCATTAGTAAGCCTTCGTCAGTCGCCTTCATTACCCCCTCTAGTCCATACAGATAGTATGAGGCCGATGCTAAGTCGGTGTGCATTAATACCCGCACTGGGTGTTGGCGAGGTACATTCTGCATGCTCTCATTCAAATGCTTTACGGCATCAAACTCCGATGGCCGCAAAAAACTATGTTGCAATGGCTTTACCGACTGCAGCCGATCCAAGCGAAAGGTTCGCAGTGCCTGGCGCAAATGACAAAAGCCCACCATATACCAATGTCCCCGCCTAAAGACGATCCCATAGGGGTCAACATCCCGTGTGCGCTTTGCGCTGCTGTCTGATGCGTATTCAAAGCGCACGCGTTGCTGATCATGCGTTGCATCGGTCAATAGCAGTAGGTCTTCTTTGTTCTCTGCACTATGCGCTTTGGGTAGGATTAAGCTTGCACTATTGTTGATGGCTCGCACTCTGCGCTTTAAGTTTGCCGGCATCACTCTTTCCAGTTTGGCTTGCACGCTTGAAATAGCAGGGGCGGATTCAGACAGCCCAAGTTGATTTGCTGCGAGCAACCCCAGTGAGATCGCCAGGGTTTCTTCCTCGGTAAACATCATAGGCGGGAGTTTGAAGCCGGCCACTAAACGATACCCACCATATCGCCCTTGTTCGGTCATCACGGGAATGCCTAGCTCTTCAAGGGCAGCGATATAACGGCGCACAGTGCGCACGTCCACATCTAAGCGTTGCGCAATCTGCGCCCCCGTGAGCAGGCCGTGCGTCTGTAGTAGCTCCAATAGTGTTAAAACACGAGTGACTGGCTTAGACATAAGGATCCTTTAGTGAATTTTAACTATACAAACTAAACAGGGCATAAATTGACCTATATATTTTGTATTGTGCCTTCGACAAAACAATCTCTCCACAAGCAAGCTAGGATTAAAGGAAATAATCATGAAAACATTGACGCTATACACCAACCCTCAGTCACGCGGGCGCATTGTGCGCTGGATTCTTGAAGAGATCGGTGTGCCCTATGAGTTAGAAGTGATGGAATATGGTGGCAGCATTAAGTCTCCGGAGTATCTTGCCATTAACCCAATGGGCAAAGTGCCAGCGATTAAACACGGCAAACAAATCGTGACAGAGGTGGCTGCGATCTGCGCCTACCTGGCCGACCAGTTTCCCGATGAAAATTTGGCACCCGCAAGGCATGACGCCCAGCGTGGAGACTATTATCGCTGGCTGTTCTTTGCGGCGGGGCCACTAGAGATGGCATTAACCGCAAAATCGAACAAATGGAATGTCGATGGTGAGAACGCCATGTCCATTGGTTGCGGCCTTATCGAAGATACGATCAACACACTTGAGGGCGCCTTGAAAAAGAGCCCCTATATTTGCGGCGAAAATTTCACCGCCGCCGACATCGTCATGTCGAGCAACTTAGGTTGGGCGATAATGATGAATAACTTGGAGCCACGGCCAGTATTCACTGACTACGTTAACCGGTGTGAGTCTAGGCCTGCAGCGAAAAGAGCAAACGAGTTGGATGATGCCTTAATGAAATAGCCATGAGCGAGTGCATGAGAGGGCGGGGAATGCCCTCTTATGCCTTAAACAACACCAATGCCGTCTCGCGTTTTGTACTTAATGTTTGTATATTCTATGCAAATGATAACAACAAAGGGTATGCGATGAAGTGGCCGTTCCTAAGAAGCATCATCATTAAAACACTACTGCTAGCGGCATTAATCCTGCTAGTGCCTTACTTCGCCCCTTTCGCGGTCGAGTTCATTCTTCTCATTGATTTCGTTGGTCTAGAAGCCCTTATCGTCTTAGTGTTTGCCTATTCCAAAACCCTGATGCGTGCACAAATAGCCCAATTGCATCAGATTATGGAAAACATCAAAATGACGTTTGTCCTTATAGCGCAGCTCTATATCTTCAAACCCCGCGTCTATTTTCTTCATGCCACAGCGAGCAGCGTTCTGGCAGTGGTTGCGTGCTCAGTATTTCTAGCCTGCGCGGTTTGGGTGCCGGTGATCTTTATTAGCGCTGGGTCCATCACATAACAACTCTGTGTTGAAGCAACAGCTTTCGAGCGATTCAATTAAGTAAGGGCATATAGAGTGTTTTAGTATTGTGAGCATTTTCACGGAATTGACGGGTCTAACAGTGCTAGCTTAGGAATGACACAGTAGGAACGATGAAGGGTCGCTTCGCCTGTTTCATAAACAAAGGGAGCACGCATGAAGGACTTAGATGACCACAAAAAGATTGCTGTTTTAATCGATGCAGACAACGCGCAGCTTAAGAAGATTAAAGTGGTGTTAGATGAGATAGCCGCACACGGACACATCGTGATTAAACGAGCCTATGGAGACTGGTCCAGTGATTGTTTAAAGAACTGGAAGAAAAGCCTCAATGAACTCGCTATACAGCCCATTCAACAGTTTGCCTACACCACGGGGAAAAACTCCACAGATGCATCGATGATTATCGATGCGATGGACCTACTGTATTCAAGTAAATTTGATGCCTTTGCTTTGGTATCTAGCGATAGTGACTTTACGAAGCTGGCGTCCAGATTGCGCGAATCAGAAATTTTCGTGTTTGGTGTGGGGGAGCAGAAAACCCCTATTTCATTTCGAAATGCCTGCGATGACTTTGTCATTACTGAAAATCTAGGTTTACCTGACCCCGCAGTATCGAATGTGTCTAATGCGACTAAAGCCAAAACCAAGAAGAGCGAGGCCACTAAAGCGAAAGAATTAGTGCCTGTACTTAAAAAAGCATGGGAACAATTTCAAGACGATGATGGGTGGGCGACCGTGTCAGTAGCTGGAAGTTTTCTGAAGCGATCCAAGCCAGATTTTGACCCCCGCTCTTATGGTGCAACGAAGCTCACAGAGGTGATCGCTTCATTAAGTGATGAATTTGTGATGACGAAAATTAAAGGCAAAGGCATTATCAATGCCTATAAGCCCAAAAAGCACCATTGATTCGAGATTTATAATCGCTGCAAAAAAGCTAAAGAATAGGACTGTATTCCCATTATTTTAAATAAATAGGGAATACAGTCCCAAAACAGTCTTTTTCTTGCGCCTTGTTGATGATAGGACTATATTCCTAGTTACGACCAGATAATAGGAATACAGTCCTAAGGCGCGCAGAGTCATGGCAAAAAGAGATTTACATAAAGTGCTGTACCCTAAGCAGGTGAAAGTGCTGAAAACGTTTGGGGAAGACTTGCTGTTGGCGATGAAAAGGCGTGGATATACTAAAAAGCTTATTTGTGAGAGGACAGGCTTCGACAACAAAACGGTGAACAAGGTGTTTGCTGGCGACCCAGGCGTGGCGATCGGTACCTATCTAAAAATAATGGCTGTGCTTGGGATGGAAGAAAATTTCTCAGAGCTAGCCGCCCATGATGAAGTAGGGATAAAGCTACAAAACATCAAATTGCTAGAAGGTGCCAAGTGAGCCGGCAAGTGGTAGGTGTTTATGCTTCTTGGATGCCTATCGAAAAGCCTTTATTGATAGGGCAGCTTACTTTTAGCGACACAACACGGGGCGGCGTTTTTAGCTTCGCCTACGACAAAGCATTTCTTAGCTCTAGCTACCGCGTGCAAATAGATCCACTACTATCCCTGCACAGCGGTGAGCTTTACAACGACTCTTCTGATAAAAACTTTCGTGCATTTCTAGACTCCTCCCCTGACCGGTGGGGGCGTGTGTTGATGCAGCGCCGCGCAGCCATTGAGCATCGTAAAGGCTTACGCCAAACAGCTCAGTTAAACGAATTAGACTATTTATTAGGCGTACATGACTCATACCGAATGGGTGGTATTAGATTCAAAACCAGTGGTAGTGAAGAGTTTCTAGATAACAATGCTGAGTTTGCAGCCCCGCCTATGACCTCGCTACGTGAACTTGAGTTCGCGGCACTGCAGGTTGAAAGTGATGAAAACATAGATAGCAGCGAGTACTACCGTTGGTTGAGCATGTTGATATCACCCGGTTCATCCTTAGGCGGTGCAAGACCAAAAGCCTGCGTATACGATGAAGATAAAGAGCTGTGGATCGCCAAATTCCCGAATCAAAACGACAGCTTTGATGTGGGTGCATGGGAGATGGTTTGTCATGAGCTGGCTATTGCCGCAGGTATCGAGATGTACCCAAGTAGGGTACAAAAGTACTCGTCACAGCATCATACGTTTTTGACTAAACGCTTTGATCGAGACAATGGCCGAAGGATTCATTTCTCATCTGCAATGACGCAATTGCAATACTATGACGGAGAACAGTCAGAAGGGGCCAGCTATCTAGAGATTGCAGAGTTCCTTGTTAACCAAGGTGCCCAAACCAAAGAAGACCTTGCACAGCTGTGGCGAAGAATCATCTTCAACATCGCAATTTCCAATACCGATGATCACCTACGCAACCATGGCTTTTTGCTTTCAGCAAAAGGCTGGAGGCTATCGCCAGCCTATGACCTTAATCCTATCGTAGGCAAGAACGGGCTACACCTGAATATCACAGATAACTCTAATGCCCTAGACTATAGTTTGGCCTTTGATGTTATAAGCTTTTTTCGCTTAAGCGTTGAAGAGGCTACGAGAATATATGACCAGGTGTTGGCGGCAGTGAAAGGCTGGCAGGGCGTGGCAAATAAACTTGGAATTAGTCGTGCGGAGCTGTTGCTTAAGCAGGAGGCGTTTAGGCTGTAGTTATAAAACTTTAAACCAAGGGTAAATGAAATATAGATTTACGTAGAACGTCTCGAGTCAATAAAGGGAATAATAACGCAACAAATCGGAATCTACGAGCAATGTATAACTCAGCTTGTTTCAAGGAAATTAGATTGGAAAAACATGTATATTAGAAACAGAGGAAATTTAGTAAAAACTGGAGAATAAGCTTAAAGTAATTGTTTATGTTCAATTGCCTGGTATTATTGCCAATCATTTGAAAATGGTTGCAATAGCGAGCTAATGAAAACAGGTGAAATTCTTGTAATAGACCTTTTTGCAGGGCCCGGCGGGCTAGGCGAAGGTATATCCTCTGTCACTAATAAAAGTGGAAATCATCCATTTAAAATAGGAGTGTCTATAGAAAAAGAACCATGTGCGCACAAAACGCTAACTACTCGGGCTTTTTATAGAAAAATTAAAGATTCAGAGGCAGGCCTAAAAAGTTACAACGACTATTTACTTGGTAGAGTAACTAGAGAAGAGTTGTTTAGTCGTTTCCCTTTAGACGCCGAAGAAGCTCGGCAAGAGACTTTCTATACGCCCCACGCGCTAGGTGCTGACAATAGCAAGATTCATAAGCGAATCGTTGAGCTTGTAAAAAATCACGGGAACAAGCCTAAAGTCGTTATAGGTGGTCCCCCTTGCCAAGCTTATTCGCTCGCTGGCCGTTCTCGCAACGCCGGTATCAAAGATTATAATGCTGTAAAAGACCATCGACATTTTCTGTACAAAGAATATTTACGAGTGCTATCAATCGCTCAACCGGATGTATTTGTGATGGAAAATGTTCGAGGCATCCTCTCAGCAAAAATAGATGAGAAAATTATATTCCCGAGAATTCTCAAAGATTTGAGTATGCCAGGGCGCGTCACAAAAATAACAACACCAAGATACAAAATATACTCTTTAGTGGTGGAAGCAAAAGATTCGTTAAAGCCGATTTATGATGATCCTTCCGACTATTTATTAAAAACCGAAAACTATGGAATTCCCCAGGCCCGTCATCGAGTAATTTTGTTAGGTGTTCGCGCGGATATTGAAAGAACCCCAGGAACACTTACCCCAATTTCCCGGAGATCGACGGTTGAACAAGTTTTGGCTGATTTACCTAAGTTACGAAGCGGACTTTCAAAACGCAAAGACATAGGAAAAGACTGGGAAAGTATTGTGTCAAAGAACGCTATTACAGTTAAGCGTTTGCTCAAGAAGCAATTCAATCAAGCTAATAGTCTAGATATTGAACCGTTCAAGAAGCTAGCACGATCCGCATCTCAACCTGCAAATAGCCTTAGCCAAATACCTGAGCATTTAGTCGAGTGGTATGCATCGAACGAGCCCCCCTGCGTGCTAAATCATGAAACTCGTGGGCATATGGAAAGTGATTTGCTACGTTACGCTTTCAGTGCTGCATTTACCCAGTTAAATGAAGGTACTTCGCCTAAGTCTTGCGATTACCCGGACGTATTAGCCCCAGCGCATGAAAACTGGAAATCAGGTTCACACGCAGATCGTTTTAGAACTCAAGCAGCAAATAAGTGCTCAACTACAGTAACTAGCCACATCTCAAAAGATGGTCACTATTTTATTCACTATGATCCTAAGCAGTGTCGTAGTTTAACCGTTAGAGAAGCTGCTCGTTTACAAACGTTTCCGGATAACTATTTGTTTGAAGGAAATAGAACGCAGCAATATGTTCAAGTAGGTAATGCTGTCCCACCGTATTTGGCGCAACAGATCGGAAATCTCGTATTCAAACTACTTGAAAGCGATTATTCCAGGTCGTGAAATGTACTGTGCACAGTTAAATGAAATATCGACCATTATCTGATCTCGCAATCTTAGTAAAGGATTTCCTAACCATGAGCTTTCATTAGGGAGTGAGCCAATTTGGTATTTAAAAGAGAGTTGTAACATGTAATCAATGCCATGAAGATTTATATCAGGCACGCGATAAATACCGTTGTGAGATTTTTTATTTTGCTTTCCATATAGTTCGAATTCTGCTTCACCTTCAGGAGTGTGTTTGAGAGGTGTAAGAGCAGCAATTACATATCTGTGCAATTTTATCTTTTTCTGTGCTTGGTCACACTCAGCAGAAATTTCAATAAATCCTATTTTAGTGGCCTCTCTTACTACGGCTCTATTGGTCTCTTTTACAATATTTATTAAGAACTCTTCGTCAATTATAGTGTTAAGGCTGCTGCCAAATCGAGATTCCAATTTCATTCGCTTCTCAGGGTCGTTTAGAACGTCAGATGATAATTCAAGGAATATACCTCGAGACCCTTTCGAATAATCAATGCCCACCTCTTCAATGTGACAGAAGGAATTGAGCTTGGTCGCCACTTCCTTATCGAGCTGTATATTCCTTCCTATAGATGGAACCGCATTTTCCCAATCAACAGAGTCTGCCTCATTTTTAACTGAGCTTATGTGATCATGTAAAACTGGAGTTAAACCGAGCTCTATTGCGCTCTCTGGTTCTGCAGCAGCATTTCGAATACCTATGGTTTCATTGCCTATTACAGCCAGCATAGACTGCAGTTTTTCCGTTGTTCTAGTCTCGAAGTCTGTCAAATCAGTAGGCTCAAGCGCTCTAGCTAAATTATATAATGAATTCGTTGTTTTTTGTGCTGCGGTTGAGACCCGACCTTCCCAGCTGCATAAAGCATCGAACACCCTACTTCCCTTCATATTAGAAGCTAATCGTTCTGCTAGGTTTTGTTGGTCTGATTTAAATTGGGCCTTGTCTAGCACTCCCCAGTGAATAGGGTGTGGAATGTCAGGGTATCGCTCATAAATAACTTTCAAAACTGGCTCGACGGTGGTTGCATTGCGAGACCAAAAGTACAACATGAAAGGACCGTTTAGAGGTAACTTTTGGAGAATTTGAACAATAGGTCCGGCTAATTGTGTTGCGTTGAGCTTATGAAGCTCTTGTAGATTTAGGTCAGAAATGACAATACGAGGTTTTATCATATCCAGATTGACGTGATCTATACCTGACATATTATCGGGCTCATTTCCTTCATAGAGTACTGAAAGGCATGGGTACCCGATGCGTGCAAAACTATTCTGGAGCGTATCTAAATCACTTTTGTTATCGTCGATAAGTACGATGCTTGGCAAGCTACTCATTATTTCTCCTAGCTAAAAATCATTACTACGGCTGCCCCCTGATACGCTTCAGGTAGGTCTAAATCTTCCGGGTTGCATATTTGCAGTCTACCACCGATTGTTTCCATTACTTTATCGGAGTAGTAAAGCCCAACTCCCATACCTCCGGGTCTAGAAGTTTTAAAGGGTTGTATAGCTTCTTCTGGAGTCAAACTAAAGCCAGGTCCATTATCCATAACTACAAGTGCTGGACCTTCATTAAACCAGTTCGGTAAGCTATCTATACGTATAGCCGCTCTATAATCTTTACCTTCTTTTTCGGCCTTGAGGTTTGTCCAGTGTATAGAGTTGTCAATTAGGTTCGTTAGCGTCGCTTGAAGTAAGCCGAATGGTGCTGTTACTTCAAATGAGTCGGACTCATCAGTATTAATTGGACATGAAAGAGTAATATTGTGATGCTCAAAGCGATGTCTATTCAGACTAACAACCTTTTGAGTAAGTGCTTTAATATTAAATGTTTTCTGTTCATTGCGACGAAGGAGTGGAGCAAATCCTTCGAGCAACTCTGCTAAGTGTTCTGCACGTTTTAAAAGAGTACTGTAGTCATCAGATTGACGAATTGCTTCGTTTAGATCATCAACGCCCCTTTCTACCTCATGGAATATTACCGCCAAATTAATTCCTGCGATCCCAGAGCTTAATGTAACCTCTCGCATTTGGAGATAATCGGATTCGATTTGAGTTACCTTGCTGTTCATTTCTTTTTCAAGTTTATGTTTTTTTATTGTTTTCCTGATATCTTTGATGCTTTCGGCGAAGCGAGTTGTTGCTGGTGAGCCGTCCTTGATATCGCCTTTTAGATAGAGGTCAAGGGCTTCGCGATCATTTCTGTGCTTTAGGTGGAAATCTTCTACAACACTAGCCACGACCCAACGAAAACGCTTGTATGTGTCATTTTCATCAAAGCCTTCTCGGTTTGTTTTTTCCTTGAGACCTGAGCTTTCCTCTAGGTTTAAATCAATACCACCTATTACCATGCCGGTATCAATTTTTTGCCCGGGCATATTGATTCGCCCCGCATTCAAGCCGAGCCAGTCATCTTTCCCTTCGCCATAATTAAAGACACGTATTCCATCTCTATATACACGTACTCCAGATTGCTCCCTCAAGTAATCTTTGACTAGTTGAGGCGAGCCAATAGCACTTAACACGGCTCCGCTTTTTATGAATATATAAAACGTGCCGGATAGAGGGCCGATATCATTTAGGTCTTCTGGCTTTAGCAATAGTGATTCACTGATTTTTTTCTCTCGAGTCAATGCTTCTTCTCTGCTAGGCTCTAGAAGCTCTAGTTGTTCGTCAGCAATCTCTATAGAAGAAGAAGCTAATTCTCTAAATGTTTTAGGTGGATTGAAAGAGTAAGTAGACGAAAATCTACCATTTTCATCGATAATAAAATGATATGTCCACAGAGCCTTGTCTAGAATATCTCTGGCATCAAGTAAATCTGCGACTTCTTTTTCTCTTCCCGGAACAGCTAAATTTACATCGAAGTCCGATACAGTCTTGAATGGTGAGACAAGGCTGGTTAACAGCCGTTTTAGGCGTCTTAAATCGCCACGAACCCAATGAGTATTATTCAAATCACCAATTTCAATTCTTGTCCCTGTCTCTGACCCGAAGTATTTAGGTGTATCCAGAGGTGTAATTGTCACTCGCGTATCTTCAATGTACTGAGCTTCACCAATTAACTTCGGCCAATCAATCTTGATCTGATATTCTGCAGAATTTTTACTTCTTGTATTGATTATTAATTGATTGCCTAGCTTGTGCACAGCTAGACGACCAACGCCTTTCTCTCCTAAAGGTAGGCGGCTTAGTGGGGCGGGTGTCCTGACTTTGTTTTTGCTGCGTTTACTGTTTGTGCCGATTTCCATCCACTTGTCTAGGATGTCATCTTTTGTCATACCGAAACCATTGTGATCCCAAATTACAATATGAGGGTTATCACAATCTAAATTCAGCGTAACATCTACTTTAGTTGCGTTGGCATCGTAAGCATTTTTCACGAGCTCAAATACAGCCAAACGATCGTCGCCAATTAATTCATCACCTAAAAGCTTAAGCAAGTGGGCATTTGCTCTAAACGGTCTAATCAGTGGCTTAGTATCTACCATTTTTCCCTCTCGAGTTCGAGTGATCTAGCTTTCGGAATAAGCAGAGTTCCTTTTTTATAAGTGACTCTAGAATATTCTCAGCGCGAAATATGTGGTTTATTGTCATCGTTTTCCTGTTGCAAGTTCAAATAGAGTGCGGAAACTTAGCTCGTAACTCTTTCTTGCTTTTATTTATAGAGAATTGGTCGAATTCTTGAGAAGTGCTAGGCGTAACTGGACACTTCTTATATGAACTAAATGGATCTAGTAAATTTTCGACTACCTTACGCTTTATGGCTTTAGAAATTACAGTAAAAAGAGAGAGCAGTTATTCTCGAATATACTAAAACAAACTTTCAATTCTGTATGGGTGACCTTTAGTCAAATAAACAACTTTTCGTGAATTGAGCTTTCCTGCGGATTTCTTAGTGATGAAAAGTCATCCTATTTTCAAGGAGATGCTATATTAACCTTACTCACTCGAAAACTCAGAAACCTTTATTCAATATTCTGAATCTGCTCATTGAGTAGCGGCCTAGACCCTAACAAACTCAACGAGTTATCGAAAAGAAACCGTTCAAAAATGCCTGTTTGCCCACCAAACTGCCCACCACTTGCCTATGGCTTTTACGAAATCTTAGTGGTTAGCAATGGAAAAACAGTGCCGTTTTTATGCTGCTGTTAGAGCTAAAACATAGCAGTTTTGAAGGGCTTTATCGAGCACGATTTCCGTCAACATAGCTTTGCCATTTTTTCACTGGTTCTACGCGATAGTAATGAGTCAGCAGAAAGCACATTTAGCCTGAAATAGACATTATGGTGTCCATTTTAATAGAAATAAGCTCAACATGGATACTATGGTATCCAAGAGATATAAGACTGAGTGTCGAATGGTAAGCATCAGGTCTACAAATTGTTATCCCTAAGGCAACTTTGTGTAGACCTTCGGGGCTAGGCAACGCGCCTTTACCATCTCTGAGGTAAATACTGCGTGAAATACAAAGGCATCACGATATTGGTTTGTTCTAACGCTGAAGAGCCTTGTGTACCCGTTAACTTAAAGGTTTTACTTGGAGTACATTTTTCAACGTAGGATGCCAACGATTTTGCTCTTGTACGTTTACCACTTTTGACTTCAACAGGGATGATATCGCCTTCATCGGTCGCCAAAATAAATTCGATTTCGGCGCGGGCGTCATTCCATGAATAGCTTGGGTCAACGCCAATAGCTGTGAGCTCTTGTTGCACAAAGTTTTCAGCCACATAGCCTTTGTATTCATAGTTTTGTTGCTTAATCTCTTTATAACTGCTGCCCAGCATATGATTGAGAAGGCCCACATCAAACAGAAATAGTTTAACCATATTGTCTTTTTTATACGCCGCCAACGGAGATTTCGGCAATCCTTCAATAGGGTAGTTTGGTAAAGCTAAGCGGCAACAGTTAAGCCAATGGATCGCGGTTTCAAAATCGCTATAACGAGATTTTCGCTCATGCACATGCTTAAATTTAAAGCGTTTAACCGACTCATCGCTGACAAGTGATAGCTGGGCTGGAATGCTATTAAACACCGATTCAATCAGTGTGGCATCGACCTTGCCCGCGTACTTACCGAAATCGCGGCGATAACCTTCAACTAAATCGGCATGAATTTTTGTGACTTTTTCAACACGCTCTAGAATGCTTGAATCCTTAAACTGATACCAAGCAGAAACGGCTTCCGGCATACCACCGGTAAAAAAATAGTCGGTTAGTTTATCCATCAATTTAGTGTGCACCGCCGGTGTGCTTGCTTGACTATCAAATGCTTTGATCAGTGCTTGCTCGTTGGATGCGTAAATAAATTCTTGGAAGGTCAGTGGTCGTAAATTGTATTGTTCTACCTTGCCCACAGGGAAGGTGTTGAGCAAACCAATATTTGAACCGCTGGCTGCGACAAAATAGGACGGCGCTTTTTCGGCAAAATACTTCAGCGAAGTTACGGCTCGTTCACATTCGCCAATTTCATCTAATATCAGCAAGTCGGTGTCTGGATTGAACGCTTGGTTGGTTAACAACTCAATGTTCATTACTAGCTCGTCAGGTGACAACGAGCCATCGAACGCTTCTTTGTAAGCTGGGTTTTCAAGGAAGTCGATACGAAGGATGTTGGCAAAGGTATTCCCAAACAACTCTTGCAGTAGATAGGTTTTACCTGTTTGTCTTGCGCCATCGATCAATAATGGCTTGCGCACAGGTTGACTTTTCCATGCTATTAGGGCGTTGAGTAAGTTGCGCTGCATTGTCATTTCCCGCCAATTAAGACTGTTAACTGCCTGTAGTATAACTCAGTCTACACTTTTACGCGCAGAAAAGTGCGGAATTTTACATTTTTATGCGCGTAAAAGTGTTGTGGCGTTCTAATTGAGCAAGACTTTCCCTTTTTGAGAAAGCTTTTGGCACTCATCCCTTGGGCTTTTGGGGCGGTCTGGGCAAAGCTTTAGTTCACGCCACTTAGGCACACACTAACCCTGCCCACAGAGCATTTATTGTTTTGGGCACTATCTACAAACTGGGGCAAGTAGCTACCTGTACCCTCAGAAAGCTGCACGATCCGGGCATTTATCTGCCTACTGCGTCCGTTTAGTACTGGCAAACTCCTAACTGAACTTAACAGATCAGTGAGGAAGCAAACGATGAACCCAACCACACAATCACCCACAAACACATTACACCCAGCGCGTCAGCAGCGGATTTTGCGCTTGCCCGAGGTAAAGGCAAAAACAGGCTTTGGCCGCAGTACCATTTATGCCCTGATGGCCAATGGTGAATTTCCCCGTTCCATTCGTATTGGCGCGCGTGCCGTGGGCTGGTTAGAAAGCGATATCGACCAGTGGATTGAAACCCGCCGTATCGGTGCTGCTTATGGCCGTGGATAAACCATCAGCATTAAACCAATTATCTGCCAGTGATATGCCTAGCAACGAGCCAACATTACCGGCTGGTTTTGCCTATAACGCGCAAAACTGGCTGGTGATGCAACCAGCGGGGCAAGATAGCCCAGTCAAAATCTGTTCTTGGCTGCAAGTAGCTGCTCGTACTCGCGATCCGCAAGGGGACAACTACGGCTATTTATTGCACTGGTTAGACGATGACAATCGCCATCGCTACTGGGCCATGCCAGCAGAACTATTGGCCGGAGACGGCAGCGAGTACCGTCGGATATTACTTAGCCGAGGCATGCGGCTGAGTAACAGTGTCAAAGCGCGGCAGTTGCTCTCGCTGTTTATTCAACAAATGGGCGAACTGGCTACGCAAAAGGCCATTAGCGTGAACTGCATTGGCTGGCATCACCACGCTTATGTGCATCCGCGCCTCACCTTTTACCCAAGCGAACACAACAACCCGCGCATGGTGCTGCAAACCATGCACCCGATAGAAGGCTTTATTCAACAAGGTAGTAGCGACAGTTGGCGGCAGCACGTTGGCCGTTATTGTCTGGATAACCCGCTATTGATTGTTGGTGTCTGCGCTGCGCTGGCCGCGCCTTTGTTGCACTTGTGCGGAGTGGATGGTTTTGGTTTACACCTCTACGGTGCCAGCAGTACTGGTAAAACTGCGGCGCTGTATCCGGCATTATCGGTGTGGGGCGAACCTAATCAACTGCGCCACAGTTGGCGTGCCACGGCCAACGGTTTAGAAGGCACTGCGTTAGCCCATAACGATGCCTTGCTGGCGCTCGATGAAATGGGCGAAGTTGACCCAAAAGAGGCAGGCGATGTCGCTTATATGCTTGCCAATGGCCAAGGTAAAACCCGTGCAGGCAAATACGGTGAAATGCGCTTACCAGCCCGTTGGCGTTTGGTGTTTTTATCTACTGGTGAAGTGACGCTCGAAAGCCATCTTGCCAGTATCGGCAAACGCGTGAAAGCGGGGCAGCAAGTGCGCGTGATTGATCTCAGTGCCGATGCCGGATCGCAAATGGGCGTGTTTAACCAGAGTCATGGTATGAACGCCGCCGATTTAGCCGATCATCTAAAACATCAAAGTCGCCAACATTACGGCAGCTTGGCCTTGGACTGGTTGCGGTATTTAACGCAGCACGGCGCACAGGTGCGACCCGTTTTCCAAAACGTACGTCAACGCTTTTTAGCCAGTTTACCTCCCGAGTCAGACGGCCAAGTGCGCCGAGTCGCCGAAAAGTTTGCCTTACTGGCCAGTGCAGGCCTGTTAGCCATTCAAGCCAAGGTACTCGATTGGCCAACCCAAAGTGTCGAAGCTGCTTGTTTAAGCCAGCTAAACCAATGGATACTCGCCCGCGGTGGTGTGGCTGCCAATGAAGACCAACAAGCCATTCGCCAGGTGCGCAGCTTTATTGAGCAGCATGGCGAAAGCCGCTTTACGCCCAAACAAACCGGTTACAGCAGCCAAGTACGCCAACGTGCGGGTTGGATAGACACCAGCGGCCCACAAACCCTCTACCTGTTTTACCCAACTGGCTGGCGTGAAGCCACCGAAGGCCTAAGCCCAGATCGCGCTGCCAAAGCACTGATGGCCGCAGGCTACCTAATCCCCGATGGCAACCGACCACAGCGCAAAGTCAGCCTGCCCGACAACACCCGCCCACGCATGTACTGCGTGAAAGGCAGTATCTTGGATGACTAAAGAGGCGATGAATTCTGTGTAGGCTTGTCGCCTTGCAGTGCACCGCCAGTCAACATAAATAGCTAGCGATGTTTGAAGTCCAACGCAGACAATACCGCTAGAGGCATTCCCGTGAACCGCTAGCGTACCAACAACCAAAACCGAACGAATAACAAATGGGCTCAATTATTTGGTTTTAACTCAAATAAGTTGAGAATAATCATAATCGTGGTAGGGTAAGCAACAGTGAAAAATCCCCAAGTTTATGGTTAAAAAAACACCGTGGAGAGAGCATGATCCGCTGCCACCTAGCCCGATTAATGGGTGAGAGAAAAATGCGCATTAGCGACGTGATGCGAGAAACCGGCCTCAGCCGTACCACCGTCACGCTACTGTACAAAGAAACCGCGCTCAAGGTGGATTTAGAAGCGCTCGATAAGCTGTGCGATTTGTTTAACTGCCCTCTAAGCGATTTGCTTGAGCAGGTTCCTAATTAAAACGATTACAAGGAATGTTATGGCCTTCAATACCAAAAAATTCAATGAAGATAGCCGAGTAAAAATCCCTGCAATTCTTCATTTAATGCGCCTAGGCTACCAATATCTGTCACTTAAAGGGCAAAGCTGGGATCTCGACACTAATATCTTCCCTGACGTATTCAAAACCGCTATCGGCAAAATTAACCCTGGTATTGAAGATGCTGAAGCCGGTCGTTTGCTGGAAGATGTCAAACTACTGCTGGATAACGAAGACCTAGGCAAAGCCTTCTTTGAGCGCCTGTCAGAACGTTCAAATACCAAGCTGATCGACTTTGAGAATTTCAATAACAATACCTTCCATGTTGTTACCGAGCTAACGTGTCAAAACGGCGATGAAGAATTCCGCCCAGATATCACATTGCTTATCAATGGTATGCCGTTAGTGTTTATCGAGGTGAAAAAGCCCAATAACCGCGAAGGTATCTTGGCCGAGCGCGACCGCATCAACAAACGCTTTCAAAACCCTAAGTTCAAGCGTTTTGCCAACATCACCCAGTTTATGATTTTCTCCAATAACATGGAGTACGACGACGGCGACCCAGAACCCGTACAAGGCGCTTTCTATGCCAGTAGTTCTTACCATAAGCCGGTATTTAATTATTTCCGCGAAGAAGAAATCTTAAACTTAACCGCCTTGCTGAAGCCGGTATCGGACGATGACGAGCTAAAAGTCTTAAAAGACAATAATCTGGAAGTGATCCGCAGTAACCCAGAGTTCCAGACTAACAAGCAGCCCGAGCGCCCAACTAACCGCATTTGTACCTCTTTACTCAGTCGTGAGCGCTTAGCCTTTATTTTGCGTTACGCCTTGGCGTATGTGTCCGAGACAGACGGGTTACAAAAACACATCATGCGTTATCCGCAGTTGTTTGCCACTAAAGCCATTGAGCAAAAGCTCAGCGAAGGTGTTAAAAAAGGTATTATTTGGCACACCCAAGGCAGTGGAAAAACCGCCCTAACGTTTTACAACGTACGCTTTTTAACCGACTACTTCCAAAAGCAGCAAGTCATCCCTAAGTTTTACTTTATCGTTGACCGCCTAGACCTACTGCAACAAGCGCAACGCGAATTTACCGCCCGTGGTTTAACCGTGCACACCATCAACTCACGGGATGCCTTTACCCGTGACATTAAAGCCACGCAGGTGATCCATAACCATTCAGGCAAGCCAGAAATTACCGTGGTAAACATTCAAAAATTTCAAGACGACCCAGATGTAGTCAGCACCAAAGACTACAACGTCACGATACAACGCGTGTACTTTTTAGACGAAGTACACCGCAGCTATAATCCCAAGGGCAGTTTTTTGGCCAACTTGAGTCAGTCAGACAGCAACGCCATAAAAATAGGCTTAACCGGTACGCCGCTATTGGGGGATGACTACAACTCACGCGCCTTGTTTGGTGATTACATTCACAAGTACTACTACAACGCGTCCATTGCCGACGGCTACACCTTGCGGCTCATTCGTGAGGAGATCAGCACACAATACAAAATTGAACTGCAAAAAGCCCTCGAAGAAGCCGAAGTGAAAATGGGCGATGTGGATCGCAAGCTGATTTACGCCCACCCAAGCTTTGTTGAGCCCATGCTGACTTACATCGTAAACGACTTTGAAAAAAGCCGTGGCGCATTAAACGATACAACCATTGGTGGCATGGTCATTTGCGACAGCTCAGATCAAGCTAAACAGATGTTTGAAATTTTCAATGGCGTTTACGCTGAAACGCCTATACTGCCGCAAACACCCAATTCAAATAGCCAGCTACTCGAAGTCGCTGAGCCTGCGCCAACCAGTTATGCCGAGTCGGTTAAACAAGCGCAAAAGGTAAAAAACGCCGCCCTAATCCTGCACGACATCGGCACCAAAGAAGAACGCAAAAACTGGGTAGAAGACTTCAAAGCAGGCAAAATCGACTTTTTGTTTGTGTACAACATGCTACTCACCGGTTTTGACGCCAAGCGCCTGAAAAAGCTTTACCTTGGTCGGGTGATCCGCAAGCACAATCTGCTGCAAGCACTCACTCGAGTGAACCGTACTTACAAAGATTTTCGCTACGGCTATGTGGTGGATTTTGCCGATATTCGTAAAGAGTTCGATGCCACCAACAAAGCCTATTTCGACGAATTACAGTCGGAACTCGGCGATGAGATGGAGCATTACTCACAGCTGTTTAAATCTCAGGAAGAGATCAAACAAGAAATTGAGCATATCAAAGACGTGCTGTTCCGTTTTGATACCGACAACATGGAAGAGTTCTGCAATCAAATCAGCCAAATACAAGATCGCGACACCGTACTGGCGCTCAAAAAAGCCTTAGCCGATGCTCGCAGCTTGTATAACTTGATCCGTTTGCAAGGCGAGTATGACTTTCTCGATGAACTGGATTTTGCCAAGCTCAATGTGTTGTATCGTGAAACCAGTAATCACTTGGACTTACTCAATCTCAAAAACGATTTAGAAAGTGGCCAAGACACCACAAATCTGCTCAACCGCGCCTTGGAAGACGTGATCTTTAAGTTTGTAAAAATCGGCGAAGAAGAGCTGGTATTGGCCGACAAGCTAAAAAACACGCTACGCCAAACCCGCGAAGCACTGGCCAGCAATTTTGACCAGCAAGACCCACAGTTTATTAGCTTAAAAGAAGAGCTAGAGCGCCTGTTTAAGAAGAAAAACCTCAGCGAAGTGACTCAAGATGAAATGGTTGCCAACATCGACGCGCTGAATAAAATTCACGATCGCGTCAAAGAGCTCAACCGCCAAAACAACCAACTGCGGCAAAAGTACTTAGGTGATGCCAAATACACCCGTATTCACAAACGCTTGCAAGAGCGCCAGCAAAGCCAAAGCGACATCAGCGAATCGGAGCGCAAAATTTTTGAAGCATTGGCAGGTGTAAAACAAGACGCCGACGAGCAAGTGCTCAACAACAGCCAAGTGCTCGATAACGAAAGTTACTTTGAACGGCAAATGATGCCGCTGGTAATAGCGCGCTTTATGAAAGAACAAAATATCAAACTCAACGCCGACGCCTCACGGTATATTAATCACCTCGTCGTCGCGGAATACTTAAAAGAATTTAATACCGGCAGCCAAGCGTGGTAATGCCGGTAAAACTAATTAGGAAGTAAACAACAAATGGTTGAATTAGAATTTCAGCAAAAAACCAAAACCTTAATTGATAGCTTAAAAAGCATCTGTGCTAACTATGGTTTAGGTAACGACGGTAACGAATTTAAAATCATTACCCAAACGTTTTTGTACAAGTTTTTAAACGACAAGTTTGCCTTTGAAGCCAAAAAGCTCGACGACACCATCGCCAAGGCCGACAAGTGGGAGGAAGCCCTCGCAGACATGAGCGAAGACGATCTCGACATGCTGCAACTGCAAATGGGCGGCGATACCGCTCGCTTAAAACCACAGCACTTTATCAGCTACCTGTTCAGCCAACAAAACGCGCCGGATTTTGCCAAACTGTTTGACGATACCCTTATCGATATCGCCATTAGCAATAACGATGTGTTCGCGGTAAAAACCGATGGTGGTGCAAAAGTGGTGCTGTTCGACCGCATCAGCCAATACATTGCTGACGACTCAAAACGCGATGCCTTCTGCCGCGCCATCATCAACAAACTGGTGGAGTTCAGTTTTGAGCGTATCTTCACGCAAAAATTCGACTTCTATGCCACCATCTTTGAATACCTGATCAAAGACTACAACAGCAACTCTGGCGGTAAATACGCTGAGTATTTTACCCCCCATGCGGTAGCGCGCATTATGGCGGAAATCTTAGTGCCTAAAGATCAGCGTGGCACAGTACGTAACGTGGCTTGTTACGACCCATCAGCAGGTTCGGGTACGTTGCTGATGAACGTGGCGCACGCCATTGGTGAAAACCGCTGTAGCATCTACACGCAGGATATTTCACAAAAATCCTCTAACCTGCTGCGGTTAAACCTGATCTTAAATAACTTGGTGCACTCAATCCCGAATGTGATCCAAGGCAATACGGTATTACACCCCTACCACAAAGACGGCAAAGAGTTAAAACGCTTTGACTATATTGTTTCTAACCCACCGTTTAAGCTGGATTTCAGCGACTTTAGAGATGAGCTGGACAGCAAAGAAAATAAAGAACGCTTCTTTGCCGGTATTCCTAAAGCGCCTGCTAAAGCCAAAGACAAAATGGCGATTTATTCGCTGTTTTTACAGCACATCATTGCTTCGCTTAAACCGGGCGGCAAAGCGGCGGTGGTCGTGCCAACCGGTTTTATTACCGCCCAATCGGGTATCGATAAAAAAATCCGTGAACATTTGGTGAAAAACAAAATGCTGGCGGGTGTAGTTTCCATGCCATCCAATATCTTCGCCACCACCGGCACTAACGTATCCATTTTGTTTATCGACGCCAGCAATGATGGCGATGTGGTGCTGGTGGATGCCTCAAACTTGGGCGAAAAAATCAAAGACGGCAAAAACCAAAAAACCGTATTAACCGCTGATGAAGAACAACAGATTATTGATGTCTTTAACGCCAAAGAAACCATCGAAGATCTTTCGGTAGCGGTGAGTTATGACGAGATCGAAGCTAAAAACTATTCATTAAGTGCAGGCCAGTATTTTGATGTCAAAATCGAATATGTCGATATCACCCCAGAACAGTTTGCTGAAAAAATGCAGGGCTTTACCAGCAATTTAGATAGCCTGTTTAGTCAATCTCGTGAATTAGAAACAGAGATTAAAAAGCAGTTGGCGGGGTTGAAGTATGTTAAATAAACCCCTAGGACTATTCGATATTTATATTAATGATGGTAATTACGGTGAATTATACCCTGAAAAAGAGGAATTTTCAGATCAGGGTATTCCGTTTATTTCCGCTTCTGATTTTGATGGCCGAGAGTTTAACTATAAGAATATAAAGTTTATTACAGAAGGCTTGCATTTCGGCCGGCTAACAAAAGGACACTTAAAAGTTGGCGACGTAGTAATTGTTGTACGCGGAAATGGAATTGGAAAGGTAGGCTACTTCAAAGACGAAATTGGTGAGTGTAACATCAACGCTCAACTCGCTTTTATTCGTACAAACCAAGATGATCTGGATTCTCAGTATCTTTACTATTTGCTTTCCAGCGAGACTTACCTCCGGACAATGAAAAAGTTTGGAAGTGGATCTGCACAGCCACAGTTGCCAATTAATCGACTCAAACTGGTACCTATCTCCGCACCGGATTTACAAACCCAACGAAAGATAGGGCAAGCACTTTCGGCAATCGACAAAAAAATCGAACTCAACAACCGCATCAACGCCGAGCTGGAAGCTATGGCAAAAACCTTGTACGACTATTGGTTTGTGCAGTTCGACTTCCCCGACGACTCACCACAAGGCCAAGGCAAACCCTACAAAACCTCCGGCGGCAAAATGGTCTACAACCCAACCCTAAAGCGGGAAATACCGGATGGGTGGGAGGATGCGCCTTTATCTTCAATTACTAGAGTAAGCAACGAGTCTATTAATCCCGCAGACTACCCCGAAAAACTATTTAAGCATTTCAGTATCCCTGTATTTGATGCAACAAATACTTTCGGTGTTGAGCGGGGAGATACTATTGGAAGTAACAAATTCACTGTTAAAGATACCGACTTGCTCGTATCAAAACTAAACCCTTGGTTTAACAGGGTTGTGTATGCAATGGCAGAGCCTGAACAGATTTGCTCAACTGAATTTGTTGTTTGGCGTTGTCCGAATGCCTCTATCAAAAACTTTATGTATATGATCGCAACATCCCCGCAATTTATTGCGCATTGCACTCAATCGGCGACAGGTACATCAAATAGCCATAAGCGTGTAAATCCAAACGTGATGATGCGATTTGATCAACCATTTAACTTGAAAGTCGCTGAAAAACTCGGACAACATTTAGAGCCAATATTAAAGCAACTGATTGTAAATCAGCGAGAAAATACAAAGCTAGCTTCGCTACGAGACTGGCTTCTCCCCATGCTAATGAACGGCCAAGTCACTGTGAAATAATTTAAGGATGGCGATATGGACATTGAAATTAAAAACTGTAACAACATCACGGTGTCCAAAGTGGCTATCGTGCCGAGTAAGTTGAATATTAAGTTTGCCCCGAATGGAACCGGTAAAAGCACAATTTCTAAAGCCATCCAATATGCTGTAACAGATGACGAAAAAGCGCTTGCTGATCTTTTACCCTTTAAGTTTCGCAGCGAAAATGTAGATGATATCCAACCCGATGTGCTTGGTATTGAAAATATCAAAAGTGTTCTCTGTTTTAACGAAGAGTACGTGAATAAGTTTACTTTTAAGCCTGAAGAGCTAGTTAGCAATAGTTTTAATATTTTTATACGTACAGATGCTTATCAAGAAAAAGAGCGAGATATAGAAACATTCACCAGTTTAGTTAAGCAACAATTTGCGAACAACTCAGAACTGGAAGCGCTTATATCAAATTTAAATGAACTGTCACGGGCATTTAAAGTTACAGCTAGTGGTGGTTTGGCCAAAACATCGACCGGTGCGAAGGCGCTCTCTAGTTCAAATAAAATTGAACATATTCCTGAAGGGTTACAGCCTTATCAACCCTTTATTCAAAGTTCGAATTGTGTAAACTGGATTGATTGGCAAGCGAAAGGGCACAAGGAATTTTCTGATTTATCAGATTCTTGTCCATTTTGTACAAGTGATTCGACAAGTAAGAAAGAGCAAATAGCAAATGTAAGTAAAGAATACGATAAAAATTTAATTAAAAATCTTGTGAGTGTAATTGATGTTATCAACAAACTGGGCGAATATTTTTCAGATTCAGCAAGAGAAAAATTAAATGTCATTAAATCGCTAAAAAATGGCCTCGAAAAAGAACACGAAACTTTCATAGTAACGGTGAAATCACAGATTGATGATTTGATGGCAAAGCTAGAAAAATTGAAAGGTTTAACTGGGTTTGATTTCAATGAAGGGGAAAATGTTGGACAAAAATTATTAGGCTACAAAATAGATCTTCAGTTTTTTGATACCTTAAATTCGATAAAAACCAATGAAACAATAGCCGTTATTAACCAGTCAATTGATGATCTGATAAAACAGGCTGGCCCGTTACAAGGCAAAATTAATCAACAGCGAACAGAGATACAACGACTTATTAAAAAGCATCAAACGGATATTAATGCTTTTCTTACTTTTGCAGGGTATCGCTATCAAGTTGCAATTGTTGGTGAAGGTGAACAGGCGCAGTTAAAATTACGACATATCGATAATTCAACTCATCTTAGCGGTGGAAGTCAGCATTTAAGTTTTGGTGAACGCAATGCCTTCTCAATAGTGCTTTTCATGTATGAATGCCTAGCTAAAAAGCCTGATTTAGTGATACTTGACGACCCGATATCGTCTTTTGATAAAAATAAAAAATATGCAATTTTAGAGATGTTGTTTCGCCGAGATGCTAGCGATTGTTTAAAAAGCAAGACAGTCTTGATGCTTACCCATGATGTTGAACCTATCATTGATACTCTGAGGTCGGTACGTGGGCAGTTTAGTAACCAAGTTTTTGCGTCGTATTTACGCTTGCGAAGCGGAGAAATTACCGAGCAATCCATTTCTAGTGATGATATTAAAACCTTTATCCAGATCTGTGAAAATTTATTTTCATCTACGCAAGACCCAATTATCAAGCTGATATATCTACGCCGAAGATATGAAGTTTTAGGCGACCTTGAGAGTGGATACCAAATTCTATCAAATTTGTTTAAAAAACGAACTAATCCAGAAGATTTTCGCATTCCTAGAAATGCAGAGGGGCTAAATGCGCCGTTATCAGCCATTGATCTAAGTGATGGTATTAATAATATAAAACGCTTTATTTCTGAGCTTCCAGTTGATTATCCTTCCTTAGTTGCTCTGTTCAGTAATAACGAAAAAATAAATGAGCTGTACCTGCAAAGTAATAATGGCTATGAGAAATTGCAACTGATCAGAATCTTGTTAGATATCGATATGGTTAATAATTCAGTAATTAGAAAATTCATCAACGAAACTTACCATATTGAAAATGAGTTTATATTTCAGCTTGATCCTACGCGCTTTGATCTTATTCCCGAGTACGTTGTGGATGAATGTGACAAAATTCTAGAAGAATTTAGCGAGGTTAATTTGAATGCCTAAAGACCTAACCGCATCATCACATGACCGTCAAAATATCCTTAACAACCGCTACGCCCTGCAACAAGCCGAGCAGCACTTGGGCTTGGGAGGAGTGATCTTTGAAGGCGAGACAGTATTCATCAAGGCACAGGTAGTTGCCTTGTATGACGTTACAGACCGTACTATTGAGCGCTATTTATCTAGCCATGCCGGTGAGTTAAAAAGCAACGGCTACCAGGTGCTAAAAGGTAAAAAACTAAAGGAATTCAAGGAATTAATGTCTGGTACCGACATCAATGACGGTACCAAAACCACCGCGCTTGGTTTGTTCAGTTTTCGTGCAGTGCTCAACATAGGGATGTTGCTAACTGAAAGTGAGTCGGCACGCCTTATGCGTTCGCGTCTGCTCGATATTGTACTGGATGTAATGGCTGAGCGTGTGGGTGGTCATACTAAGTTTATTAATCAGCGTGATGAAAATTACCTTGTCTCTGCTCTGCAAGAAGAAAACTACCGTCGTCAGTTCACCGATGCATTGGATAAGTATGTAGAAGTCAATAAATGGACGTATGCACGCTTTACTAACCTTATATATCAAAGCATTTTTCATGAAAACGCGGCTGAATATAAAAAGGTTTTAAACCTAGCAACGAAAACCAATATCCGCGAGACCCTATATTCAGAAGTACTTAATCTGATTGCCAGCTACGAATCAGGTATTGCTCATGAACTAGAGCACGCCAGCAATAAATTAGGCCGCAAGCTTTCGCAGAACGAGGCGGAGGGGTTGTTTGCGAGTTTTGAAAGCCATCCTCTATTCAAACCTCTGATTTTGGATGCCAGAACTAAAATGGCCAGTCGCGATTTGTGCTTCCGTGATGCCTTGCATGAAAAGCTGGAAGCTTATATTCAATCGGTACCCGAAGCTGATTTTGATCGCTTCTTGGGTGAGAAGAGCCGTTCTTTGGAAGAGCAATTGAGTGATCCAGAAACATTAGCTGTACTCAAACGTTTGAAAGATCGATAAGCAAAGGAATGTGGCTATGAGCGATTCTTCAGACACAGGCTTACGGTTCTTCTATTTCGATGTGGCGCATGCGATTAGCGTTCACGATTGGATTATAGAGCATTCTGGCGGGCTAGCAGGCACCAAGGACGTTGGTCAGTTAGCCAGCCCCTTAGAGCACATACAAAATGACTGGTATTACCCAGAAATGGAGGACAAGCTGACTCACTTGGTATTCTCCATTAATAAAAACCATGCTTTTAATGATGGCAATAAGCGATCATCGTTGGTGTTAGGCGCTTACTTCCTTGAATTAAACGGTTTTGACTATGTGGTAAAGCGCTTTGCCAAAGAAATGGAAAACATCGTCGTTTGGGTTGCAGATAACGTGATCGACAAGGATCTATTACGTCAGATCATCAGCTCAGTACTTTATGACGACGATTATCCAGAGTCCGTTAAATTGGCTATATTTGAAGCGATCGAAGCAGCTAAAGATTACTAACCATTTCGTGGATCATCACGAGATGGTACGAGTATATGGCCATTTAGCATTGTTAATATTAAAATCGCACCAACAACACCCCTCCCGCTACCCGTTAGAACAGCGCCCTGTGAGGGGTTACTCGTTTCTGGGGCTTGTGATTTCGGGTAGTTTTTAAGAGATAAGCCCCAGTCTTAACGGCGACTGAGGCGCAGCCACGAGCCAAAACACTAGGTAAAGGCTCAACCAGCTTTAAATAGCTTGAGTGAAATTGTGATTTTCTTCAAAACAAATATCAAGCTATTTAGCCTTGTTGTTGAGTTTCGTTCTCGTTACCAAAGCATTTGTTCGTAATCCACACATCATTCTCCGGTCCACAAAGGTGGTGCAGCAGCGCTAGGTTGATCTGGTGGCTGATCACGTTGCTGTTTCGTTTTTGGCTCTCTTTTTTCAAACCTCTCAGTAATAAACCTGTGCACGATTTTCCTATTTGCTCCGGCGAAGTGGGCAGGCAAAAGGCGCGGTTTTGCTGTTTGGGGTGCAAGGTAGCGCGCTTTCCTGTTTTAGATAAAGGCGTGATGCACCAAAAAATACAGGTGTTGGCCGGTGTGTTTGCTTGCAATGTTCTGGTTTGGCTTGTGTCATTCGCACATGCCGGTAACAAAACTAACCCGCCTTGCGGGTGGCCTTCAACCTCAGGTAAAGGTAGCCAATACAGGTTTGGCCATTGCTCAGGGCTCTGCCATTTTTCTATGATCACTTGCGCGCCAATGCTATTCAGCCATTGGTGAATCGGGCAGCCTGGGTGCGCTTGTTTAACGCGTGGTAACTGATTGGTTAGCCAGCGGGTTAAACGTTCGGCTGCATTATCGCACTGGCTTAATGCTGGGTAGAGGGTAAACGCGCCATGCCCAACCAGTAACGCGACTAGCTGCTGTATCCATTCTCTATCCAAATCGTTAGCACTTGCCCATAACACGTCACTTATCACCTTGTTGGTTCGTCATGCCGTCTATTTTCAGTGGTCTGGTGCAGACGCGGTGGTGAATTAGATGAAAGAAATGGCCATCAAACTAACCAGTCAAATCGGCTTTTTATGATGACCTTTGCGCGGCTAACTGTTTGATATACATAGTCCAATACGGTGCTGTTTGGCTGTGTTCGCCAAGTGCAAAAAAATCGAGACGCCAAACGATCGTTTGCATTCTGGGTTTAAAAAATCAAACGGTTTGTACTTTGATGCCGAGGTTGGTTTAAGGCGCAAAAAGTGCCAAACCTTGCTTTGATCCAGTACTGGCAAGGCTTAGCAGCGTTGGATTTCAATCGAGAAGCCAAACAGTGAATGGGCTAATTTCCCTGTTTGGCGTTTCGATCCAAAAGCCAAACGGATAGTGGTTTTGGCGTAAGGGGGTAAAGGCATGGGGAAGTGTGTGGCGGCTGTTGAAACTCATGGATTAGCAAATGACGCCTAGGGGGGATTGCATCAGCTGATCAAAGTAAGTAATTGGGTTGGTTGATTTAGCTTAAAGCTGGGTGTGGTATTTTGTAAGCGAGCTATCGGTAGGAAAAGCAATGGCTGAATAGTGACAAGGCGAAATGAGAACCGACGCGTACAGAAATGCAGAGGCGTCGGCCATATTGGCTTGAAGATTATGTTTAGTGACCTATTTTGTCAATCAAAGCCCCAATTGCCCCATTCCTTGGGGCAGTTTGCTTTCCTCTTATTCTCCCTCTAAAGCTTGGTGTATCAAGTGTTGCCCCATTGCCCCAACTGCCCACGGTAAGTGAGCAAATGGGGGCTTGTTAGTTTCGCCTGATGGGCCTTTTCGGCATGCGGCTGCGTTTGCCATCGAAAAAGGCCAATACTCTGAACCAATAGAGTGATTCTTCATACCCCAAACTGTGCGTTGGACGTGCAGGCGGGATGAGCCCCAGTTTGCGTCCTAAACTGACAATCACGTAGAACATGAGCTTTAGCATCAACCAAGGAGCGAGTACCACGAATACCATCAGGCAATGCCGAGTAAGTGCGTAGCCTATACCATGAGGTTGTTCGAGTAAGGCAATGCCAATACACCAACCAAGCCCTGCCAGCATGGTGATTGGAAAGGTAATGGGGGCAAGTCGCATCATAAATTGCATGTTATATCCTTCCTACTTGAAGTTGCAGCGGTGTTGGCTGCGTTCGTTCACCCCAATCACATAGTATGTCTATGCTCATGGGGATTCATTCACTTGCCGCCTAGCTGCAACTCCCAGTAGTTTGGCTATAGCGCCCTCCTGTGTGGTGTTGTGAAGCGGGCTCAAAGTTCACCAGTGGTTCAACCACATCAGCTACGGTTTGATGGGCAATTCGGCGCTCTTCAAAGTAATCGTGGCGGTCGTAAATACCCTCAACGCCTTTTAGCTTATGGTTAAGACAGCGTTCGGCTACGTTGCCTGCAATACCCAAAGAGGCGGCAAGGCTGCGAAAGGTGCGGCGCAAATCGTGTACGGTGAAGTGTTCAAGTTTGCCCATTTTATTGGGAGGCTGTTTTTTGCGCCCAGGCTCGCGACCAAAGAGCTTAGAAATGGCACGGTTTAGCGTATCTGGCCCCATATGTGGACGATGGCTTGCTCGTCTGGCTGGGAAAACATAAGGCGAGCCACAAGCGCGGATTTGCAACTCGTTAAACCAAGCAATGGCTTGGCGTGGTAAGGGAATGCTGATTGGCACGCCGGTTTTGCTGCGTTCTTTGGGCAGATCCCACACGCCTGTGGTTAAATCCATTTCACGCCACATGGCTTCGCACAGTTCGCTTTTGCGTACACCCAATACCAAAAACAGGCAGCAAGCGAGGTAGTTGTCGCGGCCAAAGCTATTGATATGGGTATGAAACACGCTAAAGGCGTAGTGAATTTCCTCTTTGCTAAGCATCCTGTCTTTACTGGACTCCACGCCACCGGCATCGTCTACGGTAAATGCTGCGGCTGGGTTGTTCAGCGTTAAGTCGAGCTTTATCGCATGCCGAAATAGCTGCTTCATGTACATCAAGGTATCGTTGGCAATGGTAGGGCGGTTACTTTCTCGAATGCGCTCTAGCACCTCCCGCACGTCACGTGCGGTCACCTCAGCAATACACTTAATGCCAATGACTGGGCTTATGTCTTTGGTGTAAACCCGATACGGAATCTTGGGATGCTTAAGTCGTCGACTAAGATCGGTTCGATACCAGTCATGGAACAGTTGATCCACGGTTTCAATGTCAGGTAACTCGATTTTCTGTTTTTCTAGAAGAGGATCTATGCCGTCACGTACTTCCTTTCGAAAGTATACGGCGGCAATTCGAGCGTCTGCCAACGACATTAAAGGAAATTGCCCCAAGGTTGCTTCTCGTCTTCCTTTGGCTGTGGTGTAGCGGATCATCCAGTAAGGCGAGCCTTGTTTGCGGACGCAAAAGTATAGACCTTCACCATCTGAATATTTTTTTGGGTCGGCTTTGCTGTATGCAATAACCTGTTTTGTTGTGAGTTTTCCCATGTTTACTCCATAGTTGCTGAAATAATGGAGGGGGCAATAATGGCTGCCCACCACCGATTTGCTTATTGAATCAGCAGCTAACCTGTTGTGGTGGCGAGTTAAATGCGAAAATTGGGTAACTTACTGCCCACCAATTTGCTCACCGCAAAACGCTTATTGAGCCAAAATGAGGGGACTGCCCACCATTCTGCCCACCACTAAACAGGCAGTTGGTAACGGACATCTGCAAACCGATTTGGACGGGAAAAATAAAAAAGCCCTGTATTTACAAGCAAGTAACAGGGCTTCTAAGACATTCTTGGACGGGTGAAAAAACTATTCGATGTTTTGGATTTGCTCCCGCATCTGCTCAATCAGCACCTTCAAATCCACAGCCTTGTGCGTGGTCTCAGACACAATCGCTTTTGACGAAAGCGTATTCGCCTCACGGTTGAGCTCCTGCATCAAAAAATCCAAGCGCCGGCCAGAAGGTTCGCCCAACTCCAGCACGCGTTCTACTTCATTCAAGTGTACTTCAAGGCGATCGGTCTCTTCGTCGATGTCCCACTTCTGCGCAAACATCACAATCTCTTGCTCCAGGCGCGTGGGGTCTAGGTCGATCTTCAAGGCTTCAAGGCGGTCGCGTAGCGCTTGTTGCTGGGCAGCAAGAATCTCTGGCATGCGCGTTTTGACCTCAAAGACAATCTCGCGAATGGCTTTGACGCGTTGGTTCACGAAACCGTAAAGCTCTTCGCCTTCGCGCTTGCGTGTGTCTACAAGCTCGGCAAGGGTTTCTTTAAACAGGGCAAGGGCTTGGGTTTCTAGGTCTTCTGGTAACGCTTTGCTCTCTTGTAGCACGCCTGGCCACTTGAGGATCTCGTGGACGGTTAAGGCATTGCCGCCGCCAGTCAGGTGTAGCACATCGCCGCTGACATTATTGAGCTGAGTGACAAGTGCCTCATCAATCTGCAGGGTGTTGTTTTGGCTGCCTTCGGTCTCTATGCGCAGCTGACAATCGACTTTGCCGCGGGCAAGGGTCTTGCGCAGCGCATCGCGTACGGCGGGCTCTAGGGTGCGCAGGGCCTCAGGGAAGCGAAAGCCAGTCTCTAGATAGCGGTGATTGACGGAACGGATCTCCCACACGAGGAGAGTTTGACCAATACTGCTTTGCTTTCTGGCGAAAGCGGTCATGCTTAAGACCATGGGGCACCTGCTTAAAAACATTAAGAATTACAACGGCTTTACGTCTAAACCGTTAGCTTAGGCCCGTATCTTACTCCAATATGACGCTTGTGACTCGCCATCAATGGACAGATCAAGGATAATTGCGGCCCAAATCTTTAAGACCCCGAGTGAGGCACCATGCAAGATACGATTAGACCTAGTAAGCGCCAACCCGATCAACTCCGCGAAGTCCGTATTACCCGGCACTACACTAAACACGCTGAAGGCTCGGTGTTAGTAGAGTTTGGCGATACGAAAGTGATTTGTACCGCTAGCGTCGAAGAGTCCGTCCCGCGTTTCTTGAAAGGCCAAGGCACTGGCTGGGTGACAGCCGAGTATGGCATGTTGCCGCGCTCGACCGGTTCACGCATGGACCGCGAGTCGGTTCGTGGCAAGCAAGGCGGCCGCACGATGGAGATCTCGCGTCTTATTGGCCGTTCATTACGCGCCGCGCTAGATATGAAACTGCTTGGTGAAAATACCATCAAGATTGACTGTGATGTGATCCAAGCCGACGGCGGCACACGCACGGCGTCAATTACAGGTGCCTGCGTGGCATTGCACGATGCGATCAGTGTGTTGATTAAGAATGGCCGCATCAAGCAAAACCCGATGAAGCAATTGATTGCTTCGGTGTCTGTGGGTATCTACAAGGGTGTGCCGGTGCTAGACCTCGATTATGCCGAAGACTCCAATGCCGAAACGGATATGAACGTGGTGATGACTGACAAGCTACGCTTTATCGAGTTGCAAGGCACTGGTGAAGAGAACGACTTTGACAACGATGAGCTGCAAGCGATGATTGCAATTGCGCAAAAAGGCATCAGCGAATTGCTGACACTGCAAAAACAAGCATTGGGTATTTAATCAATTAGACGAGGGGTAGTGTGATGCAGGATTTCCAAAAAGAGTTTATCGACTATGTGATTGAGCATGAGATATTACGCTTTGGCAGTTTTACTCTGAAATCCGGTCGCACTAGCCCCTACTTCTTTAACGCGGGTCTGTTTAACACAGGTGCCGCGTTGAACTTTATAGGAAGCTCTTATGCCACGGCACTGGCTGGCGCTAATATCGATTATGATTTGTTGTTCGGCCCAGCCTATAAGGGCATTCCGCTAGTATCGGTGACGGCAGCGGCTTTAGCGCAGCAGCATGGCATCGATAAGCCCTATTGTTTCAATCGCAAAGAAGCAAAAGACCATGGTGAAGGTGGTTTAACCGTTGGTGCACCATTGCAAGGGCGCGCGTTGATTGTCGATGACGTCATTACGGCGGGCACGGCAGTGCGTGAAGTGATGGAGATTTTCGCAAAGGCTGGCGCAAAGCCTGCAGGTATCTTAGTGGCCTTAGACAGGCAAGAGCGTGGTGCCGGCAGCAAATCTGCGATTCAAGAGATTGAAGAGCAGTACAATATTCCAGTGCTAAGCATTATTTCGCTGGCGCAAATCGTCGATTATTTGCGTGAGCAGAATGACCCTGCACTGGCTTCCAACTTGGAAGCCGTACAGCGCTATCGTGACGAGTTCGGGGTTTAAACGCCGAAGGGAATAAGCATGTCACGGGAAAGATAAGCCCATTGGGTTTCCCATGCTTCAGTCGGGCGCTTTTTAAATTCGCTGCGCACAAACTGCATCAAGCGGCCTTCAACATTGGCCATCAATAAGTTTGAAAGTATGCTTGGGGAAACTGAGCAGCGTAGGTTTTCGCGAATCTGTGCTTCACGTAAAATTTGCTTCACTTGCGCTTCAAGCCGGTCGAATAATTGGCTGATGCGAACTCGTAAACGTTCAGTTTCACCGGCTAATGCATCACCGGTCATCAAACGCGTCATGCCTGGGTTCTTCTCGGCAAAGGTAAGCACAAGCGTTAGTATTTTCTCACAGCGTTTTTGCGCGGATGGCTCATCTTCTAAGATGCGTGTGATACGACTGAACAGCGTCTCTTCGATAAACACAATCAGGCCTTCAAACATCTTTGCTTTGCTGGGGAAGTGTCGATAAAGCGCGGCTTCAGAAACGCCGACCTCTTTTGCCAGTGCAGCCGTGGTGATCCGCTCGCCTGGGCCGTTCTCTAGCATACGGGCAAGGCTTTGTAGGATGTGTTCTTTACGTGAAATTTTAGTCTCGGACGACATTTTGTGTTGATTGTTCCTTAAAAGTGGTAGCGATCACTCGCCGTCAAAATTACGTGTATTGCTGATCAATGTGCCAACACCGGTGTTGGTGAAGATCTCTAGAAGCACAGCGTGCTCCACTCGGCCATCGATAATATGGGCGCTGCGCACACCTGCGTTTACAGCATCGAGTGCACATTCGATCTTTGGCAGCATGCCGCCATGAATTGTTCCGTCGGCAATCATCTCATCGACTTGATTGGTCGTCAGGCCTGTAACGACTTTTCCAGATTTATCCATCACGCCAGCGATATTGGTTAGCAACATCAGTTTCTCAGCGTCCAGTACTTTTGCGATCTCGCCAGCCACTGTGTCGGCATTAATATTGTATGTGGCGCCATTGCGGTCGGTGCCGATTGGTGCAATCACGGGAATGAAATTACTTTCTTTGAATGTATCGAGCACTTCGCGGTTGATCTTCTCAATGCTGCCCACTTGGCCCATATCCATCATCTTGCTGTCGATGGCGCTTTTCTTAAGCAGTTTTTTCGCTTGAATAAGATTGCCATCTTTGCCGGTAATGCCAATGGCCTTGCCTTGGTTCTTATTAAGAAGACTAACGATCTCTTTGTTCACCAGGCCACCGAGTACCATTTCGACAACGTCCATTGTCTTGCTGTCGGTGACGCGAATGCCGTCTATAAATTCGGATTGAATATTAAGCTGGGTGAGCAAAGAACCGATTTGTGGGCCACCGCCGTGAACCACTACTGGGTTCATGCCGACAAGCTTCATCAAAACGATGTCGCGGGCGAAGCTATTTTTCAGCACTTCATCGGTCATGGCGTTGCCACCATATTTCACAACGATGGTGCTGCCTGTGAATTGCTGAATATAGGGGAGTGCTTCGGTCAGGACGTTAGCAATGTTTTTCGCAGCGTCTAAATCTAAGGGCATAGGAAATCCGATATATCGTCAAAGGGCTCAAGGCGCAAAGTATACAGCTTGCGCGGCATTTTTCATAAAAGCAGTCGCAAACAGGCTTAGGTTTAGAAGTTTAGGACTAGGCGGCTGTCGACTTCCATGAGCAAATCGCGAAAAAGCGTTTGGATGAGCTGCAGTGACTGCCGGCTTTGGGCCTCAAAGCGCAGCAATAGAGCGGGTGTGGTATTGGAGGCCCGCACAAGGCCCCAGCCATCGTCGAAGTCCACACGTATTCCGTCTAGAAGGCTAATCTTGCCCTGAGGAAAGCTGGCGATGGATTTGATGCGCTCCATGAGGTCAAATTTTCGATCTTCACTGACATCGACTCGCAACTCTGGGGTGACGATGCTGCTAGGAAGGCGCTGGAAAAGCGTCTCGGCGCTTTCACCCTGTTGGCTCAATAGCTCTAAGAAGCGAGCCGCTACATAGAGCCCATCATCGTATCCATACCAGCGGTCTTTAATGAACACATGGGCAGAGAACTCGGCGCCTACGACGGCATTGCTCTCTTGCATGCTTTGTTTCATGAACGAGTGACCACTGCGGCTCATGATTGCTTTGCCCCCGCCGTCGCGAATCAACTGGGCCAATAGGGTGCTGCATTTGACGTCGAATACTACATTGGGGTTTTTGTATTTGGGCAGAATGTCTTTGATGAACAGCATTAGCAGGCGATCGGTGTCGATAATGCTTCCTGCATTGGTCACGACCACAACGCGATCTCCGTCTCCATCTAAGGCAATGCCTAGGTCGGCATCCGTAGTTGTGACTTTAGCGATCAGCGCCTCTAGGTTGGCAGCAATAGTCGGGTCAGGGTGGTGATTTGGAAAGTTTCCGTCGAGCTCGCAATACATGGGGATGACGTCACAGCCTAGCGCTTCGAACAGCGCCGGTGCCACCCGGCCAGGGACGGCGTTCGCACAGTCGACGACGATCTTCAGAGGGCGTTTGATCTCAATATCCTTGCGAAGCCGAGCGACATAGTCCGGCAGGATGTCGATGGTTTGCAGTGTGCCTTGGCCTTGGGCGAAGTCACCCTTTTGCGCGCGAGCGCGAATCTGCTGAATTTGCTCAGGGGTAAGGCAGGTACGTTGGCGAATGATCTTTATGCCGTTGTAATCGGCAGGGTTGTGACTGGCGGTAAGCATTAAGCCCGATGCCCAAGGGCCTGTATGGGCGGCAAAATAGAGCAGTGGCGTCGGGATTGTCCCTAGGTCAACGACATTAAGACCGGTGGACAATACCGCCTGCAATAACGGTTCACGCAGTCGTGGGCTAGAAAGGCGCGCGTCACAGCCAAATAGTACGGTCGTCTCGCCTGACTCTAGTGCAATGCTGGCCAAAGACTTGCCGATGAGCGAAATAGAGTGCTCATTGAGCTGGGTATCGACAATGCCGCGAATATCATAGGCGCGAAAGATATCGGAGCTTAAGCGTGGCGTTGTCTCATCATTTGTTAGTTCTTGTGTGCTTGTCATGTGCTTACTGCTTTTTTGTTTTATTGCACTAGTGTCTATGCACTAGGAGTATCCATGATTCTCGTCTGAATTGGCTAATTTATATTCAGCTTTTGCGGTTTGAGCTTGCGTCGTAGCGACTGCGAATAAGCGTTAGCATTTGCAATGCGACAAGGCGTTTAGAGGCGGGCCCTAACGCTTGCGAACCCTCAGGCCAAAGGGCTGTGGCACCGATGTTGTCACTGCCCAATGTGGCATTGGCATCATTGGCAAAAAGAAGGTCGAGTTTCTTGCGGGCAAGTTTCTCGGCGCCATGTTGCTCAATATCGTTAGTTTCGGCGGCAAAGCCCACGGTAAACGGCCGTTTTTCGAGGGCTGCAATGGCCGTAATGATGTCTGGGTTTTTCACTAGAGCGAGCGTCATGGTGTCGCTCGATTTCTTGATTTTTTGCTCGGCGAATTGCGCGGGGCGATAGTCTGCCACTGCCGCCACACCAATAAACACGTCACATTCAGGGGCACAGCCAAGGCTGGCCTCTAGCATCTGTTGGGCGCTGATGACGTCGATGCGCTTAACTCTATCGGGAGTGGCTAAGGCCACCGGGCCACTGATTAATGTCACTTGTGCACCGGCGGCAGCAGCTTCGGTGGCCAGGGCATAGGCCATCTTGCCGGAGCTGCGATTGCTGATATAGCGCACAGGGTCTATGGCCTCTTGTGTCGGCCCCGCTGTGATGACTATGCGCATGCCAGCGAGAAGTCCTTCATCGAATAAGGCGCCACTCATCTCTAGTATCTGAGCAGGTTCGAGCATGCGGCCAAGGCCGACATCGCCACAGGCCTGCTCCCCGGACTCTGGACCAAAAATAGCGATACCACGCTGCTGCAAGGTCTGCAGGTTTTGCTGTGTGGCTTGGTTGGACCACATCGCTTGGTTCATTGCCGGAGCGATAGCGATAGGAGCCTTCGTCGCCAGTAACAGCGTGCTGAGAATGTCATCGGCTTTGCCATCGGCGATCTTAGCAATGAAGTTGGCGCTGGTAGGTGCGATCAGCACAAGGTCGGGCCACCGTGCTAGCTCGATATGCCCCATGCCGGCCTCTGCCTCAGTGTCGAGCAGGGTGGTGTGGACGCGATTGCCTGAGAGCGCTTGCAGGGTTAGTGGCGTAATGAACTCGGTCGCAGCCTGTGTCATCACCACGCGCACCTCGGCACCGGCCTTGGTAAGCATGCGTGTGAGCTCTGCGCTCTTATAGGCGGCTATACCGCCTGTAATGCCAAGAAGAACACGTCGATTGCTAAGGCTTTTCATGGGCGGCCTGGGACGCGGTACACGTCGATGTTTAAGTTGGTGGCAAAGACTAGCAGCAAGCCTGCAGCTATTCAATTTGTCGGCAAAAGCGCAATTGTGAAGCTTTGCTAATATCAATGGTATAGGCAAAACGCCAAGGAGGCGACATGAGCATCAAGGATTGGCCAGTAACAGAGCGTCCGCGCGAGAAACTAATTAACCTAGGGGCTGTGGGTTTGTCAGATGCCGAGTTGTTGGCGCTGGTGGTACGCTCTGGGGGCAGGGGCCGCAGCGCAATAGAGATTGCGAGAACCCTGCTCAATGAATATGGATCATTGACGCAGATATTTCTTGCGAGCAAAGATGAGTTTTGCCGCAGTGCAGGCTTGGGTCTTGTTAGCTTTGTGCAACTTCAGGCGATGTTAGAGCTCTCTAAGCGGCATTTGCACGAGCAGTTAGAGGAAAGGGACGCTTTGACCAGTTCTGAGCTGACACGGCAGTACCTGCGAGCAAGGCTGCGCCATTACGAGCACGAGGTGTTCGCCTGTTTGTATCTGGATAACCAGCACCGCGTGGTCAAATTAGAGGAGCTTTTCACGGGCACTATAGATGGGGCGGCCGTCTACCCCCGAGAAGTCGTCAAACGTTGTCTGCGCAATAACGCCGCAGCGGTCATCTTCGCGCATAATCACCCCTCGGGGGTGGCCGAACCTAGTCAGGCCGATATCGCGATCACGACCCGCCTGACAAGCGCTTTAAACACAATCGATGTCCGAGTTCTTGATCATGTGGTTGTGGGGCGTAATGAGGCAGTGAGTTTTGCAGAGCGAGGGCTGCTATGATGGTGGGGTGTTGGCAAGATCGCCGTACTAGACAATTTCACAAAGTCTGGCTTTTTTGTTGCTATTGGGGCAGCGTTTTGGTATAAAACGCAGCTCTTTTTTTGGCAAGACAGTAGCAATGGTCAGGTAGAAGTCCCGAATGTGGTCTTTCACCAGATAATTCGGGCTCTGTAACGAGGCAAGGCAATGGCTAACGTATGTATCGTAACCGGTAAAAAACCGATTACAGGCAATAATGTTTCTCACGCAAACAACAGAACCAGACGCCGTTTTTCACCTAACATCCATACACATCGTTTTTGGGTGGAATCTGAAAAGCGTTTTGTGAAACTTAAGGTTTCTACAAAAGGTATGCGTATCATTGATAAGAACGGCATCGATGCCGTATTGTCTGATATCCGCGCCAATGGCGGTAAAGTTTAATATTTAAATCCTGATGCAGGTGGTGAGCAGCAATGCGCGATAAAATTAAATTAGTGTCTTCAGCAAACACAGGGCACTTCTACACTACAGACAAAAACAAGCGAACTATGCCTGACAAAATGGAGATCAAAAAGTTTGATCCCGTTGTTCGCAAGCACGTCATCTATAAAGAGGCTAAGATTAAGTAATTTGTTGGGCCGTAAGGCTCAACGCTTGCCTCGATCTGCCTAAATAGAGCGACACGTGTAAAAACGCCGCCCCTGAGTGAAAACCCAGGGGCGGCGTTTTTGTTGCTAAGAAAAACTCAGTTTATTTCTCTTTACTAAGTGCTTTCATCAGCCGATTAGTGGTGTTGAGCAGCTTGGTGTCTTCTGCAAACTCCTTTTTCAGCTTGCCAACGGTGGTAGAGACAGTGCCATAACGCTTAAGCTTAAACAGCTTGGCTATGGCCTGCAGAGTCACAGCCGATAGCTCTTGGCAGAGGTACATCGCCACCCAGCGCGGAACGTTCTTCGAGCCAGGGCCACGTGCGGCGGTGTAGATACTCTCTTCACTCACCTTGAACTGCTTGGCCACAGCGCTGATGATGTCTTTGCAAGATGGGCGCCATTTCGCATGAGCCCCGCGTGAGACACCTCTGGCCTTGGTGGCATTACGCTTACTCTTCGCTGACTTCTTAAACTTCTCGTCACCCATAATAGAGGACAAGTTCTTTTTACCGTAGAAGTGCGCAAGTTCTTCGTCGACGCCATCGGCCATATATTGCTTTATAGCGGCAGTGCGTTTAGCTCCTGTGAGGCCAATCTGGGCGAAGACTTCGTCGCGGACTAACCAAGAGGGCGCTTTCGCCTTATTGATATACGCGGGGTAGCTAGACCATTGGTAAGTCTCTAGGTCGGCCTTGCGAACACCAAGATGAATATAGCGAGTAAGAGGCAGCAGGTAATTGTTGGCTTGTACGAGCACCGCCTTGTAGCGGCCTTTAAACAGTGAGCCTTCAGTCTTCTTAATGCGTTGGTAGTGTTGGGTATAAAGCCCGTCCACTTGGCGCATAAAGCGGCTGAGATTGCCTTCGGGGGTTTTAATGAGCAGATGGTACTGATCTTTGAGTAGGCAGTAGGCGTGGACTTCGACATTGAGTCTAAAACACGTTTCTTCTAGGCCTGCGATAAATGCTTCGTAGTATTTTTGCGAGGGAAAGATCTTCTGCTTATCTACACCAACATTTGAGACATGATAATACGCATCTGGGTATTCTATTCGTAATGGTCTGGCCATTGTTTTATTCCCGGGTTGTGTTTTTAATATTTATTATGCAACTGGTTATCGAGTTAGAGATGACCCTAAATTTACAAATATAGTGATAACTGAAATAAGTAAGCCCGTCAACCAAAAAGGATGATCACTTTATATATAGGGATATTTTGCTAGCAGTTGCCCCGAAGTTGGTGGTTATAAACTTCTTATTCCACTGCTGCTTTAAAGCTAGGCAGGGCACCTTTGCTAAGTCAAAGGTGCTCAATTGATAGCTTACTGAGGTTTCGTAGCGACAAATACAGCACGTTGAGGGGCAGGAAGCCCTTCTACTGTAAGGCTGTGATCATTGGGGTCTAAGCTATCCACTAGAGACTGAAAGCGCATCCAATCAGTCGTCCTTTGTTCGTCTAAGCTAGTGATGCCGGTATCAATGACTTTGCAATCCTTGAACCCGCATCGGGTTAGCCAGCTGAGGATTGTAGCGCATGAGGGAACAAACCATACATTGCGCATCCGGCTATAACGATCATCGGGTGTTAGCGCATAGCCTCGCTCTCCATCCACCACCAAAGTTTCCAAGACTAACTCGCCACCTGGGCGCAAACAGCTCTTCAACTGTAGCAAGTGATCTATGGGGGAGCGGCGGTGGTAGAGCACGCCCATTGAAAAGACTGAGTCGAATGCCTCAGGCTCTTCGCTCAATGTGGCAAGAGCTTCTTCAAACGTGGTGGGCAGCACATAGACTGGCGCGTCTGGTACATAGTGTTTGATGGCTTGAAACTGCATCGAGTAAGCAAGCTGTGAGTCGATCCCTAACGCTAGGCGTGCCCCTTCTCCGGCCATGCGGAAACAGTGATAGCCATTGCCGCAGCCCACATCGAGGATGGTACGTCCAGCAAGAGGACTGATGTGAGGGAGTACTCTGTCCCACTTCCAGTCAGATCGCCACTCTGTGTCGATATCAATCCCAAATAAAGAGAATGGCCCTTTTCGCCAAGGGATCATCACCTGCAGCGCTTGGCGTAACTGCGCACGCGTACTGTCATCACAGTCGGTACTGGCACCGATACTAACAGCGTTGCTAAGGTCGACCTTGCTTGCTGTTATCTGGGGAAGCACATCTAATGCTTGGCGCCACTTCGGGTAGTCCCCGTTATTGCGGCTATCAAACCAGGCCTGACTGCAAAACTGCGTTAAGGGTCTTAGTTCGGTGCCTGCAAGCAGGGCCGACAGATTGGAATAAGGCATAGAACTCTTTATTTGAATGCGATCATTGAGGCGAAGTTAAAACATTGAAACCATGAATCGACGCTGCGAAAGCCTGCATTGAGAAGGCGACTTTTATGGGCGGCAAGCGTTTCTGGAATCAATACGTTTTCTAATGCAGAACGCTTTTGGCTAATTTCCAGTTTCGAGTAGCCCTGGGCTTCTTTAAATTGGTGATACATGTCGATGAGCAAGGCGTTGAGGTCATCATCTGCGAGCCGTATCTTCTCTGATAGGATCAAGATTCCGCCAGGGCGCATGCCAAGATAGATCTTACGCATGAGCGCTTCACGCTGAGCCGGGTCAATAAACTGCAGTGTGAAATTCAATACCACTACAGAAGCATCACGAATCTCAATGTCGCTTATATCTGCTTGTGATAGCACGATTGGGTAGGTCTCTTCGCTGCTATCTACTGATTTCTTCAAGCGTGACATCATTGCCGCGGAATTATCGACAGCGAATAATTGATAGTCTTTATGCTCTATATGGTGTGCCATGGCGAATGTGGCGCCGCCAAGAGAACAGCCAAGATCATATAGGTTAGACCCTTTAGAGCAGTAGCGATTTGCAAGAACGCCAATCATCGAAATGATGGTGGCATATCCTGGCACCGAGCGGCTGATCATATCGGTGAACACGGCGGCGACCTTTTCATCGAAGACAAAGTCTTCTCGAGGCCTCTGTGTCGCGTAAATGCTATCGTGCTTGTCAGTGCTCATGATGGTGATCTATTGAGGTTTTGCGTATTATGCGTCAATTCATGACACATTCAAATAAGCCCATCATTGCTCTAACTTCGAATACGCAAGCAGCAAGCGCTAAAGTCTTGGGTGCACCTATCCCGTTTCCTTATGAGATTGTGCGCAGCAGGCGTAAAACGATGGTTGTCCATGTGCAGCACCAACAAGTGCAAGTGCGCGCTCCGCATTTCGTCAGTGATGCGCAAATCGCGGAATTTGTGGAAAAACACTCGCAGTGGATTAGCCGTAAGTTGTCAGAGAAGGCGCAGCAAGATAGTCAGCGTTTACGGCTGCAGGACAATGGGAAAATATTTTATAAAGGCAAAACGCTGCGCCTGCGTCTGTTTGTGCGTGCCGCCGAGGCGGTCGAAGTAACAGGCACTGAGCTGCACGTCTATGCCAAGCGCACAGATGAACGCACAGTTGCAGCAGTCCTACAACGTTGGTTGCTTGCCCAGGCAAAGGCAATATTGCCTCAAAGAACTCGTGCATTAGCGGCACATCTTAATGCCGACACTAAACTAAAAGACGTAGTGTTTCGTAAAACTAAAACCAAGTGGGGGCATTGCACTTCGTCAGGTAGAATCCAATTCAACTGGCTGATTATGTTAGCCCCCGATGCGATTATCGATTATATGATATGCCATGAAGTAAGCCATTTACTGGTCATGAATCATTCCGCGAAGTTTTGGGCGCTAGTTGAATCAGTCTGTCCGGATTATCGGGTCTATGTGCGTTGGTTGCGTAAACATGAACATCGGCTGTGGTTATAGCCTCAATAATAAAAGGAACAATTCCATGCGTCTCTCTACCTCCATTCTCGCTGCCCTTGCTTGCGTTGGCAGCACTTATAGCCTTGCACAGAGTCTACCGACTGCGAGCCCTGAATCAGTAGGTCTGTCTAGCACTGCCTTGGCGCAAGTGACTGCAAACTTGCAGGCTCATGTGGATGCAGGGCATATCGCCGGGGTAGTTGCGGCGGTGTTAAAGGATGGCAAGCTCGTCTATCACGAAGCACTTGGCCAAAGAGACCTCGCCACAGCCAGCCCAATGCCAGAGGATGCCTTGTTCAGAACCTATTCCATGACGCGTCCAGTGACAAGTTTGGCAGCAATGGTTCTATGGGAGGAGGGGCACTTCCAGCTCGATGACCCGATTTCGAAATACCTTCCTGAATTTGCCCAGCAAGAAGTCTTTGTTAACCCGTCAAGTCCTAGTATGGCGCAAACGCGTGCCAGAATAGGTGACATCGAGGTGGCGGATCTTATGCGCCACACTTCGGGCTTAGGTAGCCGTAGTTCGTCCATTTATGTTGAACAAGGGGTTCGTCTACGCTCGTTGACTGCCGCGCAGGTCACAAGCAATGCCGCGCGTGTGCCCTTGTTCTCGGACCCAGGCACTGAGTTTCGTTACGGTCTTTCGGCAACGGTACTGGGGCGCTTAGTGGAAGTTTGGTCGGGACAGAGCCTCGATGAGTTTCTAAATGAGCGAGTATTTGCGCCATTAGAAATGCACGATACCGTATTCTATGTAGACCCTGAGCGCCAAGCGCGTCTGGCAACTGTCTATCGACCAGACGCGGATGGCCAATTGCAGGTCCATGAGATGGAGGACATTCCATTTACTGAACAAGCGCCTCTAATCGAAGGCGGTGTTGGGCTTGTTGCCTCGACTCTAGACTTCGCGAAATTCTCGCAGCTTTACTTAAATCGTGGCGAGCTTTTCGGACGTCGCCTTTTGCAGCCAGAGACCGTTGACCTGATGATGGAGAACAGCATTGCTGAGGCCTTGCTGCCTATCGGTCGTGGCGGCTATATGGCCGCCTCGGGTTGGACAATCGGTGGGTTTGCCTATGCGCTGACCCCTGAGGATTATCCATTTACGGTAAGCCCAGGGGAAGTGTGGTGGGATGGTTCTGCAGGGACGCGATTCTCGATAGACCCTGTTGAAGGCATAGTGACAGTCATCATGGCACAAGTGTCACCCTCTAGCGGACAAGGATTTCGTGAAGAATTTAAAAATGGCGTCTACGAGGCGATCACCGACCGCCCGTAGCGTTTGTTTATGCAGCGGCGCTTTGTTGTCGTCGCTGCATAAGCGCAAGGCCAAGCCCGCAAGCAGCAATCACGCAAGCGCTCAAGGCTAAACTCACTTGATTGAGCCCCAACAAGCCGCCCCCGGGAATCGCAAAGACCAAGCCTGCAAAAGCGATGATGGCACGAGTTACGATACCAAGGCTGCCGCCCCCTAGTGCCCCAAAGCCAATGACATAACCTTGCAAAGCGCCAGATACTAAAGTCACGCCAATGATGGCCGTCACGAGTACCGGAGCAATCTCCATAAAGCTTCCTTGCAATAACATGGCGGGGTTAAACACGAAGAAAAACGGAATGAAATAAATGATGGCGCCTAAGCGCATCGATTCTAAACCAACGCGCATTGGCGAAGTTTGCGCGACGGAGGCAGCGGCAAATGCCGACAATGCCACCGGCGGCGTTATGAAACTGAGCATTCCCCAATACATGATGAACATATGTGAGGCGAGTGGGTCGAGCCCCGCATTCACTAGTGCCGGTGCCAAGATGATGGCGAGAAATATATAAGCGGCGGTGACGGTCATGCCAATGCCAAGCACAAAGCTCGTCACAGCTCCCATGATTAACAACACTAAAACATTGTCTCCTGCAATGTACACAAGATCGTTCGCAAGGGTGCCTGCCATTCCTGTGACGGCTAATGCGCCGACTATCAAACCAATGGCTGCTAGTATGCCGGCGAGCTCGGCCATGAGCTTGCCAGTGGCCGCTACCATCTGCATAAATTTTTCAAATGACATCCGGTGCGAAGTGAAATGATTGATAAACAGGAGCACAGCGGTGGCATAGAAGGGCGCTGTGGCCTCTTGTTGCAAATACACCAACATCCAAACCAATAGCACAAAAACGGCAAGAAAATACCAGCCCTCTTTAAACACCTGTTTCGCTTTTGGTAGTTCTTCTTTAGGCAAACCTTGCAAATTGTTTTTGGCCGCATAGGCATCGATCTGCACGAACAAGCCAAAGAAATACAAGATCGATGGCACAATCGCCGCAATGGCGACAGTGACATAACTCACACTTAAAAAGCTGGCCATTACGAACGCGGTGGCGCCCATGATAGGGGGCATCAACACTCCGCCCGTTGATGCACAAGCTTCGACGCCAGCGGCGTAGTGCCGAGTAAACCCGGTGCGCCGCATAGCGGGAATAGTTAGAGGCCCGGTGGTTAAGACATTAGTAACAGGCCCACCACTCATAGAGCCTAACAGTCCGCTAGAAAAAATGGCTACTTTCGCTGGGCCGCCGCGCATATGACCAAGAAGGGCAAACGCAAAATTGATGAAAAATGGCCCACCTCCGGTGTATTGCAAAGCCACACCAAACAATAGAAAGCCAAACACCAACATGGCAAATGCTTGCATCGGCAAACCGAATAAACTTTCTTCTCCTAGGATGTGGAAAATCGCAACGTCATCAATGGGAAGGCCAATACCAGCGACAACATCGGGAAGCAAATGCGAGTACATTGGGTAGAAGGACAATACTGTCACAATGATGAAGATCGGTAAGCCACCAGCTCGCCGCCCAGCTTCAAGAATGATTGGCCAAGTAATAAGTGCTAGGGCGATGCCAATAGGTGGGGCGACGAATTCCCAAGCCTCCAAGACGATGCGTTCTGCATTCCAGGCGAAATAAGAAAAAATGCAGGCAATCGTAATGATAATGGCGATGTCATACCACGGCACATGATCTCTATTATGACGCGTGGCGGGAAAAGTAATGAATACCATCGACAGCATAATGCCGGTAATAAGATAGAGGTAACGGCTATCGAGCATGACGCTATCGACGAAAAACCCAAACGCGAAAATTTGGTTGATCGCCAGACAAATAGCGGCTGCGGTAAGGACGGTCATGGCATTGCGCCATGGCCGGCTTAACTCGCGGTAGCGTCCTATAATGGGTGCATCATCTTCGTTCTCTGGCAGTGTTATTTTTATGGCTTCTCTCATGGGCTGCTATTTCCAAAGTGTGACGACATTACTGCAGAATTTAAATGTTATCAGCCAGGGTTAGCAGGCCTTGTTCTGCGAGCGCTTTCTCTCTTGCTGCAAACCATCCTTGTTCATATTCACCAGGGGTATTCGGCGCCACGGCTTTGTAAGCTTGCCATGCGTCGTGTAGCACTTTCTGCCGATACAAGTTAGCGTCTTGGGTGGCCTGTGCTTCGTCAGTCCACGCGCCGATTTCCTTAAAATAACGAATGGCAGCTGGGTGGTAGGGAATAAATGCCGACTCAAATTTTTGCCGTTCCATCAACCAACCGCCAGCGCCAGGGGCCGCATCTTTGTAGTCATCGAACTGCTCATGCATCACTTTCACGAGGTTATAAACCAAAGTGTCATCAGCAGTATCTAAACCCACCAACAAGGGGTAGGCGGAAGTAAAGACTTGGATCCCTTGTTCCGGAATCGTAGGGCCCTCTGTGGCGATATGGGTGACGTACCAAGGCAAAAGCGAGCGAGTTCTTTGTACCGCTTCAAGGTCGTCATGAGGAAAGGAGATAAACTCTAAGCCCCTTGGTGAGGCTTCAAGACGAAGGAAGGGCGGAGAGTTGCAAGCGCCACCTACGACGTCGGCTCGGTTATTGATTACGGCCTCTATGGATGCGTTGTAGCCGCCTACCTCAACTCTCTCAACGTCATCCCAAGTAAGATTGCCATAGGCCAGTAGCGCGGTCAGGGCATTGTTTAATGAGGGGGAGCCTTGCACCCAAGTCACCCGCTTGCCTCGGATATCGGCAATGGTGTCGATATTGGCGTCAGTGGCGGCGGCGAGAGTGAATGAGCAGCTTTCGGAGAAATTCGACATCAGGGCGCGAAGCGGTTGTGGACCCCATATTCTAGATGCGAAATTAAGCACACCTTCTTGGGCATAGACGGCCTCGGAGCCGCCAGCGGAGAAATGCACACGTTCGGCAAGCAAAGTGGCCAACCGAGAAACATCATTGCGGCCAGGAATGACACGAAGATTGACGCCGTATTCGCGTCGAAGAATGCTGCCAATAGCGACTGCTTGGCTGTAACCGCCAGTGCCAGTAGGGTAGGCAGACCAAGCGATAGTGCGTGGTAGGCCTGGGTTGTCAGCGGCGAGAAGGCCGGCACAAAGGCCAAATACTAAGACTAGCACAGCGGTGGGCTTGCCCAATTGAGCACTAATAGCCCGAATACGTAACATCATGTTTCCCCCCCGAAGCAAGATATGCGTCTAGGGAGCATACCCCAGCTATCGGGGCAATGCTATTGAGACTGAAACAGCTTCGACTAAGGGAATGTTTTTATCGTTATGCCTCGCGAATGAAAATGAGGTCATTCACCACATGGCCTAAACGTTGGCCGCGTTTCTCGAATTTTGTCAGGGGGCGATCAGTGGCAAGACTGAAGTTCTGTGCGCCTGCGGCATTGCTAAAATGTGCTTGAGCGCTCATGACTTCCATCATGTGCTCTGCATAAGGCACCCAGTCTGTTGCCATATGAATTGTACCGCCGAGTTTTAATTTAGGGCGCAACGCTTCAATAAAGGGGCTTTGCACTAGTCGGCGCTTATTGTGTTTCTTTTTATGCCACGGATCAGGGAAAAAGATTTGCACACAATCTAGGCTTTGTTCGGCGATGCAGTCCCGCAAAATCTCTTTTGCATCGTGACAATACACACGCAAATTGCTAATGCCTTTGTCGGCAATCTCGTGCAGCAGGCGGCCAACGCCAGGTTTGTGCACTTCAATGCCAATAAAATCTTTGTGGGGGTTCTGCTGTGCCATCTGTAGGAGCGAATCGCCCATACCAAAACCAATCTCCATCACTAGCGGAGCTTTGCGGCCAAAGACTTGTTCTGGATCGATTAGCCCTTTAGCGATCTCTAGCCCATAGATTGGCCAAAGTTTTTCAAGTGCGTTTTGCTGCGATGGAGTGAGCCGGCCGCCACGAATAACATAGCTGCGCACAGTGCGTAGATGAGGAGTAGATTCGCTAGCAGCGTTGCTGTTTTTAGGGTCAGACATAGAAGAACTATTGCTCAATAATTAGAAAAAAGTGCCATCGATCGGTGATGAGGCGCTTGCATACAAACGGCGCGGCATACGGCCAGCTAGAAAGGCTTCTCGTCCTGACTCAACGGCTTTGCGCATGGCTGAAGCCATAAGAATAGGATCCTTGGCCTCAGCGATCGCTGTGTTCATCAAGACGCCCTCGCAGCCCAGCTCCATTGCGATGGCTGCATCAGAGGCTGTGCCAACGCCTGCGTCGACAATGATGGGGACTTTTGCATTTTCTAGAATCATGCGGATGTTGTAAGGGTTGCGAATTCCGAGGCCGGAGCCAATTGGGGCGCCCAAGGGCATAACGGCAACACAGCCCATGTCTTCTAAGCGCTTAGCGATCAACGGGTCATCGCTGGTATACACCATGACATCAAAGCCATCGTCGACAAGCTCCTGCGCTGCCACTAAGGTTTCGGTAACATTCGGGTAAAGGGTCTTCTGATCGCCGAGCACCTCGAGCTTTACAAGTTTGTGCCCGTCTAGTAATTCTCGGGCCATGCGACAAGTGCGCACGGCATCGGCGGCGGTATAGCAGCCCGCGGTGTTTGGCAATATTGTGTATTTAGTAGGAGAGATAATCTCCAACAAGCTCGGCTCATCTTTATTCTGCCCAAGATTAACGCGACGGATGGCGACGGTGATCATTTGCGCGCCGCTAGCCTCGAGCGCTTCTAAGTTTTGTTGAAAGCTTTGGTATTTACCGCTGCCTACGATCAGGCGTGATTGGTATTGTTTGCCAGCAATTTCGAGAGGGGTGTCGATAGAAGTCATAGGCTACCTATTCAGGGGAGTCAGGTGGTGATATTTGTGAGCGCCGCAAGGCACATTTAACCGCCGCCAATGGCGTGTACGATCTCTAGTCGATCGTTTTCATGCAGCGCTTGGTCCTGGTGTTGACTACGCGGAACGATCGACTCATTGAGCTCTACGGCGATTTTCGCGTCAGCTAATTGCAGCTGCTGTAGTAGATCGATTAAGGAGGCGCCGTCATTTAGCTGTACGGTGTCGCCATTGACATAGACTTGCACGTCATACTCTCCCTATGCTCGTAGCATTGACCAAGCTAGTAATGCCCAACCGCCTAGAAATGCAAGGCCACCGATTGGCGTAATGGCGCCAAGCCAACGAATTCCACTTAACGCCAGTACGTATAGGCTACCGGAAAAAATTAGAATGCCAGCTAGAAATAGGTACCCAGCGATTTTCAGTAATGACTGGTTAGGAAACGAAAGCGCCAATATACCAACCCCGAACAAAGCTAAGGTATGGTACATGTGATACTGGACCCCAGTTTGAAAGGTGGCGAGGAGCTCGGGGCTTAAACTATTCTTTAGGCCATGTGCGGCAAAGGCGCCCAGTGCTACGGCGATAAAACCATTAACTCCAGCCATAAACAGAAAGAGGTGTTGCATGGAGTGGTTCTCCTGCCTTCAAAGAGAGTCAGATAAGGTGGTCAGCTATATGTTGAAATAAAAAAGCCGCCAAAGTTGTGCACTTAGCGGCTTTTTCTTACAAAGTTAATTTACGCTTGGATAAGATTTTTTACCTTTTCCATTGCGTTTTTCTCTAGCTGGCGAATACGCTCAGCAGAGACCGAGTACTTCGCAGCCAGCTCGTGCAGAGTTGCTTTCTCTTCACTTAGCCAGCGGCTCTTGATGATGTCTTTGCTGCGATCGTCTAAACCGTCCATTGCAAGGTACAGGCTGTCGTTTTTGCTGTCTTCCCATTCCTGCTCTTCGATAGACGCTGCCATATCGGACTCAGTGTCTTGCAGGTAATAGGCAGGCGAGCGATAAGCTGTATCATCGTCGGCATCAACATCGGCATCAAAGGCCATGTCATAGGAGCTCATTCGGCCTTCCATCTGCCTAACAACTTTAGCGTCGACTCCTAGGTCTTCGGCCATCGCCTGCGCTTCGTCATTAGTAAGCCAACCAAGTGACTTCTTAGAGCTGCGTAGGTTGAAGAATAATTTGCGCTGGGCTTTTGTCGTGGCAATTTTCACGATACGCCAATTGCGCAGGATGAACTCATGCATCTCAGCTTTGATCCAATGCACGGCAAACGATACTAAGCGTACACCCACTTCTGGGTTGAAGCGCTTAACCGCTTTCATAAGGCCAACATTGCCTTCCTGGATGAGGTCGGCTTGTGACAGGCCGTATCCTGCATAGCTCTTAGCTAGGTGCACCACAAAGCGTAGATGCGCCAACACCAACTGGCGAGCGGCATCAACGTTGTTGTCATAGTAATACTGGTTAGCCAATTCTTTTTCTTGCTCCGGAGTTAACACAGCAATGCTGTTGACCGACGAGATGTACGCCGTCAAATCACGACCCGGAACGATTGGGCCCATAACTTGTAAACTTTGTCCGATACTCATAATTAGCCTTTGTTACTTCCAAAACTTGCGTGTTGATAGGTCTTAGACCGCTTCATTCTAGCATTGCTTGCTTAATGCTGGCTATTGTGTCGAAGCGCCAATATACAATGCAGTCGTACTTCTATTGCGGCCGAAAACAGTGTTTTCAAGTCTAAAATGCACTTTTTTTGCATTTCTTGCTAGTTGTTTAAATAAATCGCGATTATGCACTTTTTCAATGGTTATGCGGGCTCGATGTCCGTTAGGTGTTGCCGCACTGAAATCAAGGCGCCTAGCCAACCCAGCCCGGTGCCGATGAGCAGTAGCAATAGGGTTGAGCTAAACCCGAGCGTGCGCAACTGAAAATCGCTGTCATACAGTGCTAACAGTGCTCTAGCAGGGCCACTAACAGCCCACATCAGCAAACCGAGCATAATGCATGCTAATAAACTTCCTGCTAAACCATAATACGCACCAGCGTACAAAAACGGTCTAGCGACATAGCTATTGGTGCCGCCGACAAGCTTAACGACGACTATTTCGGCGCGACGCCCCTCTATGGCAAGACGTATGGTATTGCCAACAATAAATAAGACAGCAAGGGCTAAAATCAACATAAGCCCCGTCGAGGCACGTTGCACAAGCTGTAAGAAGCGCTGCAATCGCTCTACCCACTCAAGATCGAGCTGCGTCGAGCTGACGATGTTGATCTGAGCGAGCTCTTCGGCAAGCGCCTGCGCCGTATTGGCATCAATGCGAGCCGGTGTCACGATAATGGACCCAGGAAGAGGGTTTTCTTCCAAGGCTTCGATGACATCCCCAAGGCCGGAATACACACTAAACTCTGCGGCCGCTTGTGCAGGAGATACATAGGTGGCAGTAGCAATGGACTCTCGTTGAAGTAGTTGTTCACTAACCTGTAAAGCCTCTACTTCGTTGTGGTTGTCATGCAAATACAGTGTAATTTTGCTCGCGCCGTTGATGTTGTCGCTAAGCGCGTTAAGATTGTTCATGCTGACGAACAAGGTGCTGGGTAACAACAACGCAATCCCTATCACCGCAATGGTCATTAATGTGGCGCTAGGTTGTTGCAGCAAACGCTTAAAACTGTCGCTGGCAATCTTCAAATGCTGCTGCCAATGTGACTGTAGCGCGCCGCGAGCAGTCCTGCTGCTTGTTTTTGCTCCGGATGCGCGCCGACTCATTGCTTCACCCCTTTGGGCTGCGCACCGGCAGCCGTATGATGAGCATCGTGAACTAGCCGACCGTTATCCAAAGTCAGAATACGGTGCTGCAAACGCGTAATGAGTGATAAGTCATGGCTCGCAATAAGCATGCTGACGCCAACTTGGTTGAACTGTTCAAAGAGGTTCATGATTTCTGCTGCAAGCTCGGGGTCCAGATTACCGGTAGGCTCATCGGCCAACAATATTTGCGGCCTGTTTACCACAGCGCGAGCGATGCCAATTCTTTGTTGTTCACCACCAGATAGCGTGATGGGCAGCATTTTCTCTTTTTTAAGTAGTCCGACCTTGTCCAGAGCGGCGCGTACTCGGCGATCCGCTTCATGCTTTGGATAACCTTCGATTTGCAAAGGCAGGGCGACATTTTCGAAGACATTGCGATCGAATAGGAGCTGATGGTCTTGAAATACCACGCCTATGCGTCGTCGATAAAAGGGAATACGGTGGCTTGGCATCCGGCTTAGGTTCTTGCCGTTCACGAAGATTTGCCCCTGGCTAGAGGTTTCCATCAGCATAATTAGCTTTAGCAAGGTGCTTTTGCCAGCGCCTGAGCGCCCGGTGAGAAAGGCCATTTCACCGTCTGCTAGCTCGAAATCAACTTGTGAAAGTGCTTGGTGGCCTCCGGGGTAGCGTTTGCTTACATTGTCGAACTTAATCATCGCACAGCCTCAACAGATGATCGGGGTTTCAACGCTCAGCAAATAGCGCGTCGACGAACTCCTGCGCGGCGAACGGACGCAGATCATCGACTTTTTCGCCCACACCAATATAGCGTATCGGTAGCTGTAGCTCTTTCGCAATGCCAAATACCATGCCGCCTTTCGCAGTGCCGTCCAATTTAGTTAATGCAATGCCCGTGACATCGACTGATTTATGAAAACTGCGGGCCTGGTTAAGCGAATTCTGTCCAGTGGTGGAGTCCAACACTAATAAGGTTTCATGAGGCAGATTGTCATCGAGCTTTTTGAGTACGCGAACGATTTTCTCAAGTTCTTGCATCAAGTTGTCTTTGGTATGCAAGCGCCCAGCAGTATCGGCAATCAAAACGTCCATGCCGCGTGCCTTTGCTGACTGGTAGGCATCGAAAATCACCGAGGCGCTATCAGACCCGGTTGGCTGTGCAATAACGGGAACATTGTTGCGATCGCCCCAAACCTTGAGCTGCTCAACAGCTGCCGCGCGAAAGGTGTCGCCAGCGGCCAGCATGATCTTGTGACCCTGAGACTGTAAGCGTTTAGCAAGTTTGCCAATGGTGGTAGTCTTGCCGGCACCGTTCACACCGACGACTAGGATGACATAAGGTTTAACACTGGTATCAATAACCAGAGGGACATCGCAAGGGCCTAGTAGGTCTGCAAGCTCCGTTTTTATGCTTGCGAGTAAGGCTTCAGGGTTCGTTAACTGTTTGCGCCCAAGTTTTTGCGTAAGCCCCTGTATGATGTGATCAGTGGCGGCAATGCCTAAATCTGCGCTTAGCAATTGCGTTTCGATTTCTTCCAGCAAATCGTCATCGATGGTTTTGCGCCCTAGAATCAAAGAGCTAAGTGAATCACTCAGTGCTGTTCTGGTTTTGCTAAGGCTTTGACGCAGGCGCGAGAACAAACCTGGACTGCTTTGTTCAGCGGCCTCAATAGGGGCTTGAATGGGCTCGTCAATGGCTTGTGGAGATTCTTGAGACGGTTGCTCTGGCTTTTCTGAAGATTTCTTCTTGATGAAACTGAACATGAGTGGGATTCTTCCAACGCGCTGTCTTGGGGGCGTTATGCTAACATTTCCCGCGATCTTAAAACAGAAAACCCGCTGCGCCGACAATGCAATTCACGGAATGATTGAATGACAATATTGAAAAAGAGGCCAAGCAACAGCTTGCGAGTCATTGCAGGTAAGTGGCGCAGTCGCAAACTGGAGTTCCCAGATAGTGATGGTTTACGCCCGACTTCGGACCGTGTGCGTGAAACCTTGTTCAATTGGCTGCAAGAGCGCATCCCCTTTGCCAAGTGTTTGGATCTGTTCGCAGGCAGCGGTGCCTGCGGTATCGAGGCGCTTTCTCGAGGCGCTGGCTTTGTCAGTTTCGTGGATGTTTCCCCTTCAGCGACTGCGGCGATAAAGCGTAACTTAGCGTTGCTAGGTGCCAGTGAGTTCGAGATTGTATGCAAAGACTCACTAACTTGGATAGCGGCTGTTAAAAAAGAGCCACAGTCGCGTTATGATGTGGTTTTTCTCGACCCACCATTTGCGAGCGATTTACTTGCGCGAGCAGTAAAGGCTGTAGAGGCAAGTGGAACATTGGCAGAAGATGCCTATATTTATATTGAAAGTGCACAAGAAGTATCGTCCAATTTGTTGCCACTGAATTGGCAGATGCGCAAAGCGAAGAAAGCCGGCAAAGTCCATTTTTACCTTTATCAACGAGATGAACCTAAAAGTGAGGCCAAATGAACGGGTACCAGTTGCATGCTGCAAGCACTAAGTTTCGCTCACCATGGTGGTTGCCAGAGGGGCACTCGCAAACCTTGTGGCGCCGCTTTAGCCCTCAGGCCAAAGCCAAACAAAGACGCCAGCGTGTCGAGCTAGAAGATGGCGATTTTATCGATGTTGACTGGGTAGATGCCGAGGAGAGTCTTGCTAATAGAGGGCGACCGATCGTCTTTCTTTTACATGGGCTAAGTGGGTGCTCACAATCCTCTTATATCCTGTCCTTGCAGCGCTTGTTGCAAATTCGTGGCTTTACTAGCGTCGCAATGAATTTCCGTGGTTGTAGCGGTGAAATCAATCGCAAGGCGCGTGCTTATCACTCAGGGTGCACAGAAGACATCGATGAAGTGTTTCGCACGTTGCGTCGGGAATATCCGGATCGGGAGTTCGCCTTCACGGGTTTTTCGCTTGGTGCTAATGTCATGTTGAAGTGGCTAGCGGAGGTGGGCGATGAACCTGGCGTGATGGGTGCGGTGGCCGTGTCGACTCCGTTTTCGCTTGTTAGTTGCTCAGAGGCGCTGAATTTCGGCGGTGGCAGATTCTACGGAGAGTATTTTCGGCGGCGCTTGATAAGCGATGTAGAGAAGAAACGTCGCTATTTTCGCCAAAAAGCCCGCCACGACGGTTGGCAACAAGAGTTAGCGCGTTTAGATGAGCTAGGTGATTTAAGGCGTTTGCGCACTCTTTGGGAGTTTGACGACCAGGTTACGGCACCTTTGCATGGGTTTGCTGGGGCAAAGGACTACTATGAGCGCTGTAGTAGCGGGACTAGTTTGCATGCCATTGTTAAGCCGGTGCGGTTAATTCAAAGTGCTAATGACCCAATCATTCCTGTCGATACGCTGCCTAGCGCCACGGCGCTTGCGCAACAGACGCAAATGCAGCTCACTAAAGAGGGGGGGCATGTAGGGTTTACTTGCGTAGGAGCCCCTTTGTGGTTGGAAGAACAAGTATTTGAGTCGCTTAGTAAAATGAGCGTACAAGCCAAGTCATCGATTGAGCTGGGCTAGCGCTTTGATTAGAATGGCCGCGACTCCAGAGAATCGCGATTGACTTGCGCGCAACTGGCGCCAATCAAAAAGCCAATTGCCCCCTCGATAAGGGGCTCGGGGAAAGCACATGAGAATCGCGGTATACCCAGGGACGTTTAATCCCATCACTAATGGCCATACAGATCTGGTGGAACGGGCTTCCGGTCTTTTCGATCATATCATCGTGGCAGTGGGTATTAATCGACAAAAATCTACGAATTTATCCGCGCAAACCCGGGTTGAGCTGGCCTCTAAAGTGCTAGAGCATTTGCCTAATGTTGAAGTGTGCTCATTCGATACGCTGTTGACTGAATTTGTAAAACAACGCGGTGCGAATATCATTTTGCGCGGCTTGCGAACGGTGGCCGACTTCGAATACGAGTTTCAGCTAGTGGGAATGAACCGCGTGCTAGAGCCCAATATTGAAACGGTTTTCTTGGCGCCAGCCGAACATCTATCTTATATTTCTTCTACCTTGGTACGCGAAATCGCCTCTTATGGTGGAGACATCTCAAAATTTGTCCACCCTGTCGTTGCGCAAGCAATGATGGAAGGTGGCAAGGGCGAGCAATAACGCTACTTTTGACATTGGGGGCAGTAAACGCTGCTGCGCCCAGAAATTCTGATTTCTTTGAGTATCGTTTGGCAGCTATTACAAGGCTGACCGGCGCGGCCATACACAAGCAGTGACTGTTTGAAGTACCCCGGCTTACCATCTCCCCCGACAAAATCTCTCAGAGTCGTGCCGCCTTGCGTGATGGCCCGAAGCAAAATCTCTTTCACCGCTACGACCAATTTCTCATAGCGTTGTTTAGAAACTTTTCCTGCTTCACGATTAGGCCGAATGCCGGCGACATAAAGCGCCTCATTGGCGTAGATATTACCCACTCCGACGACAATATGGCTGTCCATAATGAATGTTTTGACGGGCATCTTGCGGCCTCGTGAGCGCGCAAACAATGCGTGTGTACTAAATTCATCGGTAAGGGGTTCTGGCCCTAAGCGTTTGAGTAATGGGTGTTCGCTTGGGGGCTCGGTTAGCCATAATATGCAACCGAATCGGCGAGGGTCGCAGTAGCGTAATATTTTGCCATTATCCAGAACGATGTCTACATGATCGTGCTTTAAGGCGGCATCTTCGATGCTGGTAATGCGAAGGCTGCCTGACATGCCGAGATGAATCAGTAGGCAGCCATTGCCAGCATAGGCTAATAAGTACTTTCCGCGGCGCTCGATTCGGGTGAACCGGCTTTGGGGTAATTCATCTAGCAAGGTTTGGGGGATCGGCCAGCGCAGCTGGAAATTTCGCACGGTCACTGCGCTCACGGTGCGATCGATAAGGTGATCTTTTATGCCTAAGCGTGTGGTTTCGACTTCTGGTAATTCTGGCATTGCGGCTCGCTCTTATTTCGCTCTAAAGTCAGTAAATGTGGAGCTTTTCAATAGATTACCCCTGTTTACAGGGTGATTAGCCCAGTGTATAAGAGTGAATATCGCGTTTAAAAAGCCAGTGCTCATTGGCTGTTCTGCGTCTATCTAAGCGTTAGGGTAGGAATGCTAACGTAAAATTAGTGCAACAGATCACATTTTTAGTGCGAACACTATTTTCTTGACCCAATGCGCTCTAAATCGAAAACTGATAGCCAACGACGCACGTATCAATAGGAAGCAAGACTATCGAAAACCAGTAAATTTCAATCAAGACCTTAGGATCGATTCGTGAAACTTTCAGGTAGAGAGAAGGCCTTTTTAATATTCAGCCTGTTTTGTGTGTTTCAACTCGTTAATGCACAAGATGTCACTAACACCCCCGACGAGGCTCCTTCTGCAGGAGCCGGCTCAATAGCAGAACAAGAAGAAGCGGAAGCACCCGAGTCCGTGCGGGTTTTGCATATCGAAAAACCAATCTCGTTCGCGCAATTACAAAAGCAAGAATCAACGAGCTTTAGCCAACAATTTGCAGTGGCGGCAGCACAGCCATCCGCGGGCGCCAGCTTTGATCTGTCCCAACTGAGCGCCGAGCAACAAGAGTATCTGGATCGTCTCAAAGATATCGATAGTTTCGACCAAGTGCTTGAAGACTTAGAGATTGAGGGCGGCGCATGGAGTATGCAAATAGCCGAAGAATTGACAAGTCTCGGGGATCTTCTTCAGGCGCAAGGCGAGCATCAGCAAGCGATTGAAATCTATGATCGCGCTGTGCACATCAATCGGGTCAATGAAGGGCTCTTTAGTACGACGCAGGTTCCCCTAGTAGAAAGAATTGTGAATGGTCATTTCGCGCTCGGGCAATGGCAAGAAGCTGACGCACGCAAGCAATACGCGTTCTACGTGCAAACTCGCACCTACAATATCGATGACCCGCGGATGATCGACGCTTTCGATAGTCTGGCTCGCTGGAATATTGCGAGTTTTTATCGCGGCATTGATGAAAACCCCGGTCCGCGGCTTTTGCAGACTTATTTATTGTATCGCACGGCAACAGAGTCAGTAGCCACCCATTTTGGTACCCAAGATCCGCGCTACTTAGATTTCTTACGCAAAGAGGCCGGTGCAGCGGACATGATTAACCGTTATTCCTTACCTGGCGAGCTCGTTGGCTCTCGTATGAATCCTGAGCTGCGCTTAACTTCTGAATATATAGGCGAGTCGACACGCCCACAGGGCAGAAATGACGGAGGAGCTAGGGCCTTAGCAAGAATCATCGATTACTACGATGACCCGAAACTACCACCAAGCGATGAGAATAAAATAGCCAAAGCAAAAGCGGTGGCGGAATTAGCGGACTGGTATCTGATAGCTGACCGACGGCAAGCGGCGATGCGGACGTATGAAGAGGCATACAACTTGCTAGCTAACGAAGAGAATAGTGAACAGATGTTAGAGCAAGTCTTTGGAGAAGTGGTTTTTATCCCCACATATTCCAATTTCGACGCTCAAAGAATGGAAGCCTATGGAGTAGGGCCAGACTCTGGCGCCCAGATGGGCTATGTTGATATTGCGTTTGATGTAAACCAGTATGGACGTTTGAGCAATTTCGAAATACTGGAATTAGCCCCTGCAGACATCGCTCGGGCCGATATCCAGGTTCTTAACTCTATACGGTCAACTTTGGTGCGTCCGAAGGTTCGAGAAGGTAAAACGGTCTCCTCAGACATGGAGCGCTTTCGATTTAATTTTTGGTATTAATAAATCTTTCGATTACACGGTCTAAGATACATACTAATCAGCCGTCTGCGTTATGCAGGCTATCGAAATAGGACAAAGCGAATGAACAAAACACCTATCAGAAACATGCTCTTGATCGGTGCGGCATCTGTGCTTTTAGCGGCGTGCGAATCAACTAGCCAGCAGTCTTCGCAGAGCTCGATGCCGTCCATGCCGTCGAGCTCTTCGTCATCAAGCTCAAGTTCTAGCTCCAGCTCCTCTTCGAGCTCGAGCAGCTCATCTAGCTCGTCCTCTTCTTCAAGCTCACGGCCTTCGACTCCGTCTGGATCCGCTGGCGCAAGTGCATCTTCGTTTCCATCGGCAAGCACGGCGAGTGCATCAGGGAGTCAGTCATCGTCAGCTGGGGGGAGAGACTCATCAAGCCCTTCGTCGGGCGCGCCGCAATCTGGGCGAGATAGTAGTCCATCTGGGCAAACGCAAAGCGGTAGCGTCGGAGTTAGCCCAAGTATTGGTGGAAGTTTACCCGGTTTGGACGGCACCGCAGCGGGAGACTCTGCTGGGCAAGCCGGCGGCGCGCAAGCAGCCGCAGGTGGTGCCAACGCTGGTGTTGGGCAAATAGGCTCTGGAGCCAATGGTAACTACAGCCTAGATAATCTTCCCGGTGGCACGGGAGACTCCGCCTCTGGTCCTCAGACCGCTGCGGAGCGTGCGCAAGTGCTAGCGGGTGAACTAAATCGAGGCTATGAAGACTTCGATGGGGTCATCTTGGCTGAGCGGGCAAGAGCGCAGGCGCAAGCCGCAGCCGCTAGGAATACAGAAATTCCAGGCGATTCCAGTGGCGCCGGCGCTAGCGGCGGTGGCTTAGGAAATTCTTCGATTATTGTGGGCAGAGAAAACACTATTCCTGGCGGCCAGCAAGGCTCCCCTGGAGTCGGTGGTGGTTCGAGCAATGGCGAGTCACAAGAAACATTCCCTCCACCCGAGGATATTCCATCAGGCAGAGATGATGACATCGTTGCGCGCCAGCTGCGTGAAGCGGCGATGCGTGAGCCGGATCCAGAGCTGCGCGAAGCGCTCTGGGATGAATATCGTAACTACACAGGTATAGGCAACTAGATATGACTCTTCGAGCAGTAAAAATAGCAGTGTTCACAATGTTGAGTATTGCGTTAGTCGCGTGCTCAACAACGTCGGTTAAAACGACCGAATATGTCCAAATCGTCCAAGACACCACGCCAATCGCAGAAGATCTGTTAATGGATGTAGGAGTCACGGTGTTTGACGCGGGTATTGATGAAATAGATCGCAAAGAAGAGGAGCGCGTTAGCCCCGAGATTCGCAATGCAGAGGCGCGCTATGCGCCGTATCTTTTAGCTGAGACTTTGCAGGGCTCAGGCAACTGGGGCGTCGTGCGCGTATTGCCTAATGAAACCACAACGATGGACATCTATTTGCATGGCCAAATCCTGCAATCGGATGGCGAAGGCATGATCATCAAAGTGACAGCGCGCGATTCGACCGGTTTGATTTGGTACACAAAAGAGTATGAAGAGCACATAAGCCAATTTAGCTACGAAGCGAGTCAACGGCAGGCGAATGACCCCTTTCAAGTCATTTACAATAATATTGCCAATGACCTGCTGGCGTGGCGGAAAGCCAATCTGACTGAGAATCGGATAGCGCGCATACGCACCATCTCAGAGCTGCAATTTGCTAGAAACTTCGCGCCAGAAATTTTTAATGAATATTTACGGGTTAATAATCGTGGCATTACCGAAATTGTAAGACTTCCTGCGGATAATGACCCTTCGCTAGAGCGTATTCGTAGCATTCGGCAACGAGACAATCTGTTTGTCGATACGGTGCAGGATTACTATGCCAACTATGCTCGTGAAATGCGTGTGCCCTACGATTCTTGGCGCGAACAAAGCTATCACGCAACGATGGCATTGGATGAGCTAGAGGCTTCGGCGCGCCGTCGTTTTATTGCCGGCACAATGGCGATCGTTGGTGGTATCGCCGCTGCAACGAGTAGCAATGGCGCCGTACAGACTGGCAGCTTGGTAGGGGTGGGCGCAGGCGCCTATATGATCAAGAGTGGCTTTGATAAAAGTGCTGAGGCGCAGATTCATATAGCAGCATTACAAGAATTGGGTGAGTCTCTCGAATCAGAAGTGGCACCTAAAATGATCGATCTTGATGATCGCACTATTATGTTAACGGGCACAGTTGAAGAGCAATATGCCCAATGGCGCGATATTCTTGTTGAACTTTACAATACTGAAACAGGAGGCCTCTGAATCAGAGCCAAAGTTTTAAGTTTCGGACAAGCTTAACGCTCATGATAAACAGAATGAGAATATGGACGATAAAGTAGTGAATCAAACCGACGAATCTAGAAAGGAGTCTTGGTCGTCGCAAAATGCGCAATCGAGCACTAGCGCGGCACGCAAAGGGCCCGCACCTGTGGTGTGGTTAATGCTTGGTGTATTGAGTCTCTTAGCTCTTGCTGTGATTTTCGTTCTGCCTGGTGTTGTCGAGAACTATGAGCTGCCATTCACGCCGCGCGCTGAGGTAAGTGAGCCGCTTATTAGGCCAAATGCAAATCAGGTAAGCACCACGCCCGCTTTATCGCCGTTTGAAGAGGCGCAACGGGCTAAGCAGCGCCAAGATGCACAGGAGGTCTTGGCAAGTCTTCTAGAGCGCCAAGAGGCACTCGAAGCATTGCAGGTATCGCTGTGGGCAGAGGCTGAGTATAACGAGGCGCTAGAGTTTGCACGCCTAGGTGACGAATCTTATAGAACCCAATCGTTTTTAGAAGCCGGTGCGCAGTACCAGCTTGCAGACGATGCCTTAGCACGATTGCAGGAATCAGCACCGCAAGTTCTTGCGCAAGCAATCGCCACGGGGCAGCAAGCCTTAGTAGATGGCGATTCGGTTTTAGCAACTGAACAGTTCAACTTAGCTTTGCTTATCGAAGCTAATAATAGTAATGCGCAAACAGGGCTCAACCGTGCAAAAACATTGGACGAAGTGGAAGCGCTTTTAGAGCAAGCAAGAGACCAGCGTGAAGCACTGGCATTGGATGCCGCACTAAACACAGCGCAAGACGCAATTGCCTTAGACGGGGCTAATAATAGCGCTCGCAACTTAGCGAGTGAGCTGCGCAGTCAAATTGCGAATAACACATTCAATCAAATTATGTCTGATGGTTTTGCAGCCTTGCAAAATGATAATCCGAATGCCGCGATAGAGGCGTTTGAACGGGCATTGGCGATGCGACCAGGGTCTACACAAGCCCAAGAAGCGATAACCCAAACTCAGGATCAAATTGCAGTGGCGCAGATCTCGGCTAACCGCCAAGCCGCGCAACAATTTGAAGAGCAAGAGCGTTGGGCTGACGCCGTTAAAGAGTACGACAGCGCTCTAAGTATTGATCCTAATATTATTTTTGCCGTGCAAGGTAAAGACTACGCAAGTAAGCGTCTGCAACTCGATCAACTGTTGCAAAACGCTATCGATCAGCCGGAGCGGTTGGCTGATACTGAAGTGTATGAACAAGCAGTGCAGGTTTATTACACCGGTCGCAATATTGAATCTGCCGGAACAAGATTACTAGCCCAGCTCGACGCATTAGAAAACTTGCTAAATAAAGCGCAAGTGCCAGTCGAAGTACAAATTTTTTCGGATAACTCTACGCAAGTCACTGTCTATCAAGTGGGTGAGCTTGGGACCTTTGAATCGCGAGTGTTAAGCCTAAAGCCAGGCAAGTATGTCGCGGTGGGAACAAAGCCTGGCTATCGTGACGTCCGCAAAGAATTTGAAGTTGGCTTTGATAATCGCAGCGCTCCCGTGACGGTCGCGTGTACGGAAGAAATAGTAGCAGTAAATAGGCGCTGATCTCATGCAGGATAACACTGACCACAAAGCACCAGAGCATGGCGATTCAATCGACGCTCATTCTTTCTCAGACCCGATTGTTCCTATTGATTTTACCCCGCCTGATGTTGATAAAAAACGTCTTGGTTTTAAACCTAAGTGGCCGCATTTCTTGGTGGCAGGGTTTTTAATCGTTGCAGGCATTGCCGGCTGGTTTGTGCTCACAGCGAAGTCTATTTCAATACAAGTGACGCCTGTAACTGCAGCGGTGGAAGTGAATTCCGGCTTTCACATAAAAGTAGGCCAGCGTTATTTAATGCGGCCTGGCACCTATGGTGTGAGTATTCGCAATGAAGGGTATCACCAAGAGAACTTGCAGCTAGACATAGGGGAGCCCTCTGCTCAAGATTTTCCGATCCAAATGCGCGAACTTCCAGGAATCGTTAGCGTCGAAGTATCGGGTGTGAATGGGCCATTAAGTGGCGCCGATGTCTCGCTCAATGGAGAGAGCATTGGTAGAACACCGCTGCGCAATGTGCAAATCGAGCCCGGAGAATATGTCCTTAGTGTTCAGGCCGAGCGCTATCAGCCTGACTCACAAACGATAGTGGTGCTTGGCAAACAACAAGACAATGCATTCGCCTTAACGCTAGAGCAAGCTTGGGCAGAAGTGAGTTTCAGCACCACCCCACCAGGAGCGGAAGTGCAGCTCGATGGCCAAGCATTGGGAGTGACACCCTACACGGCAGAAGTTCTTCAGGGCGAACACGAAGTCACCCTAAAGCTTGCCGGGCATAAAGCTTGGCAAGATGAACTGGAAATAATTGCCGGGCAAAATATTCAATTGACCAATATTCCATTAGAGCGAGCCGATGGGCTTGTGTTTATCCGCTCGCAACCTAGCGGGGCGAATGTCACCATTAATGGTGAGTTCCGTGGGCAGACGCCATTAGAAGTAGCCTTGGCGCCAGGACAGCCGCACGAGCTAAATTTTTTCCGTAGCGGCTTTAACGCTGCAAACCGAACCCTGACGACGCGCCCAGATGAAGAACAAGACATCACGGTCGCATTGGTGCCAATAACGTCCACGGTGCAAGTGATCACTGAACCGGCGGATGCAGAGCTTTACGTCGATGGCGAATTCAAAGGCTCGGCGACTCAAACTTTAGAGCTACTTGCGGCAAGCCAGATCATCGAAGTACGTAAGGAAGGCTATGTGCCCTATACCGGCAGCTTTACCTCCCGCCCGGGTTTAGAGCAAGAGCTACGTATTACGTTAAAATCCCTTGAGCAGGCGCGCCTAGAGGCCATTAAACCGGTCATTACCACTGTGGCTGGACAAACCCTCAAGCTGCTCTATCCAGGGCAGTTCACCATGGGCGCCTCGCGTCGAGAGCCTGGGCGAAGAGCTAACGAAGACTTGCGTGAAGTACGTCTAGAGAAACCGTTTTATCTGTCACCGCACGAGGTGACTAATGCACAGTTCAAACGCTTCCGAGCCAACCATTCCTCTGGTGTATTGCAAGGTCGTACACTCGACTTAGACAATCAGCCAGTGCTTCAGGTCACTTGGAATGACGCGGCTTTATACTGTAACTGGTTAAGCGAACAAGAAGGTTTGCCAGTGTTCTACAATTTTGATGGCGACGAGTACACAGGGTTTAATCCAGAGGCGACAGGTTATCGCCTTCCAACTGAGGCAGAGTGGGAATGGGCAGCGCGAACAGATGGTAGCGACAACATCCTGCGCTACCCATGGGGTGAACAAATGCCTCCGCCAGAGCGCGCCGGAAATTTTGCGGACATGTCGGTTCGCAGTTTTATGGGCGCTTATATTTCAGGCTACGATGATACTTTCTTAGGAACCGCCCCTGTTGGGCAATTCCCAGTCAATAGTCATGGCATGTACGACATGGCGGGCAATGTGTCTGAATGGGTCCATGACTACTATGGCACTACACTGTCTCTGGGAAACTCCGTCGAAGTAGACCCGCAAGGGCCTAGCAGTGGCACTTATCACACGATTAAAGGGTCAAGTTGGGCGCATAGCGGCATTACCGAACTAAGGCTCTCTTTCCGAGATTTCGGTGACACGGCCAGAAATGATTTGGGCTTTCGAATTGCACGTTATCTTGAGGAGTAAAGCATGAGGAATAATTTCTCGAAGTCACTGTGTTTACTAATCGCTTTAACGTGGCTCGCCATGTTTACTCCGTTGGCGTATTCGCAAAGTTCAGATGCCGACGTGCAAGAGCCAGCCAGCGACATTGAAACTGAGATTGCAGATGATGTGGCTCAGCAACAAGAACAATCGACAGAAGAGACAGCGCCAGAGATTGCGCAAGTAGAAGATGAAGAAGAGCAAAGCTCGAGTAGGTTTATTCCCACAGAGCAACTTTCTCAAGACTTAGGTGCCTCATTTCCTGTCGACATCTAAACAGGGAATCACAGCGCGCATAATTAACAATTAAGGGCTAATGCATGAAGCAGAATTATCTTTCCGAAGTCATTTACCAGATTTTTGCCTTGATCATAGTGGTGATAATGGTTCATGCAATCTATGTGGCAGTGATCCGCCCCAATGCAGACTATATTCAAGAGCAGCAAACCCTGCTGCAAGAGGCAGACGAGAACTATGTGGCAGAGCGTTCACTGTACATAATTTTGCGCGATATCGAGCAAGAGACTTGTATCATTTTGATGCTCTGGGCCTTATCACTTATCGGTATGAAAACCCGGCGAACGATGCAAGAGCGCGCGTTGCTCGATAGGGAATTGCTGCAAGTCTCAGAAGGAATCAGCATTCTTCCCGATGATGCTCGCCATTTTGCAAGGCCCGTACAAGCACTGCCGGAAAAAGAAAAAGATTTTCTTCTTCCCCGTGCCTTGCTTGCTGGCCTGCATCGGTTCGGAAGCACGCGCAGCATTCAAGATGCATCCGATACGATCAAAGATATCTGTAACAATGAATCCGATAGGCTCGATAGTGAATTGAGTATCGTGCGCTACATCGCTTGGGCAATTCCCTCAATTGGCTTTATCGGGACAGTGCGTGGCATTGGCTCGGCGCTCAGTCAGGCGCATCAGGCCGTCAGTGGCGACATTCTAGGGGTGACGATGAGTCTGGGTGTTGCATTTAACTCGACGTTTGTAGCATTGGTCACCAGCATTTTGCTGATGTTTTTATTGCACCAATTATTATTGCTGCAAGACCGTCTCGTCCACGATACCCAAGCCTACTGTGATGAACATCTGTTGCGTTATTTACAAGTGCCCGATAAGGAAACTTTGGAATGACACTGCGGGTTCTAGAGTTAAATGACAAAGGTTTGCGCTTGAGTGATGGCTCGGGGGTTTTGCATAGCAGCCCTGGATACGCACTCGTCTCGCCCCAGGCGATAGAGTTTGGGGATAGCGCGCTGTCGCAATCGCGTTTAAATCCGCTTAATAGTTATAACCAATTTTGGCACAGATTAAGTGTGGACCCTTTTGCGCGACCAGTGGCGCATTTTCGACACAATGCTGATATAGCGTTCTCGCATTTGCAGCATCTTGCAGAGCAAACGCAATTAGAAGGCGACGTGCTTCTAGCGTTGTCCGGTAGTTTTTCACGGGAAAAACTGTCTCTTATACACATCTCCGAGCCCACGAGACCTCTCTACATCTCGT
>OJGU01000062.1_pt1 | contig 75708 bp, 64 predicted proteins | sample 1594741 | NCBI WGS metagenome assembly OJGU01 (sample SAMN05416841, study PRJEB24817) | seawater metagenome | isolation source: Sea water | place: Canada:Atlantic | collected 2013-07 | reverse complement strand
GGACTGGGAATCGCCGTTCATCGCTCCTTCCGCCCAGTCCGAAACGCCACAGCCGAACTCGAGGCAGGCCGACGCATCAGCGCCGACGAGATGCCCGAAGAGCTCAAGCCCTTCGTCCTTCGCATCAACGAGCTGCTCGACGCCCAAGAGCAGGCGCTGGAGCGAGAGCGGGAGTTCACGGGGAACGTGGCGCACGAGCTGCGGACGCCGATGGCGGTGCTGCACACGGGGCTTCAGGTGCTGGGGCGAAGGATCGACGAGCGCCACGCGGACACGGTGGGCGATCTGCGAGAGACGGTGGACGAGATGTCGACGTTGGTGGACAACCTGTTGTCGCTGTCTCGGAGCGAGCAGGCAAAGCAGTCGCAAGCGGTTCGAAGCGCAGACTTGGTGGCGAGCATCTGGTCGCGGCTCGAGGGCGAGGCGAGCGCAAAGGGGCTGAGCTTCGAGTCGAAGTTGACGGAGGCGGACGTGATGCACGTGAGCGAGGACGGGCTGCGGGTGATCCTGACGAACCTGCTGTCGAACGCGGTGGCCTACACCGAAGAGGGCGGACACATCGTGGTGGAGCGCCCCGCGGGGAGCGTGGTGGCGGTCTGGGACAGCGGGCCCGTTCCGTCGCCAGCACAGCTGGATCGGATGTTCGACCGGCTGTGGCGGGCCGACGACGCGCGAACCGAGGCCACCAAGCACGCGGGGCTGGGGCTGTCGATCGCGCGGACGCTGGCGGAGTCGATGGGGCTCACGTTGGTTGCTGAGGCACCGGCCAAGGGCGGGCTGCGGTTCGTCGTGCGATAGACTGCGAGAGCCGATGCGACTGCTCGTCGTCGAAGACAACGCCCGCCTGGCGAAGATGCTAGCCGCCGGGCTTCGGGATGATGGCCACGCCGTCGACCTCGCGGCGGACGGTGAGGCCGCGCTCGATCGCGCGTTCACGCAGCCCTACGACGCCATCGTCCTGGACTGGATGCTTCCGCGGCTCGATGGGATGGGCGTCCTCCGTGAGCTCCGCGACCGAGACATCGCGACTCCTGTCCTACTGCTCACCGCGAAGGACGACGTCGAGTCGAGAGTCGCTGGCCTGGACGCGGGGGCGGACGACTATCTCACCAAGCCGTTCGACCTGGATGAACTCTCCGCCCGGCTACGCGCTCTGGTGCGACGCAGCAGCGCGGCCGCAACCAGCAACAGGCTCGTGCTCGGCGACCTCGTCCTCGACCTCTCCACCAAGGCGGTCGAGCGTGGAGGCTCGCCCGTCGGGCTCTCGGCGCGGGAGTTCGCACTGTTGTCGTGCCTGATGCTCCGCAAGGGGCGGATCGTCTCTCGCGAGACCTTGCTCGACGCGCTCTATGACGAGGACGACACGGCACCGGCCTCGAACGTGCTCGAGGTCTACATCGGGCACCTGCGCCGAAAGATCGACCGGGGCCAAGAGAAAAAGCTGATCCGGACCCAGCGGGGCGAGGGGTATCGGATCTCCGCGGACTGAAGGACCAGGTCACGCTGCCACGGCAGCGCCTCCTGCCGAGAGCTCCAGCGTCTCGCCCAGCGCACGTCGGAGGTTGCGGCGGGCGTGAAACAGACGGCTCATCACCGTGCCCTCGCTGCAGCGGACGTCCTTGGCGATCTGTTCGTAGGTCATGCCGTGCAGCTCGCGCATGACGAGGACGGTGCGGTGTTGCTCGGAAAGTCCTTCGAGCCCTGCTCCAATCGCGGCGCCGATCTCTTTGGCCTCCACGGCTGAACTGGGCTTGAACGCGCTGCTCTTCAACGCGTGAACGTGCCCTTCCGTTGCCTCATCTAGTGCCTGCTCGCACCAGCGTCGCTTCCTGCGATGGCGGTCGATGCACACGTTGACGACGATTCGGTAGAGCCACGGGAGTGTCATCGGAGGGTTCTCGAGACGCTGTGTTGCTCGCATGACTTTGACAAAAGCATCGTGCACCGCGTCGAGCGCGTCCTCCCGATGCTTCAACTTCGCCTGCGCCCACGCGTAGGCCTCACGGTGGTGCTTCTCGTAGAACGCCTCGATGCTCGTCGCGGACTCCCGAACCATTGCCGTGGAGAACATCAAGTTCCGTGCCGGGACGTCGGGGGAGATTCTCCAGTCTTATCGTCACCCGGGCGGGGGTGGCGGTGCCTCGGTGACCCAGCGTTTGCTCATGGTGGGCAGCGGCTTGCTCGACACGGGCAGCGCGCGAATCAGTCCGCGGATTCGACCGTCGAGCACGGGGGCAGCGGCTCCGGAGGGGGCGAATCGTACGTGCGGCTCGACAGGTCATCGGGCGTCTCGAACGTGAGGTCGGGCCCAGCGCTGAGCACCAGCACCTCGCCTCCGGGACAACATGTGATTCGGTACGGTGTGTCCCAGGGATCCTTGTCTCGAAGGCTCCCCTCGAGGATGCCGACGCTCTGTGGGCAGTGTCCATGGCGAGCCACATAGGGCTCCGCCGCAAGGGCGATCCGCACCACATCCTTCTTCGCAATGTCGGTCGTCGCCTCGGGCAGCCCGCCCTTGCTGACGAGGTGGACCACTGATGCGACCAACAAGAGCGCGCCGAGCAGCAACAACAGGCGGGTCGTCGTCGGCATGGTTTGAGGGAGCATACGCCACCAACGTGGCTCTAGCAGGCACAGACGGGGTCGACCACGGCTGAGCACCGGTGTGGTTGAATGACGCCGTGTCGACGCTTCCCAGACCACGGCCTTGTCTCGTCGTCTTCGCCGTAGGGCTCGCGCTCGGTGGCCTGGGTTGCTCGAAAGCTTCCGAGCCCAACCCAGGGGGAGGCGAGGCCGATCCTCAGCTGTGCGCATCCGGGGACGCCGTCGCCACCCTGTACCCCAAGGACCGGCTGGTGCGGAACGAGGCCCTGCGCAAGCGGCTGCTCGCCGTGCCGTGGATGCGTCACAGCAGCGGCTATCCACACGATATGCACGGCGACGACATGAAGCTGTCGCATCGCAATACGGACCTGAAGTTTACCGAAGACTCCGGAGCGCTCTCGGTCGCCTACGAGCTCGATGTCGGCACGGAGGGCTCGGAGTCCAAACGCACGGCGTGGACCAAGACATGCGAGGTGTGCGGGGAACTGCTGATCTGTGGCGATGAGTTCTCGACCATTCGTATCCGCGATGGGGAGGTCAGCGGCGACGAGCGAACCTGGTTGGACTTCGACGCGTACGTCTCCACTGGAGAGCACGCGTACTACCTCCTGCGGTTTGGGTTTGAGATCGCGCTTCAGTTTGGGGCCGACCCGATGACGACCGACACAGGATCGATCGCCGTTGCGATGCGAAAGCTGGACGGAGGAACCTCGGCGACCAAGACGTCGGTCACGTTTGAGTCGAAGTCGTATGGAGTCGGAGACCGCAAGGTGCGACTGGAGCTCCCCGATGACCTGGGAAGGCTGACGATGATCTTGCGGGACACGAGAGACGGGCACGTCGAGGGCCGCGGCGGGCCCAAGTTCGTTCCCGAAGGCACGTTGTTCGACGCGACGAAGATGTAGCGGTCGCCAGCCGCCAGGGCCGCTGAGAACGAGCGACTTCGACGGCCTTGTCATTGGGGAGTGGCTCGCCGCGAACGTGGAAGCAGAACCATGAGACAGCGCTCGCATCGACCCTCGTTCCTCTCCTTCCACGGCGCCGCGGTGCTGCTTGGCCTCGCGATTGCGGCTCCTACAGGCTGCAGCAACAGCGGCCTCGACGCGAACAACAAGAAAGGCGAGACGGAAGTCGTGGATGGCGGCACGGAGCCGGAACCCATCGAAAACTGCCCCGACCTGTGCGCCGACGCGTACGACACCTATGCCCCTCTCGGGTGCGATGTTTCATGCGATATCAACCTTGGGACGACCGTCGAGGCGAGCTTCGACGTCCTCGTCGTTACGCTCGCTGCCGCGACGTGGTTTGACGTAGAGCTCGGCGTTGAAACCGGCGAAACGTGCGATGTGGTCGTCGAGTGCCCGGAGGTCACGGAGTGCCTCTCTCTGGCGATGCTGTGCCTGAGTGACTCGGACAATGCAGCCGACTACTGCATCTCCGAGTATCTGGAGTGCGACCAAGAGACCATGTGCAGCGACGAATACGCGAACTGCTACGACAACGCGTGGATCGCCTACGGGGACTGCACGGGCACGTATGCGCAATGCTGGACGCTATACGACAACCTTGCTGTCGCCTGTTCTGAGCAGTACGACGCTTGTCTGGGCGCCGGGGATGAGCCCGCTCCCCCTCCTCCGTTGCCGACGACGACAGCTGCGGGTCGAATCAACGTGCCCATGGGTTTCATCCAACACCACCTGCAGCGGCTCGCAACGCTCGACATGGAGACCTTCACCATGGTGATGCCCGCGGATGGCACGAATCCTGGCGGGCTCGCGCTGCACTCGATTCGGCCTGGGGATACGCTCGATCAGCTCGGTCTCGAGGAGGGCGACGTCATTGTGCGCATCAACAACAACTCCATCTTCACGTTCTCCGACGCTCCGGCTACCCTCCTCGGATTCCTCGCCAACGATGGGGTGGAAGTGACCATCCGTCGCGGTGGGGTGAGGCGGGACCTTCGCTATCGGTTCGTCGACTGAGCCGCGAGGACTCCCGTCAGCCCCAGTCTTGAAGGGCACGGTGGGCGCACCCCAGCTTCGGAGCGTCGACCAGGGGGAGGTCACTGAGCACGGCGGCCTTAGTCACGACGAGGTACGCGGCTCGTAGCGCGTCGGAGAATCGACCCACCGCGGGCGACGGCATCGCGTGTGCAACACTGTTGAACGTGACGCTGATCGAACTCACCGTGAGCATCGTGGTCGTAGCGTGCCTGGGCGCTGGGGTTGGCGCGCTTGTCGGATGGGTCGGCTCCTGGCCCCTTCTGCTCTCGGCCGGGGTGGGTGCGGGCTCGGCTGTGCTGGTCGGGGCGGTCGTGCTTTTCATCGCGATCTCGATGGCCGACAGGTCGAAGCCAGACGAATCGGCGGCCGGATAGCCCCCACGGCTTGACGTCCGCTGCTCAGCTGGCATCGTGCGCGCGTGCTCGAACCGATTCGATACACAGACCTCGACACGGGCGCTGTGCAGGAGGAAGCGGTGTACGGCGGCTTTTGGGTCAAGCTGCTGTACGGAACATGGCTCGGCCGTCTGTTCTCCTCGCTCGTCGCGGCACCGCCGGTCAGCCGCTTCTACGGGTGGTTGCAAGACCGCCCCTCGTCCAGCCGCAAGGTCGCCCCGTTCGTCGAGCGGTTCGAGATTCAGATGGAGGACTTCCTTCCCGAGGAGGGCCGAAGCGCCGAGTCGCCGTACTCGACGTTCAACCAGTTCTTCACTCGGAGAGTCACGAAGACCGCGCGGCCCTTCGCGGAGGCGCCACGCTTTCCTGCGCCCTGCGACGCTCGCTACTTCGCATACAACGAGCTGAACGACGCGGTGAGCATCCCGGTGAAGGGGGCGTTCTTCAAAGCGAGCGCCCTGCTCCGAAACGAAGAGTGGCAGTCGCATTTCGAAGACGGGCCCGGCTTCATTGCGCGTCTGTGTCCTGTCGACTACCACCGGTTTCACTTCCCCGACGACGGAGAAGTGCTGGCGTCGTGGCGTATCCCCGGAGCGCTGCATTCGGTCAACCCCTGGGCGCTGGCGTTCCGGCAAGACATCTTCATGCTCAATGAGCGGGAGGTGACGATCTTGCAGACCAAAAACTTCGGGAAGCTCGCGTTCATCGAAGTCGGGGCAACCTGCGTCGGCAAGATCAAGCAAACCTACGCGGGAAGAGAATTCTCGCGCGGAGACGAGAAGGGGATGTTCCTCTTTGGGGGCTCGACGGTGATCGTGATCGGCGAGAAGGGCCGCTGGAGTATCGACCCGGAGATCGTGGAGAACACGCAGATGGGGATCGAGACGTACCTCAAGATGGGCCGCGCGCTCGGCGAAACGTGGCGCTAAGCCAGCCTCAATCTTCCTATGGCGAACCTCGTTCATCGCTTCATCTCGCGTCAGCTCCGGCGTCCGTCGGGACTCTTCGGTCGGCGGGTCATGACTCGTCTTTTGGATCGCGGCAACGCATCGCTCATCAAGGCCGCTGTGTCCGCGGCCGGGCTGCACAGCGACTCTCGCTACCTCGACGCGGGTTTTGGAGGGGGGCTCTCGATCCGGCTCGCGCTTCGCTCGGTCTCCAACACACCGCTATACGGCATCGACTTTTCACCCGACGTCGTGCGAGAGGGGCATCGCAGCTTCAAGACCCAGGTCGCCCACGGGGAGGTCGCGCTTCTGAAGGCGGACGTGGCGGAGCTTCCGTTTCGCGATGGGATGTTCGACGCTGTCACCACGATCAACACCGTGTACTTCTGGCCAGAGCCCGCGGCTGCCTTCCGAGAGTTGGCGCGGGTGACTGCGCCAGGTGGACGCCTCGTGGTCGGTTACACCGGCGCGCAGAAGATGGCCGGTCACCCGGAGCTCAGCACGGGGTTCCGCCATGTGGATCCACCGGAGGTCGAGGCATGGGCCGAGGCCGCGGGCTTTTCGTGTGCGACAGAGGCGCTCGACGGCCGAGTCACCACGGGCGACTTCGTCACAGTTGCGACGCGAGCGATCGGCTCTCGGTGACTTGGGTGGCAGCCTCCGGCGCGTTGGGTGGAAACGCTCGGGCCGCACTCAAGGAGGACTGAGCCGCGCGAGGTTTGTCCGTGCGAGGGCGAGGTCCTCGTTCTGCGGATTTCCGGATTGCTCGAGTACCCGAACCGCTTGTTCGTAGGCGTCACGAGCAGCCTCGAGCTGTCCGAGCGCTTCGTAGGACGCGGCTTGGTTGTTGAGCAGCAGCCCGGTGATCTCATGCTCCTCGCCGAGTTCGGACTCGGCCAAGGTCAGGCCCTCCGCATAGATCCGGAGCGCTTCCTCGTGTTCTCCGCGCTCGTCATACAACGCGCCGCGGTGCGACAGCAGGGTCGCAAGCGCGTAGGAATCGACGGCGGTCTTGTCGCGCAACATTCCGATCGCGCGATCCAGCAGCGGGGCTGCGCGTTCCAGCTCCTTCGCCTCGATAAGGATCCACGCGAGGTTCGCCAGCGGGTACACGTTGTCTGGATGATCGGCGCCGCGCACCGCATCGTTGAGCGCGAGCGCGATCTCAAAGTGTTCGATCGCGAGGACCGAGTTGCCCATGTTGTAGAAGGTCGCACCCAGACTGTTGTGGGCTTTGGAGCGACGGACCTCGTCGCCTTCCTTCGGGAGCGCAGAGAGAATTCGCTGCTGGATTTCGAGGGCTTCGTCGTAGCGACCCTGCTCCGAGCGCAGGTTTCCGACCGCCGACAAGAGGCTGATCTCGCCCTCGGGGTCGACGTTGTCGCCAAGCCGGTCGAAGCTGGACATCGCGTGTTGGACCCACCGATCCGCGGCACGAGGGTCGCCAAGGTCGCTGAGGATCTCGATCAGGCTGCCACCGGCCTGGGCCGCCTCTTCGTCGTAGCCAAGACTCTGAGCGAGATAGAACGCCTGCTCGTAGTACCCGTGGCTGGTCTTGGCGAGCCCGGCCTCGAGCTCGGCATCGCCGGCGCTGAGCAGGGCCGCGACAAGCGTTGGCGAATGCTGGATCTGGTTGGCGCTGCGCAGTGTTGCTTGGGCAAGAGTCCGCGCAGCATCGGTATCGCCGTGCCAGATCAGCGCGTTGACCTTTGCGATCTCCGCCAACACATCCTCGACCTGGGCCGCGATCGCGGGGTCGGCAACCGGGCGCCATGACCCCATCACGCGGTCGTGTGCGCAACGGTCGAGTCGCGGCAGGGGAAGCGTCCGGACGGGGTCCGTGGGCTCCGGTGGGGCCGCAGCAAGGACCTCCTCGATGCTCTGCGCCGCGCGTGCATGCCGGCTCAGACACCGCATGCTCGCGTCGCGTCCGCGTTCATCTCGCCCTGCCGTGCACGCGTCCTCGCGCATCTCCAGCCATCCGGACGCGTAGGCGTCGAGTTGTTCGGCAAAGGCCTCGGCCCGAGCAACATCGCCCCTGTCACGGAGCGCTGACTGGACTCGGTTCCGGCTCTCCCGCAGCGACGCGGCGGTCGACTCGGCGTCTCGCTGGCATTGGACATCCGGCGCGACAGGAGCACTGGCGTAGACAAGCCCGGCCCCTGTCACTCCAAGGACTCCGGCGGTCGCGGCCCAGATGCCGCGGGTGCGAGGACGCGAACCACGCCGAAGCGCATCCAGCAACTGGTCGGTGCTCTCATGGCGTTGCTCCGGTTCGGGGGACAGACCCTTTCGGAGTACGCGCCAAACGGCCGCAGGCACGCCGGCGCGGCTTGGGGTTGCGCGCGCGCCGTCCTTGGGGATGTCTCCGGTCAGGGCTTCGAACAACGCGAGGCACAATGCGTATTGGTCCGCACGATGGTCAGCCCCGCGCCCTGCCGCCTGCTCGGGTGCCATGTACCTGGGCGTGCCCGCCATCGCGTGCACCGACAGTCCGGCCAAGGGGGAACTCTGACCGTCGAGCGCGTGTGCCGGCCCGACCTGCGAGTCTTCAACGCTCTGCGCGTGTTGCTCGGAGAGGTCGAGAACCAGCCCGAAGTCCGCTACGCGCGGCCGGCCGTCACGGCCCACGAGGACGTTGGCGGGTTTGAAATCTCGGTGCACGAGGCCGGCCCGGTGCGCGGCGGCGAGGCCCGCTCCCGCTTCGAGATAGATGTCGACGATCTCTCTCCACGGTCGGTCGGCGTGCCAGCGCTCCAAGGTGCCGCCATCGACAAACTCCATGGCGATGAACAGGCGCTCCTCGTGGGTCCCGACCTCGAACACCTCCACGACATTGGGGTGCGTCAGGTGGGCGAGCGCACGAGCTTCGACTCGAAGCAGTTCGAGGTCTGACTCGCGTGGCGCTCGCGTGTGCAGCTTGAGCGCGACCGACCGTTCCAGTCGCAGGTCTGTGGCGCGGAAGACCACGCCCATGCCACCTGCGCCCAGCTCGGACTCAATGCGGTAGGTGTTCGCGAGGATGGTGCCGACATTCAGTGTGGGCAGTTCTGGCGCGACCGGAGGTGCTGCGGCGATGCGCTGCAAGAAGCTACCGAACCCGGAGGGGTCCGCGCCCGCCTCGAGAGCAGACTCGCCATCGGGCCGCGGTTCGTTCGGCGTGTCCGTGCGCGACACGCCCTCGAGATTATCATTGGCAGTGTGGAGGGGCGGGCCAATGGCAGATCGCCGCTACCCTACGCCGCGGGCAGCAGGGGAGCTTTCTTTCGTGTCAGACCGTGGGGCCGCTTGGCCCGTCTGACATTGAAGCGACAGCGCCAACAGTCGACCTCCGTGTTAACGTTCGCGCGCGCATCGATGTCCGCGCTCGAGAATCTCACCTCGTTTGAGGCCACGTTTGCGCCGTCCTTGTCGAAAGACGATCGGGACCTGTGTCTCGTGGTGGTTTCCGGCACGTTCGAGCTTCCGCCTCCAGGTCGGCCCTCCTCAGAACCACTGCGGGTGGCCCAGTCGCAACTCCCTGTTCCATCGGGTGACGTTTTCGTCGGAGACGGCCCGAGCGCGTATCTGGAGGTCGAGGGCCAGCTCTCCTACGTTCGATCAGGCACGGACGTGTACCTGACAGGGACCGCACATGCGCCTGACGGTCGGCCGGCGACTCGGGGTCAAGTGGGGCTCAGCGTTGGCTCGCTGCGGAAGGGGGCTGTCGTGTTTGGCGACCGTCATTGGGACCACGGTGTTCGCGGGACTGTGCCCTCATCTCCGAAGCCGTACACACAGCTCGAACTGTCCTGGACTCGTTGTTTCGGAGGTTGGGTCGACAGCGGAAGCGCGGGCGCAGTTGCGGCTGCGGAGCGCAACCCGGCTGGGGTTGGGAACCATGCCAGTGAGAACGATGCCCTGGGGAAACCGCTTCCCAACTTCGAGCGGCCTGAGGCTCTGCTCGGGAGCTTTGGTGACCGGCCGAAGCCCCAAGGTTTCGGTCCGGTTGCACGCCACTGGATGCCGCGGCGGCCGCTAGGCGGCACCTACGATGAGACCTGGGTCGAGCTTCGTGCACCGCGGTGGCCCCCCGACTTCGACGAAAAATTCTTCGTCGCTGCCGCAGAAGGACTCCACGCTTCGCCGCACTTGCTCGGAGGTGAGCCCGTGCAACTGATCGGCTTGGCTGCGGAGGGGGGGTATGGCTTCAAGCTCCCCCGTCGACGTTTGCTGACTCGCTTCGTTCTCCACGAGGGGGACCTCCGTGTGACGCCAACGTTGGACGCGGTCAGTATCGACACGGATGCTCGAACGGTGACGCTGATCTGGCGAGCTTCGGTGCCGCGCGCCCTGACCGAGACCCGCGGCGTCGTGGTCCGGGAGCTCGAGTCTTGGGAGGACGAGGGGTGAGTTCCACGAGCAAGGCCGCCGTCTCCGCCCGCGTAGCATCACTGGGGCTGGCGTGTCCGGTCGGGCTCAACGCCACAGCTGCGCTTGCGGCCGTCGATGCCGGAGTCAACCGGTTCGTGTTTGTGGAGCCGGTCCTCGACCTCGCCGCCGATCCTGTCTCCGCCTCCAAGCTCGAGACACCAGCACTTGGCGAAACCCGTCTGGACCGCGCGGTCGCGCTGGGCATTGCTGGGATCCGCGACGCATTGTCGTCGTTCGGCGAAGACTCCTTCCCCGCACCGATCCCGTGCTTGCTCGCCGCACCCGAGCCCACTGCGGGCGGTGATCTGGATGCGATGGCGCTCGCTGGTGGACTACGGCGCGGGTTGGCCGACCACCGGGTCGAGTTGCGCTTCCCGGACAAACTCAGCGCCGCCCGAGGCCGGGCGGGTTTCTTCGAGGCACTCGGATCCGCGGTTGCGCTCCTGGCAACGAGCCAGGCACCGGCGGTTCTCGTCGGAGGAACCGACTCCCTCGTCGATATCCCTACGCTCGAGGACATGTCGAAAACGAATCGGCTCCTCTCGAAGATCAACCTCGATGGGAATGTCTTCGGCGAAGCGGCCGCGTTCGCGCTGGTCGTTCATCCGCATCACCTCCCTCTCGCGCAAAGCAAGGGGGAGATCCTGGCGATCGCAACGTCGCAAGAGCCAAGGCCGATCACGGTCCCCGAGCCCAGTACGGCACTCGGACTCGCCGAGGTGTTCCGCTCTCTGCGAGCGTGCCACGCCGGCCGTCTTGGGGCGGTGATGAACGGAGTGAGCTGCGAAGGCTTCTACGGGATGGAGTTTTCGAACGCCTACCTACGGAACGTCGAGCTGATGCCCGAGCCGCTGCGAAACCACATCGTGGGAAACGCGTTCGGAGATGTCGGGGCCGCAGCGGGGGCCGTCGCGTTCGTGCAGGCCGTCACCGCACTCAACCCACGTCGCGGCCCGAAGGTTCAAAGCGCGCTGGCGTATGGGTCGTCGGACAGCGGAGCCGTCGGTGGCTGCATTGTGCGGCGGTGACCCGAGGCGGCGCTTCCTATTCGAACGCTTGCGGGGAGTCTGCTCGAGACAGCGAGGCGACGTTGTCCAAGAGGAGCTCGACGAGGTTTCCAAGAGACTTCTGGTCGCGTCCACGTACATCGAGAAGTACGAAAGGATCGTCGTTCTCGGCCTCAATCAAGACCGCAGCGTCGTCGCTGGCGAGTGCGACGACGCGGTCAGAGGGGACGAGAATCTCGCGGAGGCCCCGTCGCCGGAGCACATCGCGGATCGAGACGAGAACCTCTTGTTGGGTCGGCGTCTCTGCTCCTGATGAGATGAGCTCCGCCTCGTGCTCCAGCGGTTCCAGCTGCAACAGCTGGAACGCCTGAATCGCCACTTGGTCGAGAAAGGAGATCCCGCGAGGTTCGACCGTCTCCGCGGCGTACGGCATGTCGGATTCATGCTCGACCAGCATCGCGTCGTCGCCGTCGCTGGTGCTGAGGTCGAGATAAATGTCGTTTGCGGTGATCGATGAAGAATCGTCATGCATCCCGATACGTAGGAGACCGTTCTCCAGAAACTCGTCCTCGGGGGGTACCACCGCCAGGCGGTAGAAACCCGCGTTCCACTTCGGACCGAGTGGGTGCAGGGTCCCCGCGTCTCCGCCGCATCGTTGGAGGAACTCCCTGTATCCCGCCGGAATCGAGACCGACTGCTCGAACGCGGCGAGATCGTTTTCCTCTACCCCACGAGCGCTCGCGAGGACCGAAGGGTCGTTCGATTGGACGAAGTTCTCGATATCAGCCCACCCCATCAGCAGCTCCAATCATCAACATCACACGTGAGCAGGTACAGCAATTCTTGACACGTCTGGCATGAGGCAACTCCAGGTCGATCAGGGTTGTTGAACTCAGACCTCGACTCGTAGGCGGTGAGTTCACGACGTGCCTCCAGGTTCTTGAGTACACGCTGTTGCCAAGCCGGAGAGCCGCTTGCGACGTCGCTCTTCTCGGTTCTGAGGACCGAGTACACCGCGGTCCAAGGTTCCTTCTGCCACTTCGAGTTGAAGAACATCTCGGTCATCTCGGCTGGAGCGTGACCGCACGCGAGGAGCTTCGGCCCCGCACACGAGCCGGGGATGTTGTAGCCGCCTCCCTTCGAAGTACGCCGGTACTTCTTCTCTAGGAGCCGAAATCGCTGCCGGACAATCGCATCACGATTGGGGTAGTTCTCGTCGGCAGGGGTGTTGCCGAAGGTCAGGGAGTGTGGAGGCTGGGGGCCGCTCGTGATCACGTCGTCGGCACCCGCCGCGGCGCCAGCGGCTTCGAACTCTGCGTTTCCGTGCCCCGACTTCGCAACGTGCGACAAACCGCACTTGCAGATCATGGCCCCAACCATGAACCCCTTATCGAGTCCGCGCTTCCTCGCCTGGTTCTTCGAGGGGCACGCAGCCGCCCGCCCCTGAAGGTCGTCGATGATCTTGACGCAGAGGTCGATGCTGCTCTTCTTGGTCAGCACACGATGGGTATCGGGGTCTTTGCCGCAGATCTCGCACTGGCCTTCGAAGTCATCCGCATAGGCCAGCCCCGGGCTCCCCAGCGAGATGAACGCGGTGTTGAACGAGTTGCCATTGTGCTGGGCGACATCCATGAAGCGAACGGCGCCCTTGCCCTCGAGCTTCACGGTGGGGCTGCAGGTGGCCCAGGTCAGCTTGCCCTTGAACTTTGAGGAGAGGAGCCCGCCCGCGGTGCCGGGCTCGTCGCCCATGCTCGTGGAGATGTTGGCCTTTTCGTGTGCCGCCATCTTTCCTTCCACCTTCACCTTCTTCGTGCCGCTGGCCAGGCTGCTGTCCATGGCGACGTTGACGTAGGGGATGGGTACGGGGCCGGCCGGGCTGGGCGTCTTGCATACGTCGGGCGGTGCGGCCGTATGGGTCAAGTTGTCGCCCTTGTGAAGGATCGAGCGACCGTTGGCGAACGTCTTCACGCCATTGTTGTCCTATGCCGGAGCCGGTCGCGCAATGGCATCCTGACTTCGTCTAGAGAATTCTCGGCGTCTGCAGCGACGACATCGAAGCACCGGCGCTCGTATCGGACGATTGAGGCGCGACTGGCGGTATACCCAAGACGTGTCCCTGCTCAAGACTCGGCCGGAGATTCGCCTCGCCATCCCGCGCGTGATCGTCCCGGGAGATTCCCTCACGGCGCGCGTGGTCCTGCGCTGCTCGGTCCCCGTTCCCGTCGATGCGCTCAGCATCGAGCTCGTCGGAACCGGGGTTTGGTACACGCACTCGCAGCATGGTCGGCACCGCAACACGCTCGACCTGGTCCGGCTGGTCGGGCGGCCCCTCGTCGAGCGCACCGAGCTGACGGTGGGAGACCACGAGTACGCTGTCAGCTTCGCGGTTCCCCCGGATGCGCCCCCTTCCTTCAGCGGCGGCTTGCTGTCCGTCGAGTGGGAGTTTCGCGTGCGGGCGGACATCCCGTGGTGGCCGGATGCCAAAGCCACATTCGTGGCCCACGTGGCTCCGCGCCCGAGTTCTGAAGTTGTCGGACGGCCGCGAGTGTTCGCTTCGGACACCAGCGGCCCACAAGGCACCAAGCCCTACGCGGAGCTGTCGCTGGGCGAGGTCGTGAGTGGGGAAGCCCTCGAGGGGACAGTCGCGCTTTCCAACACCGAGCACAACGACTACCGCGCGATCGAGTTCCGGCTCACGTCGCGCGAGAAGATCCCCTCACTGTTCAGCTCGCGGACCGAGCAACACAAACACGGGGGCTGGAAGGTCTCGCTGTCCTCACCGGGGGAGAACGAGTTGATCCGGTTCAGCCTCAAACTCCCCTCGATCGTGCCGGCGTTCGAGACGCAGAAGCTGTCGCTGTCGTGGTTGCTCGAGGTGCGGCTGAGCCTAGGATGGGCGCTGGACACCACATTGTGGATCCCCCTGGAGGTTCGAACTCGGGGCACTCGAGACCGCACTGAGACGAGCGCACCGCTGGCGGTCGGCTCGGACCGCCTCGCACAGGTCTGGCGGCAGGCTGGGCGCGACACTGGCTTCAATTACCGTGACGCCGAGCTATCCCGAGACAGTGGCGCGGCCCGTTTGGTGATCCGGCGGGAGCACCGTGGCCGTCGCGGCCTGCGTCTGCTCGCGGAGGCCCGCTATCCTGACTATGACCTCGGCCTGCGCATGGACGACGGCCGGCTTCGTTCTCGTGATGCGGCGCAGTCGGAGCTGATCGGCTCGCATACCGACCCGAAGCTCGAAGGACTCCAACTCGAGCACGCCGACGACATGCGCCTGCTGTTCTCGGTCGATGACCCGGGAACGCGCATGCGCTCGGTCGCCGAGACGGCCGATCGGTTTGCCGCGTTCTGGTTCGCGTTCGAGACGGCCCTCGAGTCGCTCCCAGCTCCCGCGGACATGCTCGAGGCTGTTCCAGCGTTCCAGGCTGCGGCCCGCCAGCTCGGAGGCGAGCTCGATGTGGCCAGCATGGACATCCGCGGCAGCCGTCACGAGATCCCGTTCGCGCTCGAGGTCCAATGGGACGATGAAGGCAACGCTCGCATGCTGCTGGAGGTCCGGCCCGCGCTTCCGATCGATGCTCGCTGGCATCAGCGCTGGAGCGACGGCCCACGAGACCCGCTGCCCGAGGGGATCGAGCCTCTCCTGGAGGGCGCCCGTTCGGTGGAGATCGACGCCGAAGCGGTCCGCATCGTCTTTCCCCCCTGCGGGAGCGAAGTCCAGCCGATGGTCGATCGCCTGGAGGCGATGCTGGAGGTGGGGCGCCGACTGTCGGGGCAGGGAGCGGGCTACCGATAGTCGGGCCCGCTCACCAAACAACACATGCGTTCTCGGCAACCATCGCATCGCCGGGCTCGCAGGCGAACGCTTCCTGAAACGCAGGGAAGTTGGCAAGGACGACGTTGACCCGGTGCTGGTTGCTGCTGTGCCCGTCGACTTCGGCGGCGGCGGCGGCTTGAGCTCCGGTCTCTTGGCTGCACCAGGTCTGGCCAAACGCGATGAAGAACAGCTGCGAATCGGTCAGGCCCTCGACGTGCGGACCGGCCTGTTTGGGGTGCCGTCGCAGCCACGCCTGGTATGCGTCCCACGACGCATGCATTCCGCCCAGGTCGGCGATGTTCTCGCCGAGGGTCTGATGGCCGTCCAGGCGGGCGCCGTTGGCAACCGAGAGTCCGTCGAATGCATCGACGACGCACTGCGCTCGCTCGGCGAACGCGTGGTCGTCCGCAACAGTGAACCATGGGGACAGGTGTCCCTTCTCATCGAAGAGTCGACCGACGTTGTCGAATGCATGGGAGAGTTCGTGCCCCACGCCGTTTCCGATGCGAGCCAGGTTGACGACGTACGGGAGTTGAGGGCCGAAGAACGGCGGCTGCAGGACGCCTGCGGGAAGGGTGATGCGGTTGCGCGGCGGCTCGTAGAACGCGTTGGCCTGAGCGACCGGAGCCCACCGGGGTGCGAGTGTTTCGTTGAGCTCGCGGTAGCTTTCGATCGCACCGGCCCGCCGGAGCCTCAGGACGTTGACAGCGTGGTCGGAGCCTAGGGTGACGTCGGTGGGGAAGGGGCGCCACTTCGACGGCGCACCAATCCTCGCGTCCAGCGAGTGCAACTTCTTCCGCGCCGTGGCCCGCGTTGAAGGTGCGAGCCAGCGGTTGGCCTCGAGTCGTGCGTCGAGTGCCCCGGCAACATCTCGGGCCAGGCTGCGTGCGAGGTCGTGCTGCGCATCGGAGTACGTGACCTCGGTGTAGAACCGGTCGATCGGATCGCGCATCCACGTGTAGGTGGTTTCGAGGCAGCGGAGTTCTGGCGGAGGATCGTAGAGCTCCAGTCCCGCGAGAAACCTGATGTGGAAGCTGTCGTGGAGTTCTTCGAACTCACTGCCCAGCGTTGGCGCGCTGAGGTGGAGCACCTGCCACCGCGTGTAGGCGATGAGCGATTCGAGGTTCTGCGGTTGCGACCACAGGGCGAACACATCGCGAACTAGCGTCGCGTCTGCGGCCAAGATCGGGCTCGAGGAGTTCAGGCCCATCGCGTTGAGCACGGCCGGCCAGGAGAATGCCCCGAAGCTCTCGTTTTGGATCTCCACGATGCTCGGGAGCATCATTGACGCCAGGCGTTCCTCCGACGCCAGCTCGAGTCGCGCAAGCTTCGTTTCGAACGCCGCGACGAGCGTGGCTTGTTCTCGAGCGCGCGCCGCGGGCATGCCCAGCGCGATGAGGTTGTCGCGGACGAATGCTCGGTACCGCCGCATCACCTTGGCATCGGAGTAGCGAAACGCGTGCATACCGGTGCCCGGGAGCGACAGCCACAAGATCGACCGTCCATCCTTGGGATGTCTGCCGACACTGAGCTGAGCCGGTGCTCCTCCGAAGTACTGAAGCTCGCCAATGACCTTGGCAAAGCTAGCCATGTCCTTCACACGATCGAGCGGGGCGAGGATGTTCTTCACCAGCTTCTCGCCATCTGACCGTGGCCCCTCGTCCTGGCACGCGCGAGAGAACGCTGCGATGCGGCGGCGGTCGGGGTTCGTCCCAGGGCTGATCTCCGCCGCCTTGATGATGTCGCGAATCCACATCTGGTTCAGCGTGGCAAGCTCCCGGAGTCCCACGCCCCGGTACGCCTGCTGCTGTTCGAGCGCGTCCTGCCATCCGCCGCATGCGTACGTGTAGAAGTCCCGGCACGGGTTGACGGTGCAGCTCATGACGGCTGCCATGCGGTGATCGAGCGGTTCGTTCGCTGCCGCATCCGCGGCGGTCAACGAGACGGTCTCGTAGTTCTGCTCCCACGGTAACGGTTCCGCGGTCGGGCACGGGTGGTTGGCACAGGCCGAGATCAGTGTGACCGCGAGGAGACCTGCGCGGGCAGGCGATCCTCGCCTACGACCGGCCTCGACCGAGCGACCCATTTTCCTGACTCCTGTCATGGAGCGGGGATGCTATCAGTCAGGCGACACGGACTGCCGTACACAGCGCTCAGCCTGTATCCTCCCTTGGTGCGTTTGCTGCCCATCGCCGTGGTCCTGTGCTTGCTCGGCTGTGGCCAAAGCTCCAAGGCGCCCACCGAGACGGAAGCCGCGAAGCCCAAGGCCGAAGTCGCCGAACCAGACGATGGTCTGGTTCCCGCCGGCGATCTCAGGGCCGACCAGACCGTCATCAAATTCGCGGTCTACGGGATGCCCGGCGGTGGCGGCGAAGTCCTGCGGGCCGCCGAGGAGATCCACAAGAAGGACTTCCCCAGACTCAACCTCGCGACCACCGACGTGGCGAAGAAGACGCCGTCGGTGCTGCTCGTCGCGCCTCCGATGTCCGAGTTCGCGCCGCCGGCCGTCGACCGCCTCCGCTACTTTGGCCGCGGACTGACCGAGGCGCAGGCGCAGGGAGTGCAAGCCTCCCGCGAGGCCGTGGTGATGGCGTTTGCGGGTACGAAGGGGCAGAGCGCTGCGTTGCACCGGGACGCGCTACGCATGACCGCTGCGGTGGCTGTGAAGACGGGCGGGCTGATCTGGGACGAAGACACGGGGCAGCTGCTGTCGCAGGCCGCGTGGAAGAAACGCCTCTCCGCCGATCCTGCGCATGCCGCAAACCTGGGGCAGCACTTTGCCGTGCGGTCGTATCGCGAGGGGAACCTCGTCCGTTTGGTCAGCTTCGGCATGTCGAAGTTTGGCCTTCCCGACATCACGATCGAAGAGGTTCCGGTCGCGAGTGCGAGCGCGATGGGCAACTTGCTGAACCTCGTCGCGGCCAGGCTCGTCGCGAAACCTCAGTTGGAGAAGCGAGGAGAGGTGACGATCGAGTTGTCCAAGCTCGGCATCGAGCTCCCCAAGGGTGCGCAGGGGCGGATCGTTCTCAACCTCGCCCGCGCCGAACCCAAGGAGGGACACCCCGAGAACCGGACGGTGGCGGTGATCTTTCCCGGTGGCGCCGACACGCTCCACGAGCGGCAGGCGAAGGTCTTGGCGAAGATCACCGGCGCACGAGATGAGCTGAAGCGCAGCCCCATGGATCTCGAGATCATCGAGGCGAGGCAACAGGCGCAGGAGGAGCTCGCGGCGCTTCAGCCCGCTTTCGCGGGTGGTCTCGCCAAGCACGAGATGCTGCTCGTCAAGGCTCCGTTCCCAACCCTGACCGGCGGCCAGGAGTGGATGTGGGTCGAGATCCAGGGCTGGGAGGGGAAGAAGATCAAAGGGATCCTCCAAAATGATCCGCAGCTCACCAAGGGGCTCAAGGCCGGATCCGCGGTCGAGGTGAATCAGGCGCTCGTGATGGACTACATCCACAAGAAGGCAGACGGGACGATCGTGGGCAACGCGACCGCGAAGATTCTCGAGCGCAAGGAGTCCGAGGCGATGCACGGCTGGGATGCCGGTGACCCAAAGAAGGCACCCAAGCTCGGCGAGGCAACCGTGGGCGAGTCGCCCTGAGGCGACCTCAGCTGTCCGGGGCCGGATGCTTGTCCAGGATGCCTCGCATCTGGCTCAAGAACGCATCCGACGTGGAGACCACCCCGTCGATCCGGCCGAGCTCGTCGCCCGAAGCACTCACGAAGATCACCGCCGGGAGCTCGAACGCCTTGTACTTGGCCTTGAGCTCGTTGTCGTCGGGGGTGAGTCCACTGATGTCGAACTCGAGGGGAACGAAGCTTTTTGTGATCTCGGAGAAGACCGCGTCCTGGGCGAGGATGGCCTCGACCTCTTTGCACGGCTCGCACCACATCGCACGAAAGTCGACCACAACATGCCGGCCGCTCTTCTTGGCCTCGGCGAAGGCCGCATCCTCGTCGGTCCGCCACGTTTCCGCGGGGATGGACTCCGCCTGCGGAGCGGGCTGCCCTTCGCTTTGGGCGCAGCCGCCGATCGCCACGAGGAAGGCCGCGGCAGCGATCCCTGCGCTCACCCGAGGCCGACTCATTGGCTTGCGGCCCGACCCGCGTGCTTGAGCCCGAAGTCGAGGCGTACGACCCATCGCAGCGACTCTTCGCGCATCAGTGTGGTCCGAGACCGCACCGGGAGCGACGCGGAAAAAGCCTTGGCAGCGTTGGCCTGTTGCTCTTTGAACGTCGCCTGGGCGTTCTTCCAGGCCTCGATCGACTCTGGCTTGTCCTCGTCGTAAGGCGTGTCGGCCTGCGCCGTCTGCATGGCGGCGCGCGCGTCCTCGATCGACTCGACGGCCCGGTTGGCGGCAGCGTCGAACTTCGTGCGCTCGTCCGCGGTGAGCTCGAGGTATTCGGCGCTCGACTTGAGGTAGCCGGCGCGGAACTCCTCTGCGGTCATTCGCTTGCGAGCCTTCGGTCGCGTGTCGTCGATCATGCGATCGAGGTCTTGCTGCAGCCAATGCCACTTCTGGGAGTCGTCGGCAGTCGGTTCATGTTCGCCACCTGGATTCCAGGCGTCTTCGTCGTCTTCGCCGTCCCCAGAGATCGATTTGCGGGCCGTGGGCAATCCGCTCGCGCCCGCCTTGGCCGAGTCCCCAGACGGTTTGTCGGCCGTCGCGACGGCCCCTTCGGCCACGTCAGAGGCCTGTGAATCGGGGCCTTCCCCCGAAAGCAAGAGATAGAGGAGGCCGGCCGTTGCTACGGCACCTCCGACGATCAGGATGCGCTTGTCCATGACCTATTCCCCGCTCTTCGCTTTCTTCTTTTTCTTCTTCATCGGGATGGTCTGCGGCGTCTTCATGCCGGACACGCCCGGCTCCATCCACTTGAGATACTGCGTCAGCTGGTTCGACGACATGTCAGCGCCGGGCAGCGTACCCCACCATCCGAAGGGCTCGTTTCCGACGAGGACCAATCGAATGTGGTTGGTGCGGTCGGCATCGAGCTCGCGGTCGATGTAGGAAAAACCCAGCCGGCGACGCAGAAGCTCGATGTCGCGGGGCCGTCCGGTCACGAACGTCCAGCCTGGCTTCTCGAGGATCTTGTAGCGGTTCGCAAACTTGGTGAGAACCGCAGGGGAGTCCTGCTCTGGCATCAGCGTGATGGAGACGAAGAAGACGTCCTTGCCAAACCGCTCGCCCATGTTGTCCCGAACCTTCACGAGGTTCGCCGTCGTAACCGGTCACGTCCCGGTGCACGTCGCGTACATGAAGTTGATGAACACGATCTTGCCCTTGACCAACTCCTCGTAGAACCGGACCTTCTTTCCGGTGTGGTCGGTGAGCAGGACGTCCGGGAAGTCTGGGGCGGACTGGCGTTTTCCCGACACCTTCGGCGGGGCCACGTCGGCCGTGGGCGGGTCGTAGAGCGCCGCTGGGTCGACAACCACTTCCTTGTCCGGCTTGTCCGCCTGCTCCTGTGCAGGGGGAGCGGCGGCTTTTGGCGGGGTGTCGACCGTCGATTCGTTGCAGCCGGCGAACGCGAGCAGACATGCCGCGAGCGCTGCGGGGCGCCAGTGGGTCGGGTGGAGATCTCGGAGGGTCATGGAGACACAGCGGGCCTGAACCGTAGCGAGTTCCGGCGGTTGATGCGACACGCTTGCGTCGTCGTCAACCGCCGGAGAGTACAGCCGCAGCTAGTCGTCGCTGTCGCTGTCGCTGTCGCTGTCGCTGTCGCTGTCGCTGTCGCTGTCGCTGTCGTCGTCGTCGTCGTAGCCACCGTCGTCGTCGTCGTAGCCACCGCCGTCGTCATCGTCCTCGGCCTCGACGACATCCCAGCGGATCAACATCGCGTGATCCTCGTGCACGGTGTTGTGGCAGTGCAGGGGGTAGCGTCCGACCCAGTCTCGGATTCTGATCCGCACGACAACCTCTTCCTCGGGCCCGATCACCGTCACGTCTTTCCGTGCGGCCTCGTGGACCGGGGGCGGCTGGCCGTCGCGGGTGACGATCTGGTGCTCCTCGAGGTGGATGTGCACCGGGTGCTCCCAGTCCTTGGCCGTGTTGCGAAGAATCCACTTCTCGGTGGCCCCCACGGGGATCTCCTCGTCGACACGGTTGGCGTCGAACTGCTTGCCGTTGATGGTCCAGCCGTCGGTTTGGTTGTCGAACTCGAAGACTCGAGTGCGCTCCACCTCCGACTCCGGGATCGTCGAGCGCTCCCGGAGGTCTTCGGGGACCTGGCTCGGGTCGGGGGCGTCCCCGGTGATCCGGAACTCGATCACTCGGTCCCCTTCACCCTCAGGAAGAACGATCCCCGTCGGACCGGCTCCGTGCCACTGGTCCATGACGTTGGTCAGATACACCGTGTCCCCGATCTCCGTGTCGGAGAAGTCGACGATCAGGTCCATACGCTCGGCCGGCGTGATCTTGACGCCGTCGGGCATGTCGACCGGATGCTGGAGAAGGTTGCCGTCGTTGGCGACCATCACCATGTCTTCGCCGTTGCTGAGCACGAACTGATAGAAGCGCGACGGTCCGGCGTTGAGCATGCGCAGCCGGTACTTGCGGCGGTCGACCTCGAGGTACGGCTTCACCGCGCCGTTGACCGTGACGTGGTTTCCGAGGAACCCGTCGAAGTTGAACACGTCCATGAACAACAGGTGCTCGGGCGTGTCGTCAAACGACTTGTCCGCGAAGAGCAGCGGGATGTCGTAGTCCCCACTGGGAAGTCGCAGCGCGTTGGGGTTGGGATCGTTCTCGTCACCCGAGTCGACCTCGTCGAACAACAGGTACATCCCGACCAGCCCCTTGTAGGTGTTTTGGGCCGTGAAGTCGCCGCGGTGGTCGTGGTACCACAGGGTGTTGAGCGCCTCGTTGGGGTCTCCACCCGCGAGCACGTTGGGGTAGTGGTGGTCGTGGAACTCCCCGGTCAGCTCGGTGAGGTAGTCGTCGTCCGTGCCCATGATGTAGTCGGGGCCCGGGTGGACGGCTCCGACCTCGATGTCGTCCTCGTTTCCAAGAATCCCGTCGAGACCCGCGTCGACCGTTGGCACGACACCCGGATAGAAGTCTCCAGGGAAGCCATCGGACTCAGAGGGCGTATGCGAGTTGTGCAAGTGGGTGATGGTCTCGGGTCGACCGAACCCGCTTCCATCGCCGCCGACGTCGAGGTCGTTGTACTGGCGCACGACGATCGGCACGCCGTAGTGAGCCTTGTACAGCGGCCCTGGCGACATGTCGCTGAAGCCGTAGACGTTGCTCGGTGCCAAGTCCGGGTGGAACTTCCACGGGAACTGCCGGACGTGAACCTCGTAGAGCTTCTCGGGGAAGAACTCGTCGAAGCGCTGGTGGGGACGCCCAGAGTTGGAGAAGGGCATGCCGGGCAGGTCGTCGACCAGAACCGGGTTGCCGAAGCGATCGGTTGCGGTGTCGGCATCCTGCAGGAACGGCAGGGCCTGCACGAACGGCTCGAGCTCAACCCGGCGAGGGTCGCAGTAGTCACCGGTGCTCTGCAGGCAGTTGAAGTTGTCGATGACCTCTTGGTCAAGAGTCGGAACAAGGAACGCGTCGTCGGCCACTGACCCCCCCCGGGGGTCGATGAGAGTTGGTCATATGACCCAGGGTGGCCCGTTCTCAAACGTTTCTTTGTCGCGGCTGTAGAGGGTGACCAAGCCCGCCTCTTCGAGCGCGAAGATCTCGTGCTTGCGACGGATGATCGGCGTGCCGTCTTCGTCCAAGCCGTTGCGATCGGCCATCGTCAACATCAGGGCGTTCTGTGCTGGCGTGCCGCCGATGAGCGCGGCCTCGGTGTACTGCACGAACTCGATCGTCCATAACCCAAGCGGGTTCTCGGACAGGTAGCCGAGGCCCGTGTCGAATACGTTGTCTTGCCGACGGTTGGGCGGGCCAGGAGAGAACGGGTCTCCGTCGGCGCGCGGGAAGATGAACGCTCGGAACTCATCCGCGATGGCCCGCGCTTGCTTGCCTTTCTTGCCCTTGCGGAAGCCTTCGACGGGGAGGAACGCCGGCGGGTCAGGGTAGTAGAGCAGTGCACCGCCGGCGTCGTATCCACCGTTGGTCGCGATGATGCGGACCTTGCTGCGGGAGCTGTCGGGTTTGGAATCCTCGACGACCGCACCGACGCCGCCACCCCGCTCCTGAATGGTCAGGACGAGATTCTTCTTCTTGATGCCGTTCTTCTTGTAGAACTTCTTCGAGAAATCGTAGGGCTGATCGCCCGGCGAATCACCGTAGGGCTCTTCGGCCCGCGCCTCTCCTGGCGCGAACGCGAGCACGGACATGATAGCAATCGGAGCGCAAAGTGCGCTCGTCCACGGCGATTTTTGACGACCTGTCTTCATCGGATCCATTCCCCTGGCGCATCGAGGCAAGTCTCCTTACCCGCGAAAAGCCGCCTGAATAGCAGTAAGGGGATCAGTCCTTCCTGACAACCAACAGCCGTAAGCCAGCTTGCCGTGCAGCTGGCGTAGAACGCGCCGAACAACGTCCGCGGCCTCCGGTTCGCAAATGGCGGCGCCAAAGGCGTGAGGCGTCAAAGCGCCCCGACCGCAGTCCCATCCTGACCCACGCGGGGGGCGCGAAACGCGAGCACGCGTCCCCATACGAGCCGGCGGGCGAAACCGCTCATTGGAAGCTGAACATCGATCTGCGGCTAGGAACAGCGTCTGCGCGGTTTTGCGCGCGGCGCAACGCAGTTCGCCGAATACGGCCCAGGAGCCGCATTCTTCCGAGAGCCAAGCTTCGTCTTGGCCGGTTCGCAGGCCGGCAAGATTGAGCGTCGATCAGGGTCCGGTGGTGTGTGGAGTCAACGGCCGTCTGCGACAAGAGTTACGTGCCAGTGTCGATTCTCAGGCGCGCTCTATCGTGACACCGCACCCCTCATATTGGTGGGGCACTGTCAGATGAGAGGAGCGAGGTGCCGAACTCCGACCTCGACCATCAGGGGTCGGTCATCCCCAGGGGCCGGCGTCGCCCGTGAGCCACGCGAGAGCGCCGACCGCGAGGACAAACAGGAACGCCATCAACAGTCCGCGGAGCCTCATCAGGGTGAGCCTACCCCATCCGTCGCGGGCGACGGATTTCGGGGGCCGAGTTCGCCTTCTTCCTGGTGTCTTCGAGGTACAGGTCCGGTGAACGTCAGGAATGCCCAGCGCGTCCAGCCTGTTGGTCGGTAAGGATGTCCGTTCCCCTCACGCCGCAGCCTCGAACGCCCTTGCCCGCCAGCGTACCGCGGCGCATGGCGAGTGGTCTCATCGATGCTGGTGCCTTCGTCGCGGTGGCGGTCGCGGCGGCGTCGTTGCTCCCCGACACGCTTGCCCCTGCCTCGTCGTTGGTGCCCGCTGTCATGGCGGCGACGTTCCTACAGTTTGTCATGGAGGTCGGACTCGGCCGAACGTTGGGAAAGCTCGTCACGGGGACGCGGGTTGTGGACTGCAAAGGAGGCAAGCCGTCGACCCGGCAGCTCTTCGACCGCGCCGGGTACAAAGGCAGACCTTTCCTGAACGCGCACTCGCTGCTCCGAGAAGTTCGTCCACGGCACGACCGGTTGTCGGGGACGTTCGTGGTCCGCTCGGCCCGGCCCTGGAGAACGGCCAGCAGCCCTCGGCCAGATCGCGCGCCTCAACGTCCACGGTTGTCCTGACCTGCAGGACGCGGTCGCGTCACGGCGCGTCACTGGCCTTCTTCGGTGCTCTGGAGACTCTGGCCTGTCTGCCGCGCGAGGTTTAGGCCCACGGATCCGCGGCTGGGGCGGGAACCGTCGTGCGCTGCGGCTCGGCGGACTGTGATGACGCGGAGCGGCGAACTGCCTATACTCCCAACGTGACACGACGCGAGGATGCGGGCGTTCGCATTGGTATCGATCTCGGGACGACCCACTCGCTGGCGGCGGTGTTGATGGACGGACAGGCCATCATCATCCCCAACCTGCTTGGCGAGCGGCTCACCCCAAGCGCGGTCTCGGTCGACAACGACGGACGCACCCTGGTTGGCGCGCCGGCCAAGTCTCGAGAACTCACGCACCCCGGGGAGACCGTGTGCAACTTCAAGCGCGATATGGGGACCGAGCGCACCTGGACGCTGGGTCGCAAGTCGATGCGGTCGGAGTCCCTCTCGGCGCTCGTGCTCGCTGACCTCCGCCAGAGCGTGGAAGAACATCTCGGGCAGCGGGTGCTGGAGGCGGTGGTGACGGTGCCGGCGTACTTCGGAGAGGACCAGCGTCGCGCCACCCAGGCCGCTTGCGAGATCGCCGGCCTGCACGTCGAACGGATCATCAACGAGCCCACCGCAGCCGCCCTCGCGTACGGCTTCGGCAACCCGCAGAGCGAAGCCAAGCTCGTGGTCCTCGACCTCGGCGGCGGTACGTTTGACGTCTCGGTGCTCGAGGTGACCGACGGCATCATCGAGATCCTGGCCTCGGCCGGAGACGCTCGCCTGGGCGGTGAGGACTTCGTCGAACTGATGATGGAGCACTGCGGCAAGCGCATCTTGGAGACCGAGGGGGTCGATCTCAGCCGCGCGGCGGACCTCTCCGCGAAACTCCGCCTCGCCTGTGAGCGCGCCAAACGAGCCCTCTCGTCGGCCGAGCGCGCTTCAGTCGTGGTCGCCGGGGTAGGCCCCTCCGCCAGGACGTTCACGCTCGAGGTCACGCGTGAGCAGGTCCACGGCTGGTGGGCACCGCTGGTGAGCCGGATGCAGACCCCGATCCGCCAGGCGCTCAAAGATGCCGGCTGGATGCGTAGTGCGGTCGACCAGGTGCTGCTCGTCGGAGGCGCGACCCGGATGCCCCTGGTCGATGGGCTGGTCGCCAACGTGTTCAACAAAGAAGGCACCCGAACGCTCTCGCCCGATGAGGCCGTGGCCGTGGGTGCAGCCGTGCAGGCCGCGCTCAAGGCTGATGACGCCCAGGTCGAGGATCTCGTGGTCACGGACATCGCCCCGTTCAGTCTCGGGGTGGACCACAGCAGCGAGCACGGCAGACATCGGGTCAACGGCATGTTCAGCGCCATCGTCGAGCGCGGCACGGTCCTGCCTGCCAGTCGGTCGCATGTCTTCACGACGATTGACAACAACCAGCGATGGGTCGAGTTTGGCGTCTACCAAGGGGAGCACGCCCTGTGCGAGCACAACACGAAGATCGGCGAGTACACAATCAAGGGGGTCCCCGCAGGTCCCGCAGGAAGCGAGCAGATCGAGGTTCGCTTCTCGTACGACCTCAACGGTCTTCTGGAGGTTGAGACGACCGTTCTCAGCACGGGCAAGAAACACACGCTGGTACTGGATCGTTCGGGCCGGGGGATGACCAAGGCGGAGGTCGGGCGGGCGCAGACCATGCTGCAGTCGCTCAAGTTCCACCCGCGCGACGCACTCCCCAACGTCGCGGCACTCGAGCGCGCCGAGGCCTTGTTCACCACTCTCACCCGAGACGACCGGGCGCTACTCGGCGAGCTCATCGGGTCGTTCAAGTCCTGCCTCGAGTCCCAAGACCCGGCGCTGATCCGCGAGCACCGACAACAGCTGTTGGTCATCGTCGAACGCCTGCAGCAGCACTGAGATGTCCGCCTCCGAAGCCTTCGAGCTCCTAGGGCTCCCCCCGGACGCCGACGCTCGTGCGATCAAGCGCGCGTATCACAAGCTGCTCAAGCGCCATAAGCCCGACTCCGATCCCGACGGGTTTCGGCGCCTGCGGGATGCATTCGAGGCGGCGAGCGAGGCGGAGGCGATGCAAGCGTTTGCGGCGTCGTTCGAAGTGCCCCACGTGTCACAGGCAGAGGAAGAACCGCAGCCGCCCCGAGACCCGAAGGAGGTTCCGCAGTCGGAGGTCGATCCAGCGGTGGTGCTGGATGCACTCGATCGCGACGAAGTGCAGTGGGCGTACGAGCTGGTGATGGACGACCGCTGGGCCGCCGCAATGCTGGGAGAGGACGGCGGTCACCTGCGGTGGGCCACGCGATGCGTCGGGCTGCGCGTCCTGTTGCTCAACCGCCCCGCGTTTGGCCTGCTCGCATCGAAGTACCCTGACGCTTTCGACCACGATGACACCGAGTTCGTTTATCTGCTTCGGGTCAGCGGGGATTGGTCGTCCCTCGCCGCCACACTCTCGCTGCCGCCCGCGCTCGTGGCGTTTGCAACCCGTATGCCCCTCGAGCGTGACCCCGCGGTGCGTCGGGAGTTGGCCCGGGCCCTCGGGGCGTGGTTTCAGCGGGACGTCGCCCGAGGCATGGCGCTGATGCACACCATCGCGCAGCAAACGTCCGACGTCAGGCCGTTCCTGTGCGAGTTGGCCTCCGAGTTCGAGGCCGAGCTCGATTCGCAAGCGACCGGTGATCCTCCGGCGAACTGCCTCCGCGCGCTCACCTGGCCGGCCACCAGCCTCGCCATCGTGGCTCTGCTCGCACTCCTCTTTGTTCGGGGTGTTGGCGACGACCCGGTGTGGGGGGTGCTGCGCCTCCTCGGGTTCTCCGGCGGCGGGGTGCTCGGGTTCATCTGGGGCGAAGGAGCCGTGTACGAGGCGTTGCCCTCCTTGCGGCGACGCTTCCTTCTCGCGTGCATCGAGGCGGGACTGGAGCCATCGCTGGCCGCGGTGGAGCTCAACCCCCACATCTACCTGCGGCAGGCGATCCAGCAGGACGCCGGGATGGAGCTCGCATTCCACGTTGGCCGTCTCGGGAAGCTCCGAGGCGACGCATGAGCTTGGAGGAGGCGATGGCGCTGCTCGGGGTGACCGAGGACTCCGACGCGAAGGCGATCAAGCGCGCGTATCACAAGCTCCTGAAGCGCCACAAACCCGACACGGATCCCGACGGGTTTCAGCGACTCCGAGCCGCGTTCACCCGAATGAACGACAGTCTCTGCGAACGAGAGGTCTTCGTCTCGCCCCACAGCCTCGAGCCGGTGGAACAACCTCCCACACCCGCGCCCGCGCCCGCGCCCGCGCCCGCGCCCGCGGTGGATCCCGAAGTGGTCCGGGAAGCACTGGTTTCGGGTGATGTCGAGACCGCGCTTGCGCTCGTCATGGACGATCGATGGGCTCACGCGATGCTCGACGACGAGGACGGAGAACTCGCGTGGATCACTCAGCACGTGTCGAAGGTGACGGTGCTTGCCAACCGCACCGGCTACGACGCGCTGACGAAGCGCTATCCCGAACTAAGCTACGGCGGGATGGATGAGGAACTCGCCTTACTGATCAGGGTGAGCCCGGACTGGTATCACCTGCTCGCGCACGAGGAGGTCCCTCGCGCGTTCTCCGACTTCGTCGTCCTCTCCGCGGCGCCCGTAGAGTGGGGCCGGCGCATCGAGCTCGGCCGCGCCCTTGCGTCCTGGTACTGGAGCGACCCTGCCGAGGCGTGGCGGTTCTTGTCCGAGACCCTCTCACGCCGGCGGGCGCTAGCATCGTACTTGGCCGAACTCCTGCTGCACTACGAAGATCTGGCCGAGGAGGGGACGCAACCGTTGCCCATCGAGGCCAGCTCTAGCCCGACGCGAGTGCTCGCTCCCCTGACAACGCCGTTCATGGTTCTGGCGGTCCTCGCGGCCGTGTCGACGTACATCACCATGACCGTCTCTGTTTCGGGCGCGGGGGTCATCCTCCTGCGGATGGCCGCCGCGGTGCTCTCGGTGCTCGTCGTCATGTTCATCGAGCTTCTCGTCTACAACGCGTGGCCTTCGCTCCGGCGCCGCTACCTTCACGCCTGCATGGCGATCGACACCCTGCCCGAGGACGCCGGGTGGTCGCTGACCGGTCACTTCATGCTCCGTCACGCGATCGCGGGCGACCCGCTGATGGACATCGCATTTCAGATCGGTCGTCTCGGCCGCCTCGACCCGGAGGCGTGAGGCTGGGCCTCGGCGATCCTGACCCCTAGGTGCAGGTGATCTCGTTCCTCGAGGCCGAGGCCGACTCGCCTCTTCTCGTGACACCAACCTACGACCGCTGATCGCGCGACCCCCCGACTTCCAGGCTGGACCCATGGCGTTTCCCTGCGCGCCGTACGCGCCCGAAACGCACGCGCGACCGGGCCACGCGGCCTTGTGGTGGGGTTCGCGCTGGGGTACTGGAGTTCGGCTCTGGCCTCAGAAGCAGATCTCACCGCGCTCCCCGATGATGCGCCCAAGCTGCTGACGCTCCGCTTGGAGATGACGATCGTCAAACGCGTGTTCCGCCTGGGCGCGTGGGTGATCCTCGCGATGCTCACGCAGTTCTTCGTGAACTACTTCGATACGTTGATGGTCGGGCGTCTCGAGCCAGAGCTCGCCACCGCATCGCAGGCCGCACTCGGCCTCGGCATGCCGGTCTTCTGGGCGGTCGGAGGGTTCTTTGCGGCCATCGGCGCGGGCACCCAAGCCATCACAGGTCGGCGGTTTGCGGAGGGGAAGCCCGTCGAGACCGGGCAGGTGCTGTTCAACAGTCTCTGCGTCGGCCTCCTGGCGGGTGCGTTCGGCGGAATCTTTGGATGGTTCGCGACGCCGATCGCCGTGGAGGCCCTCGCGAGTGCCAGCCCGTTGCAGGCCGCTCTTGGAGCCGAATACACGCAGATCCGCATGATCGGTGTGTTGGGCATGGTGGTCACGTTCAGCTACAAAGCCTTCTTCGACGGCATCGGCCGGACCTACGTGCACTTGTGGGCGGCGCTTGCGATGAACGTGTTCAACATCGGGTTGAACTACCTGTTCATCTTCGGTTTTGACCCGCTGGGCATCCCTCGGATGGAGCTCGCCGGAGCGGGCTACGCCTCGGTCATCAGCACCTATCTGGGCCTGGCGATCATGGCCTACGTCAGCGCTTCGGGTGACTTCAAGCGATTCGAGATCTATCGCCACCGCAAGGTCGACACCGTGGTGATGCGGAACATCATCAGGCTGCTGGTGCCTTCGGGAACAGCGACGGTCATTCTCATGGCCGGGTTTGCGCTGTTCATGTACTTCGTCGGTCAGATCGACGCGGCATCCGGCGGCACGGCCAACACGTACACCGCGGCGACCAAGGCGATCATGGATACGTCGGCGTTGTGCTTCATGCCCGCGATCGCGTTTGGCACGGCCACCGCGACCTGTGTCAGTCAGAGCTTGGGCGCCGGCAAGCCGAACCTCGCAGCCCGCTACGGCTGGGAGTCGGCACGCTTGGGCATCTACGCCATGCTGGTGATCGGGGCCGTGTTCATGGTGATCCCCGAGCAGATCATCTCAGTGCTCGCACCCAACGACCCCGCGGTGCCCAAAGCCGCGGCAGCCTCGATGCGCATGGTGACACTGGCTCTGCCGCTGATGTCGGTCGGGCTGATCCTCGCCCAAGCCCTCTACGGCGCCGGTGCCAACGTCTTCGTCGCTGTCGCCGAAGGCATCCTGCACTTCGGCGTGTTGGTGCCGCTGACCTGGCTGCTTGGCCCCAAGCTCGGATTCGGGATGGAAGGCGTGTGGTTCTCCGCCTCGCTGTACGTGTCGTTGCTGGGGGTCGTGATGGCCTTCAAGTTCGCCAGCAAAGGCTGGCGAGAGATCAAGCTCTGAGCGCTTGAAAAAAAAACTCCGGCTCGCGCAATCCGAATCCGACACGTCGATGTCTTCGGGGGTGTGCGAACCAAGCTAATCGCAGCCACCATCCTTCTGTCTCTCTCCGCTGCTTGTGGTGCATCGACCGATGACGCCACCGAGCAACGCGAGGGTCTCCTGTTCGGCCTGACGCAAGACGATGTCCAGCAGTTGCACGACGAGTACACGCCTGATGAGGACATCGACCTGACGACGGCCCGACTCACGGCGCCGTTTGACTGTGCGCTCTACGACGATCTCTGCGAACAGATCTCGGAGGCGGATGCCATCGCATTCACAGAACAGCTCGTCGACCTCGGCCTTTCGGGCGCGTCGCCACAGGACGTTGAGGCCTTCAGCGACGAGTTTCTCAGTGCCGCCATGGATGCGGTCGCGGACCCGGACGTCAACGCGGACCTTGGCGAAGAAGAGGGAGACGGTGACGACTCTGTCGTCTTGCGGTCATCGGGCTATTGGACGACGCAGGAGATCGGAGCGGTGCGGCTCAGGACGCGCAATGGGATCACCACGCCGATCATCGGGAAGCGTCAGGCCTGGACGGAGTCGAGGCACTACGAGATCTACGCGGGCGCATGGACCCAACGCCACGCCGATATCCTGTGCGCGAACACGGGCGCCAACCTGCAGCAGTATCGGTTGTGCACCAACCAGTCCGGGTGCCCGGCGTACTACAGCCCCTTCGAAACCGTAGACCCGGGCAACAGTTGTTCGATGGGCCGGAGCAGCCACAAGAGTACGTCCAAGCATTCTCGGCGGAACGGGCAGACGTACGCAGGCGGGGCGTGGAGTCAGTACCGAATCACCGCGACCGGCTCGGGGTGGGCACTGAGCCATGGCATCATCTTGAGCGTACCCACGACGGCTTCGCACGCTGCGACGTTCTAGGACGCGCGTGGCGCCTGTGATGTGCGCCACTGCCCTTACGGGTTGGTGACACTCGAAGAACGTCTGCTAGTCTCCGCATCCGCTGAGGGAGGACGCTCCCTGGCAGGTTCGAGGCCCCATGCGACTTCGTTTCTACCTCTTGGCTGTGATGCTCATCGGCGCCTGTGCGTTCGTCAGCACTCAGCGGCTCGATCGCCGCTACGGCGAAGCCCGGCCAGTGTCGAGAATCGTGCCGACACTCCCGGCCGGCGCGGTGGACTACTGGACGGAGGTCGAACCGATCGTGGCGTCGCGGTGCGTCGTCTGCCACGGCTGTTACGACGCACCTTGCCAGCTCAAGCTCGGATCGCCCGAAGGCATTGATCGCGGGGGGACGGAGGCCAAGGTCTACGATGCCAAGCGGCTTCTGGAGGCTCCGACGACGCGATTGTTTGAGGACGCTCAGACGACGCCTCAGTGGCGCTACGCGGGCTTTCATCCGGTGTTGAATGAGCGCACGCAGTCCGAGCACCCCAACCGCGAAGCGGGTGTCCTCCCTCGCCTTCTCGACTTGAAGCAAGCCCATCCGCTGAAGTCTGGTGGCCTGCTCCCGAAGGACATGGACGTCTCGATTCATCGCGAGCAGGTGTGCCCCTCGATCGAGACTCTCGACAAGTACGAACGCAAGCACCCGAGCTGGGGCATGCCGTTTGGCGTGCCCGGGCTCGAACCCCAAGAGCACGAAACACTGATGCGGTGGGTCGAAGAGGGGGCGGTCCACACCCCTCCGCCGCCCCTGGACGACCGCACGGTCGCGCAGGTGGATCGGTGGGAGGCGTACTTCAACGACCCATCGCTCAAGGGGCGCCTCACGGCTCGCTACATGTACGAGCACTTGTTCCTCGCGCATCTGTACTTCGAGGACATGCCGCCGGACCCATCAGGCGCACGCCCACGACAGTTTTTCGAGTTGGTCCGCTCTCGTACGCCGCCGGGGCAGTCCATCGATCGCATCGCGACGCGCCGCCCGTTCGACGACCCTGGTGGCCGTCCGTACTACCGGCTGCGTCCGGTTCGGGAGTCCATCGTCGCCAAGCTGCATCTGCCCTACGCGTTGAACGACGCTCGTATGGCTCGATGGCGCTCGCTCTTCCAAGACGCGCCGTTCTCGGTCTCGAAGCTGCCGTCGTATGAGCCGGCGGTGTCTTCGAATCCGTTTGTCGCGTTCGAGCAACTTCCCGCGGCATCGCGCTACCAGTTCATGCTGGACGAAGCGCAGTTCACGATCATGGGGTTCATCAAGGGCGCGGTCTGTCGTGGCCCCATCGCGCTCAATGTGATCAACGATCACTTCTACATCTTCTTTCTGGATCCGGAACTCGGGCTGGGTACCGACGCATTCCTCAAGAAGAACGCTCAGCTGCTCAGCATGCCCGCGGAGGCCGGGTCCACCGCTCCTGCCATGGTGACGTGGGTCAGAAGCGCGGCGCGGCAATACAAGTACATGGAAGCCAAGCGGGCCGCGGCGCGCGAGTCGTTCGGGAACAATCGCAAGGTCACGCTCGACACGTTGTGGGACGGCGAAGGCACCAACTCCAACGCCGCGCTCACAGTGTTTCGCCACTTCGACAGTGCAACCGTCGCGAAGGGCATGGTGGGGGACATGCCCAAGACGGCGTGGGTGCTTGGCTACCCGCTGCTCGAGCGGATCCACTACCTGCTCGTCGCAGGCTTCGACGTTTTCGGAAACGTCGGGCACCAGCTTGCAACGCGGACGTACATGGACTTCTTGCGGCTGGAGAGCGAGTTCCACTTCTTGCTGCTGCTCCCGGACGACAGCCAGAAGAAAGAATGGGAGTTCTGGTACCGCAATCTCAACAAGCGGATCTCGAACGAGATCACGCGGCAGCTCACCAGCTTCGCTGTGCACTCGGACATCAGCTACTCGACCGCGGATCCCAAACGGGAACTCTACGGAAAGCTGCGTGACCATTTGGCACCCGTGCTGGACCGGCGCGCCGAACTCGGTCCGGTGGCCGATGGGATACGCGAACCGCTTGAGCGCCTGTCCGTGCTTCGGGGAACCCCAGTGAGCCGCCTCCCGGAACTCGCGTATCTTCTCATCCCCGACGCCCCTCCCGCCGACCGGGTGTTCACGCTGGTTCGCAATTCCGCTCACTTCAACATCGCGTCTCCACTCAACGAGAGCGAACGGCGGGTGCCAGCCGAGGACACGCTGACCGTCGTCCGGGGCTTTGTCGGTACCTACCCCAACGCGCTGTACCGAGTTCCGAAGGCCGAGCTCGAGTCGTTCGCGACCGCAGTTGAGTCGCTCGTTGGCGAGGACTCCTACGCGCGGTTGCAAGAGCGTCACGGGGTCCGCCGCACGGACCCCCGGTTCTGGGCGACCGTCGACAGCCTTCATGAGACCTATGCCGAACAGGAGCCGATCGAGTCCGGACTGCTCGACATCTCCCGGGTCGAGAATCGCTAGGGGAACTACCAGCGCAGCGTGACTTCGTCCAAGCGGACGACGGCGCCGCGTGTCCACTGCGATCCGACGCGCAGGCCCTGGATGACTCCGTCGAAGGTCTCGGGCGTCAGCCCCGTCTGCGCGAGCGGGACCTGATAGCGGCGATACTCTCCATCTGCTCGCAGCGTGACGCCGTACAGGCCGCGCCACCCTTCGGAAGTCTGAATGCTGATGTCCCCCCACCAGCCGTGGGCTGGGGCGTCATCAGGCGGGACGATGGCGATGTCGATCTCCAGGAATGCATCGGCAAAATCGCCGCCTCCGATGTCCGCGGCCGGGCGTTCCAGGCCTTGGATGCGGAGGTTCTCAAAGCACTCCGGAGCGGATTCGGACACGGGCTCGCATGCAGCGATGCCGTCCGAAGCGCACTCGACCAGGAACTCGAAGTGGTGGGTGCCCTCGGAGGGCACGGCGGCGGACCGGGAAAAGCACGCGGGCAGCGAGAACCCGGGCGGAAACGGATCGTCGTCGGTGAAGATGACCAGGCTCGACGTCGGCTCGGCGGTGGTTGGCCGAACGGCAACGTTGGGACTCACCGTGCGGCCACCGGCGGTGTCGAGTACGTGGAGCTGACCCCAGTACTCGGTGCCCGGTAGCAGCTCGTCGGTGATGGTGCCGACGACGAGATCCACGCCGTTGGTGTTGGCGAGCGAGAACCGGCCCAGCTCGGGGTTGACGTCCCGGTCGAAGATGATCACGTCGCCTTGCTCGAGCGCATCGGCAGAGGTCGCGATCCACAACTCGAACGCGCGGAAGTCTTCCTCGGCGCCGCGAAGCTCCCAGGTCCAGTGCATCGACTGCGGGGTGGACCAGTCGGCGGAGAAGGTCTCGATATCGAACGCAGCCTGGGGAGGGGTGCCGGTGGAGGACTCCGCGCTGGTTTCGCCACCGGTGCTCGAGCCCTGTGCGGTTCCGGAGTTTTCGCCCGCCCCCCGTACACAGGTCTGCGTCTCCGCCTCGCACTGCCAGCCCCCCAAACACGGGCATGGGCGCCCTTCGAGGTCGATGTTCGGCACGGAGCACCCTGCGGCGAGCGTCAGCCCGACCAATGCACGCCCCGTGCTCCCAACGCCCCTCACGACGCTTCCATCATACACGTCCGCTTACCGTCGTCGTCGACGTAGACCGAGCAGCACGACACCGAGCATCCAGGCTGCAGGGCCCTCCGTGGGAACACGACAGCCGCTGGAAGCATCGTCTGTTGCGGCATCGGGAGGCGTCGAGGGCCCACTGGATCCGGCAGGTCCGTCATCGCTGCTGCCCGAATCGCCGGCAGGCTCCGGACCATCGTCCCCACCCGGTGCGCCGGTGGTGGCGCTCGGCCCGTCGTCTCCGCCCGATCCGCCCTCGGCCCCGCCGGTCGACGACCCACCGTCGGTCTCGCCTCCGCCGGGCGTGAGGCTGCAGCCGATTCGTTCGGTACTCACGATGACGTCGTCGAACCACACCTGGTTGGCGTGATCGGTGTCGCCGGCGGCAATGTAGTGCTCGAGCATCGCGCGGTTGAGTTGCAGGTCGGCGACGTCTCGCCAGGCCAGCCCGTCCGCCTCGTGACCGAGCGCGTCATCCACCCAAAACGCCATCGAGCCATCGGCCTGCCCGGGCGTGTTGAGCTCCATCATCATCTCCAGGCAGGTCCACGTCTCGGTCTGAAGGACCACCGGGGGCTCGGGCGAGAAGTGGTTGCCCCAACAGCACTCCAGTCCGTTGGTGCACGGCATGTCCCGGTCAGCGCAGCCATCGCAGATGCCTTGGGCATAGTCGCCGCTGCAGTAGCCGCCCGCGTCGCAGTTCATGCCCGGGTAGTACGTGTAGAAAAACAGCTCGTGCTCGGGGTTGAGATCGACGCGCGTCCCCGCCCAGCGCTCGCCGTTGGGCCGGCAACCCGCGTTGCCGTTGGCGTCCCAGTACGCATCGGGTCGTGATCCGCCCAGGCCGAGGAAGTGGTGCACGTAGTCGTGGTCCTGATCGAGCCGGACCCACGTCTGGAAGTAGAGCCGGTCGTGACCCTGCAGGGTGCACCCGGCGTTCTGCTCGCCGTCGGCACACGTTGCAAAGCGCAGGGTGCCGCCCCGGAAGCTGTCGTCGGATCCGGGCATCGTCACCGACCAAGAACCGTCGTGGGCGAGCGCGGGATCGTTCTCGAGACGAATGCGGTTGGGGTCGTTCACGCCATCGGGGCAGCCGTCGCACTCGGTCCAGTCCGATTGCGCATACCAATCCGTCCATCCTGCTCCACCCGCCTCGAAGTCCTCACACATCAGCCAGCCGGAGCCGGGCTCGTCGCAGGGGGACGCGTCGGCGTCGGGCGAACCCAGGACCAGGCCCAGGAGCACAGTGCCCAGGATCCACGAGGTGCGAGAGCGGCGATGCATCACCCTGGCACCCTATCGGGGTCCGCGCAGACCCAACCTTACCGCGGCTGCGCAGGACAGGGCGGCGCGCTGTGGGCGTAGATCGAGTAACCTCGAACAAGTGCCGCGCGAACGGTTCCAGGGACCGCGAAGGGCCATTGCCACAGCAATGACGGCCTTCTTCGTCGCGGCCACGCCTCTCCCCTGCGTTGCCGCCAGCGCACCCCCCGAGGCTGCACAAGACCCTGCTGCGTTGTTCGATCAGGCGGAAACGCTCTACCGCGAAGGCCGCTACGAGGAAGCGATTGAGATCCTCGAGGCGCTCGTCGAGGCCTATCCCGAGCCGATCCTCCGCTTCAACCTTGGCCGCGCGTACGAGAGCGCGGGCCTGCTCGACCCGGCGATCGAGGCGTATCGACAGTACCTTCAAGCTGCCCCCGACGCCCCGGACCGAGCGTCGGTCGAGGCCCGGGTGGAGCGGCTCGAGGCGCGGATTCCCAGTGAGGTCGAACCGGAACCAGCGCCCGTTCCGGTGGAGGTGCAGACCCCGGCGGATGCGACCCCGAGCGTCCCCCCGCGGCTGAGTCCTGTGCCATGGATCATCGCGGGCGCGGGTGGGGCGGTCTTGATCGCCGGCGGCGTCCTGGGGGGCCTGTCGCTCGCGAGAGCCTCCGAGGCTGAGGACTCGGGCACCAACCAGGTTCGAGCCGTCGACGCCCAAGATGAGGCGAGGACATTCGGCAGGGTCTCTACGGGCGCCCTCATCGTTGGCGGCGCGCTGCTGGTCGCGGGCGTGACCTGGGGCATCGTCGCGAAGCGTCGGCAACGCGGCCGGGTCACAGCGAGCATGACCGGCCTACGCGTGTCGTTCTGACCTCAGATCTCGGTGGGCGGCTGAAACGTCGTGTCTTCCAGGTCGTAGAGCACCGCCCGACCGGCGCGACGTTGCTGACACGCGCCGTCTTCGACCAAGCCCCGCAAGGCGTCTTGTGTGGTTCGCAGGGACACACCCAAGTGGCGGGCCAGCTCGCGCGCGCTGAGTTGGCCTGACCGTGCAAGGTGCCCCAAGACGCGCGCATCTGTGGCGGGGGCTGAGCGGGGATCCGCCAGTACAACGGCCTGCCGAAGCTCGAGCGAAATCCGACCCTCCTCTCGCCGAATCTCACCGTGGGACGCAAGTAAGGCTCGGGCCCGATGGAGTGCGACGTCGAAGGTGCCGCGATGCAGCGAGGGCACGTACGAGAAGCCATAGACCACGCCGAAGACTTGCTCGTCGTCAGCCCCTTGCGGACCCAGGAGCGCCAGCGTGCTGGCCAGCGCATCGCTGCGACCGCCGGGACCGTCGGGCAGCGTGGCGGTGTCGCCGACAGTCGCAGCCAAGCCGCGGGCCGCGCTGAGGACCCGGCGACCAGGCGCACCGGGGGATGCGACGACCCATGCCACCGACTCCGCCTCCGTCGAGTCGGAGTCCGCGTGGGACAACGCCGCGAGCCCAAACGGCGGAGGTCCATAGCCCAGATGCCCACGCACCCAAGCCTCGACTTCGGGCCCCGCCGCAGCAGGGTCGGCTCGAGGGTCGATCGCGGTACGGACTCGGGCGAGGTCCTCCACCATCGGGGCCAACCTCGAGAGCCGTTGCGTCAGCGAGGCCAGCCGCGACGCGAAGCCTGCGGGGTCTCCCGCTTTCGCTGCGTCGAGCAATTCCCGCAGCTCCAGCGCCGGCCCGGGGCTTGCCGCGTCTGCGCCGCCCGCGAGCACGAGCTCCCACTCCACCCACGGATGCCACGGTGCCGGAGCCACGTCGCGCAACGCCGTGGCGATGCGGGCGGCAAGGTGGGCTCGCCCCGTAAGTCGCCGGAGTCGGGCCAACACGACCCCCGCAAGAACCTCGCACCCGCGAAGCTTTTCGGTGCGGCCCATTCGAAACGCTCGGCGACCGGCCGCAAGCGCGGCTGCCATGTCTCCGACGTGCGCCAAACCGAGCGCTCGCAGGCACGCCGCCTCGACCACGCCGTCGGCGCGGGCGTCTTGCCGAGCCTGCTGCTCGAGATCCGCCACGACTTCGTCTTGCAGCGGCTCACCACCGGCCAGGGCTGCCCACGCGGTGTCCAGGTCCGTGTCCGATCCGACGCCGGGATGGATGCCCTGCAGGCCCAAGAAGGCAGCGATCGGCGGGCGTGAAGCCGGCGCCATGGCGTGATGACAGCACGGGGGTGCGGTCCCCGGCAAGCAGGTCTGGCATGCTTGCCCGGCGTGGAGTTCGGGACGACGGAAGCCCACGGGCGCGGCTCATCCGAGCCGACGAGCTACGTGCCGGTCCTGGAGCTCGCTTCAGGGGGGATGGGAACCGTCTCGGTTTGCGTGCGCCGCTCGGGTGCGTTCGAGCGTCTCTACGCGATCAAGCGGCTGCATCCGCATCTTCAGGGCGACCCGTCCATGCGCTCGATGTTCCTCGACGAAGCGAGGATGTCGGGGCTGTCTCGACATTCGAACGTGGTCCCAGTGCTCGATGTCGGAGAGGACGAGACGGGCCCGTTCTTGGTGATGGACTACGTCGAGGGTGTTTCGGTCTCGCGATTCATCCGGCATCACGCCAAGCAAGGCGATCGCATCCCCGTGCCGCTGTGTCTGCACATCGTCGCTCAGACAGCCCGAGGCCTTCACGCGGCTCATGAACTCGAGGACTCCGACGGGCACGCGCTGCAACTCGTGCACCGCGATGTGTCCCCGCAGAACATCTTGATCGCGCGCGATGGCGTGGTGCGGGTGACCGACTTCGGCGTGGCCAAGGCGCTGGGACGTTCGACGCACACGAGCACCGGCCTGCTCAAGGGCAAGGTCGGCTACATGTCACCCGAGCAGCTTCGGTTCGAACCGATCGATCGTCGCTGCGACTTGTTCGCGTTGGGCGTCGTGTTGGCGGAGCTGCTCACAGCCTCGCGCATGTTCCCGGGCAAAGACGCGGCTGCGGTGGCCCGCCGGGTCCTCAACGAGCCCCCACCGGACCTGGGCGATCTGCGTTCCGAGGTCTCGCCGGCGGTCGTTGAGCTGGCCTTCGAACTTCTCGCAAAGGACCCCGCCCAGCGGCCGAGCACTGCGGCCGAGGTGGCCTCGCGTATCGAGGAAGAGCTGGCCCTCGAAGGCCCTGTGGACCTAGCCAGTTACGTGGAGGCGCACTTTGCCGAGGAGCTCGACCGTACGCGGGCGGCGGTGCGTGACGCCGCGACCGCCGAGCCGTCCCAGCCCGAAGGTGCCGCTCATGGAGTCACGGTCGTTCCCGCGACCCCGCCGCCGCGATCTGCAAAATGGGGGGTCCTCGCGGCCGCTGCGACGGCAGCCGTGCTCACGGGCGTGTGGTGGTTGAACCGGCCTCCAGCGACCGAGCCCGTTGCCGACACGCCTCCTGCGGCGACGGCGGACCCGGGTTCCGTGGACGTCTTCATCGAGAGCCGGCCGGCGGGGGCGATCGTCCGAGTGGACGGACGTGAACTCGGGACGACCCCCTTGTCCGTGCCAATGCCCCGGCAGGATCAGCCCGTGGAGCTTCGCCTCGAACTCGAGGGCCACCTCGGCGCAACCCAGTCGATCGCCCCGACCGAGGACACGCGCCTGCTGGTCGCCTTGACGCCGGCGCCACAAGCCGCCGCGCCGGAGGTCAACGAGCCGCCGCCCCCGGTCAAGCGCAGGCCGGTGTCCAAGCGTCGCCGAAAACCCTCGGCCGAGCCCAAGCCCGAAACGGACAAGCCGGTGTTTCGCCGCTTCGACTGAGGGCTCGCCCTCCCGGTGCGCGAGCCGCAGACCCTGCGCGATGCCGCCGTTGCTCTTTCGGTACCGTGCGTGTCGAATCGATGTTGGCGCACCAGGCAGCACACGAAGCGTGGCCACTGATCGCGTTGGGTCTCTTCCTCCTCGTCGGATTTCTGGCGCACGTCGTGGGCCAGCGGGCGCACGTTCCTCGAGTCACGTTGCTGCTTGTGATTGGGGTCATGTGCGGGCCCCATGTGCTCGGCCTGGTGCCGGACGGCGTGATCGAGTGGTTCCCCACGGTCGCAGAAGTCGCGCTCAGCATGGTGGGGTTCATGATGGGGGAGCGTTTCATCGGAAAGCAGCTGCGTGCCACGGGTCGCGTCGTGCTTCTCGTCGCTCTCGCGGAGACGCTTGGTGCGGCCCTCATCGTGTTCTGCGGACTCATGCTCGCCGGAGCCCCGCTCGGGCTTGCGCTCCTGTTGGCGGGCATTGCCCCCGCGAGCGCTCCGGCAGCGACGACCGACGTCATCCGTGAGAGCCGCGCAGCCGGGCCACTGACCGACACGGTGCTCGGCGTCGTGGCGGTCGACGACGCCTTCGGCATCATCCTGTTCAGTCTTCTGCTTGCGATCGCGCAGTCGATCTCCGGCGCCGGTTTCTCGGGGGCCGAACTGCTCGGAGCGGCTTGGGAGGTCTTCGGCGGGATTGCGCTGGGCGCCTCGTTGGGCGTGGTGATGGCGTGGGTTTCGGGCCGCGCCCAGCCTGGAGAACTCACCTTGATCGAGACCGCCGGCTTCGTCCTGCTTGGCGGCGGGCTTGCGACCGCTTTGGGGGTCTCGTACTTGCTGACCGCCATCGCACTTGGGGCCACGGTTGCGAATCGGGCCAAGCATCACGAGCGTCCGTTTCACGCGATCGAGGGCATTAGTCAGCCGTTCCTCATCGTCTTCTTTTTGCTCGCTGGCTTTGAGTTCGACCCGTCGGGCCTTGCGACGTTCGGTCTGATCGGGGGTGTGTATGTCGTGGCCCGAACGGCCGGGAAACTGCTCGGGAGCAAGTTCGCAGCCCGCTCGGATGGCACCCCGCCAGCGGTTCGAAGCTACGTCGGGTGGTGTTTGCTGCCGCAGGCAGGCGTCGCGCTGGGCCTGGGCTTGGTCGCGGCCGAGCGTTTCCCGGAGCACGGCCCTCGACTGCTTTCCGTGCTCGTGGGCACCACGTTCGTATTCGAGGTGCTCGGGCCGATCGCGACGAAGATCGCCCTGAAGCGGGCCGGGGAAACCGGGGCTGCGAAGCCATCGGCCCCGGAGTCCAGCGAGCAGCCGTCCGACAGACCGTAGAGTGACGGCTCGAGGAGCACCGCGTTGGAGAAACGTGTAGCCGGGCGCCCCCATTTCGCACTGCTCCTTTGTCCTCGCAGCCCTGGGTGTAGACTCGTGGAGTGAACTTCGCGATGTCGCAACGGGGTTTCTTCGCCGGTCTGTTTCTGGTCGCCAGCATGACCGCGGCCGGCTGTGCGAAGAACAGCACGCTGACCGTCAAGCCGTCCGCGCCTCAAGCTGCGGAGCTGCTCCCGGCCGAACAGCTCGAAGCCAGCGTCTACAAGAGGCTGCTGCTGTTGCCGATCGAGAGCGCCGTTGATGTGAAGGACACCAACGTCGCGGTGGTGACCGAGAAGGCGACCTCGTACTACTCCGCCAAGCTCGAGAAGGCGCTGCTCGCCCAGGGGTTCGAGCTCATCTCGCCGGAGATCGTGGCGAGGGCCGAGAAAGGCATCAAGGGTGGCAAGCTCTCGGCCGCCGAGAAGGCGTTGATCCTCGGCAAGGAAACGAAAGCCGACGCGGTCTTCCAGGTTCAGGAACTCGCGGTTCGGGGCACTGTCGACTACTTCACGGTCGAAGACCTCAAAACTCTTCCCGTGGACGCGAGCCGGGTAAAGACGGACAAGAAGGAGCGCCTGTATCACTCCGAGACCGAGCAGTGCGTGTTCAAGCTGCCCTACTACGAGGTGCGGTTCGAGGCGAAGCTCATCGACGCTCGCAACGGCAACGTCCTTTGGGTCGGATCCGGGCGACAGAACGTCGTCGATGCCCTCGAAGAGAGCTGGGTGGCGAAGCTCGACAAGGACTGCGGCCTCGAGAAGGAGAACTTCGTGTTCACCGACTACGTCGCGTCGGAGTCCACGCTGGATTCGACCTTCGGCGGTTTGGTCAGCCGGCTCCTCGAGCCGATGAAGAAGTCCGCGATGGCGGGGGCGCCGCTGGTCGCGGATGAGAAGCCCGCACCCAAGCCCGAGCCCAAGCCCGAAGCCAAGCCGGAGCCGCCCAAGGTCAAGACGGCAACGGTCAGCGGAAAGAAGGCAAGCCTTCGCGCAGGCCCGGGCAAGCGAAACCAACGCATTCGGGTCATCCCTCGCAAGTCGAAGGTCGAGGTCCTCGAAACCATGGGCGAGTGGATCAAGGTCAAGACCCAGGACGGTTCGACCGGCTGGATGCACGACTCGGTCATCATCGTCAACGACGACTGAGCCCCTCCCCGCCGAGGCGCTGACGCAGCTTTCCGGCGCGCGGACCTCCTACACGGTACCGCACGCGGTCCGTGGCACCAACGGAGCATCTCAGCGACACGGCGGCCGCGGCCGCCTAGGACTTGCGCCGAAGTCTGCCCAGCAAGCGCGAGAGCCAACCACCGGGTGTTTCGTGCGCGTCGTCCATCTGTGGATGGTTCTCGTCTCTCAGCTTCTGAGACAGGGCGGCGAGGTCTCCTCGCCTGGACTCGGGCGCCCGCTTCACGCTCTGGGCCAGCAGCTTCAGCCGGTCTTCGGTCGCGCCCGCGCATCGGGATTCGGCGAAACGGCGGATGGCGTTGTTCTCCAACAACACGCCGCCGGTGGCCACGTCGACCCATTGGTCCGGCTCCAGGGAAACGGAACTCAGGTGAGGGCGGAGCGCAGCGGCGACAAACGTAGGGTCCGGCTTGGACGCGAACAACAGCACGATGCAGGCATGGAACGCGTCCATGTTGTCCCACTCCAGCGCGTCCTTCAGGACCTCGATGCACCGGTCCTCATCAGACGCTGCGACAGCCTCGCGAAACTGCTCGAGCAGAGGCGTCTCGTGGCGATGCCGGTCATGCGCGGCCTTCTTTTCGGCGCGTCGTTGCTCTCGCTGTTCGGCCTTGCGGTCGCGCAGCGTCAGGTAGTAGTCGCCGAATCCTTCCTCGAGCACGTAGTCGTCGGCCTCCAGGCGGGATGCGTACTCCTCCAGCCAAGCGGCGAGTGAAGGGGCCACGAGTCTCGGCGTGTCATCGTGGGGGCAGTCGAAGACGCGGCCACTCTCGCCGTGGACCACCAGCGAGTCGGAGTCCAACCCCGCGAAGGGGAGCCAGTGCTCGGATGCCAGCTCGTCCATCGTGCCTCCCGATTCTGGCCAGTTGTCGGGCGACTCCCGTGCAAAATCAATCGACATCAGGACCGACTCTTGTTGCCCGGCGGCCCAACTCGTGGATAGCAGGTTGAAGCCATTCACGAACCCGTTGAGTTCCTGAAGCGACCCGTCGTGCACCGACCACAGCGCGCGGAGGTCTGCCGGCAACGCGACACCAAACTCCTCCTCGGCCGACGCGAGTCGTTCCGCCGTGGCCCCTGGTGCGAGGTTCTCTGCAAGCAGAGGTGCACCATGCGTCGTCATCCAGCGACGGATCCGCGCGAGTGCGTCGCGCGTCCGGGCTTCGTTCTGGTCGTCCTTGACGCCGGTCATCGGATCTACAAGGACTCGCCGCGCAGGGCGTAGTCGCTCGATGATGCCCACCCGCGGACCATGACGTGAACTTCGGCAGGGGAGGACAGCTCCACTTCACACCGCTCGTCGCTGCCGCTGCGGTACGGCCGGCACTCCCAGGACGCGACTGTGGGTGCGACGCCGCTGCGCACGTAGAGGTCGGCGTCCGAGGAACCGGACAGGGTGAACGCGTACCGACCCGCCGCGAGGGTTGGTGTTGCGTAGTGGTGCTCTTCCTGGCGGGAGACCGTGCCGGACTCTTCGAGCCCGTCCCATGCGTCGTCGCCGGGGTCATCCCCACCGTCGTCGTCAAAGCCGGGGAAGTACTCGTTGTCTTGCTCGCCGGAGACGAGCACCACCTCGGCGCTGTCGATCTCCATGAACATCTGCTCGTAGGTCTTGGGGTCCTCGTAGTCCATCAGCCCTCGCACGAGTGCCATCGTGGCGTTGGGCATCGAGTGGAAGAACGAGGGCATCGCGTTGGTGACGATGTCGAGGTACTTCGTGCCGTCTGGATCGTCGGCGTTGATCTCGGCGTGCGCATCGGCGAGCGCGGAGTCCACGTAGGCGTAGGTGTCGCAGCCGTTCATGAACACCATCGCGTACTGGCCGGTCTGCCAGTCGCCCTTGGCCGCCAGGGCGCGAATGTTGGCGCCGAGCCCAGCGTGACCGTTGTAGACGATGAGGTCGGCCTCCGCGGACAGCTCGGCGTAGCGTTCGTTGAAGCTGTTGGGTGCGGTGCGGACGTTGTCGACCAAGAGTGTGGTCACTTCGACCGTCCGGCCGTCGGCCATGCGCGAAAAGTACTGCACCTCGGGGGTCGCGACGCCGGGCGTCGATGGGACCGACGCGGGCACGGTGGTGAGGTCCTGTCCTGCGAGTGCTTGACCGACGGCGACGTTGAAGCGGTCGTAGGCCCGAATCCCGGCGTCCCAGCCCGAGGTGGCGCCATCTTCATACTTGCCAAAGACCGCGACGACCTGGAGGACATCGTCTTCCCACACCTTGTGGTACTCGGGGTATTTGCCCGTCGTGTTGATGTCACTAATGGACACGGTGGCATCAACGGACACGATGTCGTTGTCGTCGATGTCGCAGCCCGAACGGCCGGGTCGGTAGTAGTACCACATGCTCCCGCGCGTCACGTCGTGGGCGCCGAAGTCTACGCAGTCGTGGTTGTACTTCTCGGTGAACGAATCTTGACCCGCGATGGTGATGTCGGCCGGAAGAAGCAACTTGTACGTCGAAGGCACATGGTCGCGGTCTCCCCAAGCGACCGGAATCTTCGCGTCGTACGTGGCGAGGTAGCGGCCGTCGTCCGTGGGGGTGGTCTCGATGTTTGTGATCTCGAGTTGGTCCAGTCGGCCGACCGAGTTGTCTTCGTTGAGGTGGCCGATCGTGTAGAGCAGCTGGTCCTCGATCGCGCTCGCCGCCGACCACGTCGAGCTGATGACCACCTCACCGGAGAACTCGAAGTCGACGAAGATCGCCTCGACGCTGCTGTCGGCCTTTCCTGGGAAGCCTCCTTTGACGTAGTCGCCCTCGCCGACGGCCAGCGTGTCTGCCCCCGACTGGCAGGCGGTCAGCAGAGCAGCGGCGGCAAGGAACGTTGCGGTCTTCTTCATGCGAGCCTCGGTCTTCCGCACACTTAGGCCTACAGTGTGGGATGCGCAACAACGATGGCTAAGCCACTGGAAGTAAAGCGATCGCGTCCCCCGGCAAAGGGTGCGTGGTCCCTGCGCAATTCACGCTAGAGACAAGCTGAGTCTATGTCGGGATGGACATCGACAACCTCGAACGGCGGAGCGGGACCGAGTTCGGGGGGTTCGACCGCGGGGTTGCAGCGACCGTCCTGAGCTGCGGACACGCGTTGATCGGAGTCGCGAAGTTCACCCTCGGACTCGCAGTGTCTCGCGGTGATTCCGCCAATGTGGCTCCGACTCGGTGTGAGGTCCTCGAACGGCGCGCCGGAGCAACGATGCTCGCCGTGGTCGAATCGAGAGCGTGCGAAACCGAGGCGACGTCTGATGCGTAGTCATGTGACGACCCGATCTGCTGTCCGGGGTTTCACCCGTCGCCGCCAGCCTCGAGATCCGGAGTCGTTCGGAGCATGTTGAGTTTGAACCGAGCCCCACGCGCCTCCAAGCTCGTCCCAAGCCGAGTCGTGACACCTACGTTGTTCGTCGCGCTCCTGTTCGCTTGCCGGACGGCACCCTCTGAACCGATGGCAGAGCCCGCCGTTGTCGTGGCCGACGTGGATTCACCCGAGGTGCAGGCGCCGGCGGAGGTGCAGGAGCCAACCGAGGTGCCGGGACCGGCCGAGGATCCCAGTCAGGTCTGGGAGCCTCCGCCGGACGGGCCTCCGGCGGCCGCCACGGATCTGGACTCCTTGCTCGACCCGCCGCCGCCTCCCGCTCCGGAGCACTGGCCCGCATCGCTGTCCTGGCCGGTCGAGGGCCTCGGACGTCCGGACTCGTCGGATTCGTCCGCCCGCGGAGGGGTACACGTGGTTTGGCGAGGCGTGGAGGGGGACAGCGCGCGGATGGTGTCGGACCTGGTGTCTGCGTTGGGCGATGCGGACGCGTGTGACTTGCCGGCCGAGGAGGGCAGGATCCGGTGTCGCGGAAAGACAGGAGGAAGGCGGTGGGCCGTGGCGGATGAGCTTGGCGAGGGAGAGCTCTCGGTGAACTTGTGGGTGTTGCCCCGCGGCCACAAGCCGCCCGGGCGCCTGCCAGGTCGGTGCGTGGTCCCGCCAGAGCGGTCGTGGCGGATCGCGTTGGAGAGCTCCAGCCCCGAGACTCTCGACAACGCGCTTGTGCACGAGATCGGAACCCACCGCGCCTGGGACCTCGATGGCGACGGCGAGGCTGAGGTTCTCGTGCCCCAAGAAGCGTCGCCCTCGGCGTGTTCCGACGAGGTCGCCTACGACGTCTACGTCATGCGGGGCACCTGTGGTCACCGTGTGGGCTCGATCGTGGGAGCGGCCTTTGATGTCAACACCGCGCGCTTTCACCACGGGCTGCGGGAGCTGACGACCGAGCGCCGGGCCGGGCGTGGCAAGCAACGCTCCTCGTGGCGGTATGAGAAGCGGACCTATCGGTTCAACGGGAAGAGGCTTCGAGCGTCGTTGGACGTGACGGAAGAGACCTGCCATCACTGCAAGAGCTTGAGCTGCCACGCCGGCCGCTGAAGGGGCCCGTACGAGAGCCCGCTAGCCGGTTGTCCATCGGGCGGCATGACCTTTAGAGGCAGGATGGGAGGCCGGTTGCACGAAGGCCGGGTCGTTCGTTGACAGCGGCAGAGCAGTGCGTTGTGCTGTCGCGATGGAGAACTCAACGGTGACTTGGCTGTCGGAGGTTGCGTTCGGTGTGGGGCTGAGCCTTGTCGCCACCGCGTGCGGCAGCAGTGTGGCGGTTGCAGACACCGATGGCGGGACGAGTACGGGCGGGCCGAGCACCAGCGCTACGATGACGAGTCCCACAGACCCCAGCTCCTCGGGGGGGTCGAGCGGGTCGTCCTCCGGGTCCACAACAGCCGAGTCAACCACCGGATCGTCGAGCAGCGAGAGCAGCTCCGGAACCACCGGTGGGCTCACCGAGCCCGGCCTCGTCCAGGCGATTCCTCCGGTTCGGGTGAGGGAGGTCTGCGAGTCGCTGGGCGAGAACTGCATCCTGAGCACCGCGTGCTCGGGCGACTACGAGGGGGCGATGACCGACTTCACCGACCAGCTGCAGGTTGCGGTGGAAGCCTCGGGGGACGAGCAGGCGATCGACATCCTGTTCGTGGTCGACAACAGCTCGGGCATGGGCCCAATGCAGCTGATGCTTGCGCGCGAGTTCCCTGGGCTTCTCGAGCGTATCCAGGGGCTGCAGGGCGCAGGCGGTGGGGCGCTCGACCCGAGCGTGAACATCATGGCGACAACCAGCGACTTCGGGAACCCGCTGTGTACGGCGTTCCAGTCGCACGAACCGGCGCGAGGGGCTCCCATTGCGACGGGGTGCAACTCGAGGATCGACTATTTCACCGGGCTGGGCGTGGTGCCCGAGGTCTTCAGCGAGGCCTGCACCGAGGTTTGTCCGGTCGATGTGGAACCGACCGATCCGTTCATCCACTTCGATGCCGCCGGGGACAACGTGCCCGATGTCGAGCCCTACGACGTCGACGGCGACGGGACCGACGACCCGCCTGTCGCTCGAGCGCTTGCTTGCATTGGGCCGCAAGGCATCGACGGATGCGGGTACGAATCGCAGCTGGAGAACATGCTCCAAGCGCTCAATCCAGCTGCGGATTGGAACACGGGCAACACCCCGTTCCTGCGCCCGGACGCGGCCCTTGCGATCGTGCTCTTGACCAACGAAGCGGACTGCTCGATCCAGAACTACGACATCATGACGGATGCGGCGTACCAGGAGATGGATCCGGGCAGCGGGACGCCTGCTGCAAGCAGCGCGCTCTGCTGGAATGCCGGAGTCGTTTGCGATAGCCCTGGGTTGGGCGTCTACAGCAACTGCATGAGCGTCGACAATGGGCTGCAACCGACGTCGCGCTACATCAACTACCTCGTTGACGAGCTGTCGGTGAACCAGGGCAAGGAGGTGCTGATGCTCGGGATCGTCGGTGTGCCCGAGGGCGGCGCGGATGAGCTCGTGATTCGTGATTGGCGCGAGGAAGACATCCTCCCGGAGGAGGCGATGGCCGGGGTCACGGCCGAGGACAAGCAGTTCAACTTCGGGATCGGGCCTGGTTGCGGCGGCGCGGAGTAGCGCCACGCCGAAGCGGCACGAAGCGGACGCCGATCGAGTCGCTGACTTCATCGCCGTCCTCGGTGTGCGTCACGACCTTGAGCACGGCGCTGTCGGAGGCAGGGCCGATCTGGATGACGAGGCGTCCTCCGATCTCGAGCTGCTCGAGCAACGCGCTGGGAATCTTCTCCGCAGCGGCGGCGCAGATGATGGCCGCGTAGGGGGCGTGTTCGGGGCGCCCGGCGTGCCCATCACCGGTGACGACGTCGGCGGCGTAGCCCGATGCTTCGAGCCGGGCGCGCGCGAACGATGTAGGGCTGGCTGATGGTGGCGCCGAACCCGATCGACAGCGGGTGATCTGCGTAGGCGTGGTCCAAGGAACTCTCGAGCACGAACCCGTGCCGGGGAACCACAGCCATCGTTTCCAACACCTGTTCGTCGTGGATGCCTCGGCCCCGCAGTTGCACCCTCGAGCATCCGGCCTCGCTCGGCGTCTGCACTCATGGCCCCAACTCTACCGGGGCTCGCCGTATCAGCGACGCCGCCGGACGAAGGGCAGCAGCGCAAACAGGCCGAGTAGGGCCCAACCCTGTTCTCCGCTGCCGACCGCGCAGCTCGACGTGTCTTGGTCGACTGCGCCACCGCCCGCGTCGGTGTCACCGGCGGTAGGGTCGGTGGTTGCTGCGGTCGGATCGCTGCCGCCATCGGTGTCGCCAAACTCTGGGTCTTCGACGCCTCCATCGTCGTTCACACATTCACTGCGCAGCTCACACGTGGGGGCGTCCGTCACTCCCAAGCACTCTCGGTACTCGGCGTAGTCCGGCTCTTCGTACCTGTCGCAGCATTCTGTGAGTCGAGCGATGCTCACCTCCGGCGGGTCCTCGCCACAATCTTCGGCCACCGCATTCTCGAGCAGAAGGAACGCCTCGCATCCGGTCAGGACTTCGCCGACACAGGTCTCGGGGAGCGTTGGGGCTTCGGTTCCGCAGACCTTCGCCAACGTGTCACCGCACTGCGCGAGCATCTCGTCGTCGGTTTTGGTCTCCGGAGGATCGTCGGGGTTGAAGCCGTCGGACCACCCTGCACCCTCGCCGCTGATGCACTCACACAGCCCGTGGTCCTGCTCGACCCAGCACCGGCCCGCAGGGTTGTCGCAGGCAACGCCCTCCACCTTGCAGAACCCATCGTCGCAGGTCTCGTCGAACTCGCAGCCCGCGTCACAGGTTGGCGGCAGGGTTTCGGGAACAGCGCAGAGTCCGCCCAGACACAGTTCGCTGCCGCCACAGTCCGTGTCCCGAATGCAGTCTTCCCCCTCGGCCGATGCCGGGGACGCGAAGAGCAGCATGCTGGAGAGCGCAGCGCTGAGCGGGAGCAGCAATCGAACGGAAGACAAAGCCATACCCCGATCCTAGCTGCGAGCGGCCCGGTGTCGAATGACGTCGTGCAACCCGTACGGGGTTCGGCCGTCCATACTGCGGTGGTGTTCAAGCGCAATCCCTGGCAGGAGGTGCTCTCGGGTCTCGGGGAGCCGCCACCGTTTCTCAAGCTGCTGTTGCTGGCGCTCTCGGTCGGGTGCCTCGCAGACGCGGTTGAGCCGCTTCGGGCGTGGGTCGAGTGGCTGCGTCTGGACCCGGCGGCATGGGAGCGCGGCGAGGTGTGGCGCATGGTCACGTACGGCGTGTTCGGGCGCGGGGGCATCAGCGCCTGGGTCGTGCTGCAGCTGGTGCTGGTGTACTGGCTCGTCCAACAGCTCGTGGTTTGGGTCGGGGTGCGGCGAGCCCGGACGACCCTGCTCGGCGGTGTTGCTGTGGCCGGCGTCACGGCTGCGCTGGCCCAAGCGGCGTCCAACCAGTTCGGTGGGCCGTCGTGCAGCTACGCCCCGTTCTGGTTGATGCAAGGGCAGAACGTGATCCTCGCAATCGGCTTGGCGGCATTTGCAGCAAACAACCGCTACTCGACCGTCTCGCACACGCCGTATGTGTTCGGCCTTCCGATCCCGACGAAATTCCTGGTCCCGCTTCAGTTGCTGATGACCCTCGGTGGGGCATTGAACACGGGGGACCTTGGAGGCTTCGTCGGTATCGTCGCGGCGACGGCGTGGGGTTGGACTGCGGTATCTCGCCGCTGAGGCCGAGTGGGTTGCAGCGCTACGGTGAGCCCAGCGTCCAGGCGGAGACGTCCTCGAAGCGGACCGCGACCTTCTGGCCCTGGGCAGTCGCGAGCAGGACGACGTTTGGCAACACGGCGGTGTCGCTCAGTCGTGCGGATTGCTGACGCAGCAGCGCGTAGTGCTCGCCACTGATCTTGTTCTCGAGGTGGTCCACCGTCGATGCAAAGAAGTCCGCGAGCGAGGTCGTCGTCCCGGAGATGACACCGCCGGGCGTCCACAGGGTGACCGGCATTCCCGCCGCGCCCGAGATCGTCTTCAGCAGCGACGCCATGAGGTCTGGGGCCTTGGTGGGACGGAGCGAGCTCTCGGTCTCTTCGTGACTCGACAGCAACGCGGACGCGGTGCATTCGATGAGGACCGCGTGTTGGATGAGCGGGCTCCTCTTGCGGACGTCCGCATCGGCAGAGGCGATGTCGTGGTCAGGGGTGCCGCTGATCTCGGTGAAGTGCTTCAGGCGCAGGAGGTCGGCGAGACTGTTGGCGGATGCGATGACGATGCTCTTCCAGTCCGCGCGGACGACCCGGACGGCCGCTCCCGGATCCGCCGCGCGCAGGTGCGTGCCATCGGCGACCTCGACAAGGTGGTGCCTCAGCGTGTCTCGGAGCGCTCTGATCGCGACCCAATCCATCGTCGATGCATCTTGGGGCAGGGGGCTGTCGGCCGGGCTCGTCACGGCGCACAGCCTAGAGCACATCGAGACACGTCGCCACGATGCACGTGGGGCGTTCTCAACCGTGCTCGGCTACGGCCGCGAGAATCGGCGGTGCGCCGTTCCCCATGAACGTCACGCTGCTTGGACGCATGCCGTCCTCGGCAAGTCCGAGCAGGGGCACGAGCGTGCCGCGGTCGGCGACGACGGGATCGCCATCCACCAGGAGTGTCCAGACTCGCCCCATTGGGTCTACGGACATCGACGCGACACGCCGAGGTAGTTCGGGGTAACGCGTGATCGTGCCGTCGGTTTCGCGGACGATGATCGTCGAGGGCGACTTCGTCGCGACCGCGATCACGCCGTGGTCGTTGATCGCAATGTCGGGGGCGAGGGAGTCTCCGGGAAGCTCGAGCTTGGTCGAGGTCTCGCCGTTGATGAGCACGACATCGGTGCGGGTGCGAGCGACGACACCGACCTCGCCGGCGTCGTAGAGCTCTGGATAGAAGTCCAGGGACACGACGGGGGTTGTCGTGATGCGCTTGCCGTCGAAGCTCGCTCGCAGCACGGCGTGCTCGGTGGAGATCAGGACGCTGTTGGCCTCGGCGACGAGTGGACGCAGCGGGCCAGGCCTCGTGCCCAACTTCTTGCCGTGCCAGCCGCTCGCGTCCTTCGTGTATAGGGCGCTCCCTGCAAGCAGCCACACCGTTTCGGAGTCGGTCACCGCCGCGTCGACAGATCCCGAGGGGAGCCGAGGCGTCAGTCCCGTGACCGCTTCGAGGTCCCAGATGCCGTCGACAAGCTCTCCGAGCAACAGCGGCTTGTTGCGATCCGTGGGGTTGTGGGAGACCCACGGCATTCCGCGCGGACCCGCCCCGTGGGAGGTCGTGGAACCTTCACCTGCCGGAAACGCGGGGTGCACGACCGCGGTGCCGTCGGGTTGGTAGTGGCCGTATTGGTCGACCGCGGCGCGAAAGTAGAAACTGTCCTCCGCGGAGATGGATGCGCCTCCAACGACGCCAGGCAGAGCGATGACGCGCCCGTCCTGCAGGGCATAGGAGCCGCTGCGATAGGCAAAGATGCTGACGTCGCCCAGCAGCTGCGGGGAGAGGGGGACGGCCTCGAGCTTCACGTCGACCCGCGTGCCGCCGCCCTCGGACTTGAGGTCGATGCGCAGCGTGTCCCCATTGCTCAGGCCGAACTCGCTCCACTTGGCCATCTGCGAGTGGTCGTTACCGTCGTACCAGTTGTCGCTCGTTCGGATCCAACCGGCGTTTTGTGCGGCGCTGACCGTCGCGACGTTGCTCTCGTGGACCCGCTCGGGGAGCCAGTACGACAGGGTGGCATCACCTGCATCGTCGCCGGTCGCCTCGCAGACGATCGCGTCTTCGGCGGGGACCAGCGGCTCGAGCATCGGTCGTTCCCATGCACTCGAAAGGGGCGTAGGCGTGCACGGTGGGCACTTCTCGTTGATTCCCGCATCGCACAGCTTCTCGCAGCCTGTGAGGCCGAAGGCGATACACAAGGTGAGCGCAGCGGTACTGAGACGCGTAGCCATCACAACGGACTTCATCTCTGTGCGGCCGGGAGGCGGCGCTGCAAGGACCCGCCCCGGCCTGCTTCGGGCCGGGTCACCGCACGCGACGGCGAAGCACCCGCCTTGGCCCCGTCAATCCGCGGAGCCGTACAACCGAGCCCGCAGGTCCGCGACCCACGATGGCAGGTCTGTAACCGTGGCCTGAAGCAGCGCCGGGTTGTCTGCCAACGCCTCCAGCTCCGTGCGTAGCTCCGCCTTGGCCTTGCGCAGTCGACCGGCCACCGTGCCCTCGGGGAGCTCGAGAATCAGCGCCACCTCTGCGCGGGACAGCTCCTCGAAGAAGTGCAGCTCGAGCACGGCCTGCAACGCGAAGGGGAGGTGGCGCAGCGCCTGGAGGAGCATCGCTTGCTCCTCGCGGACCGCAACGATCGCGCTCGGCGATTTCGAGATGCTGGCGAGGCTGGTGAGAGTCTCGTCGAACTTCGGGGAGCGTACGTGTCGCTTCAGATCGTCTCGTGCGACGTTGTAGGCGATACCGAGCAGGTAGGTTCGAAACGAAGAGCGACCGCCAAATCGGCCGAGGCTCTTGGCGCACCGCTCGAAGACGGTCGCGACCAGGTCCTCGAGACGCGAGGGGTCCGGACACTTGTTCGCGAGGAACCGGCCCACCGTGTCGAGGTGCCGCTCGATGAGCGTCTCTCCGGCTTTCCGTTCACCGGACGCCCAACGGCTGTAGAGCTGCTCGTCGTCCTCCATGGGAACGACGGTCATCGTCCGTTTCTGGACTGCGACGGTCAATGGGCACCGCCTGCTTCGGTCGAGGCGGCAAGGACGGCGGACAGTTCCGGGTGGGCCTTGGACAAAGCCCGCTCTCGCACGATGATCTTGTGACGATCTGTGGGGTAGGCGACTCGGAGGCCATCGCCCGAGATGGCGAGCGCGCGCGCGTTGCTGTCGAACAGACGAATCGGTTGCTCGTCCGTGGTCCACAGCGAATGGATGCCGCCCTGCTTGCGAACCACCAGGTCGTGTGCGGCGTTGCTGACGGCGGAGGAGAAGGCGTAGGGCTCGGGCCCCATGAGCATCCGGGGCGCCTCGAGGCGCTCGAGCTCTCCGGAACCGTTGCGCCGTACGAGTTGCTCCTGATCCCCCAGGGCGTAGATATGGTCAGCATCCGGCCACGCGTGCAGAGAGCCACCGACGGGTCGACCCACGAATGGGATCGAGCTGTGCTCGTCGTCGGCCCAGACGTGAAGCTCGTGCTCGTCGCCCCGACAGACGGCCGCAACCCATTGGGTTGTCGCCGCGAGGTTGTAGCAGTGAAGCTCGGGCGCGATAACCGTCGTCTCCCCGTCGAGGTTGCGCCACACACCACCCTCGCCAGCTCCAAACAACGCGCCTTTCGGACCCACGACTGGCCGTGGACCACTGTGCGGGGCGTCTGCGAGCGGAGCCCCGCTCTCGAGGTCGAAGATCATCGTGGGGTTGCTGTGGCGAGTCAGAGCAACCCGGCCAGCGCCTTCGTCGAGCGCGAGGCGGTACACGTCAGAGTCCAGCTCGACGAGGACCCGGCCGGCGCCGGCGTCTACGTCCCAGCGCCGGAGCGTGAAGTCGCTCGCAACCGAAACCAGAAGGCCGCCATCGGCGGAGAGCGCAATGTCCTTGATCGGGGCGGTATGACCGGCGAATGCGCGTGTCTTGCGAAGCTGGTGTCTACAAGCAAAGCCGTCCGGAGTGAGCACCCACAGCGTCGAGGCGTCGGAGAAGTCGAACATCGAGACGCCCCCGGCGGAGGTGAAGGTCTGAAAGTCTGCCGACGCGACATTGTGCACTTCAACCCGCTCGCCATTTTTCACGGCCAGGTGCTTTCCGTCGGGTGAGAATTCGAAGGCGCTCCCGGTGACGACGCGGGGCACCGAGGCCGCGAGGTTGGTGATGGTGATCTTGTCGTCCGCGCCCAGAGCGGCGATCCACGCGCCGTCGGGCGAGACCTCGACCCGCCGAAAACCCTCGTCCTCGCCGAGTAGACGAATGGTCTCGGCCTGCGCGAGGTCGGCTCGGAACACGCCTGTGAAGCGGCCCGCAATGACGACCGAGTCCGCTTGCGACTCGAAGATCACGTGCGACGCCTCTGGCTTGAGACGCGTCATCATCCCGGTCTTCATATCGAAGAGGTGCGCAGCCGCGTCGCCCTCCGTCCATGCGACGCGGTCGCCGGTCGCGTCGAGGCGAATAGCACCGATCTTGCCAGCGTCTCGGTCCGCGCTCCACACCGTCTCTCCGGTGGCGATGTCTTCGACCGTGATCGTGTAGCGGTCGTTGCTCGACCTGGCGACTCGTCGCGCGTCTGCCGAGATCGCGAGTTTCCGCGAGAGCGCGCCAAAGCGGTGAGCCGCTCGAGGGTCGATCGCAGCGAGTGCACGGGGGTCCTTCAGGACGGCGCGTGTCCCGGGTATTTGGTACATGTCCGGCCAGTTGGGATCGCGGTCCTCTGCAACGAACCCGAGCGCGGCAGCCTCGAGGGGTTCGAGCCCCTCCGCCGTCAGCCGGGCTGCGACAAGTCCGTCCTGCGCATCTCGAAACAAGAGGAGGCTTCCCATCTGAGTGATGTCATGCGCTCCCTTGGGAAGAGCATGGCGAGCGTGCTCAGGTCCAAGTGCGAGCGCGCGTTCCGCCGTCGGAAGCAAGCGTTCGTCGCTGAGGTCGGGCGCCTTTCGGAGTTCGTCCAACGCCGCAGCAGGGTCTTCCGGAAGAGCTGCCTCGGCACGTAGCAGCGCGAGGTCGTTGTCCGCCGCACGCTCGCCCAGCGGCGTTGTGATCCAGATCGTCGCGGATGCAGCAGCCAGCACAGACAGGCCGGCGATCCAGGGCAATCGCCGCCGCAACGACGAACGGGAGGCGGAGACGAGCGCGTCCGCGAACGCACCGACGGTGGGAAACCGATCTTCCGGTGCGGCCGCCAGCCCTCGTCGGACGGCGCTCGACACTGTCTTGCTGGTCCGGCGAAGCGCCGTCGCGCTGGCTTCGTCTGGAAGCGCCCCGAGCAGAAGCTCGTGCAGCGTGACCGCGAGCGCGTACTGGTCGGACGCGGCCGAGGCCGGCGCCCCGCGGAACAACTCGGGCGCCATGTAACCCGGCGTACCAGCAGTCGTGGTGGCGAGTCCGTCGCGCGGGACGTCGGCGGCGGGCTCGAGCGCGCTCGGGTCGAAACGCGCCAGGCCGAAGTCGGCGACCCGCACCCGACCGTCTTCCCCAAGCAGAATGTTGGCGGGCTTGAGGTCGCGGTGGACCAGCCCTTCATCGTGAGCGGCCTGAACCCCACGTGCGACCTGACGGATCACTTCGACGATCGCCGCCTCGCCGCGCGTCTCCTCGTCGTACCAACCGCGCAGCGTCCAGCCTTTGACGTACTCGGTCGCGAGGAACACCTGGCCATCTTCGGTCTCACCGACCTCGTAGACCGGGAGTACGTTCGGGTGGGACAGCCGCGCGAGGGCCTTGGCTTCTCGGAGCAGCTCCTCGTGGTCGTCGGCCCGCGCGGAGAGGACCTTCAGCGCCACCAGACGGTCGAGCTGGTTGTCGAACGCCTTGAACACCACGCCGCGTGCACCTGCACCGACACGCTCCAGCAGCGAGTAGCGACCGATGCGAACCGGCCCCGCGTCATCCCCGAAGACGCGTCGATACACCGCGCTACGCAGGTGTGAGCGCTCGAGGCCGACAAACGAGAGCGTATCGAGGTGGATCACGGGAAGGGAAGTGGACGCGGGGGTGGCCATCGTATCCGGTGAGTGGACCGCCCACCCGCAGCTGATCACGAAGTGCCGGAATCACCCCTCAAACACCCAGGATTCGCATCGCAGCGTTTCCAGCGTAGGATCGAGAACGTGACGGGGGCATCACTTGGACTGATTGCGAACTTGTTGGCACCGCAACCGGTGACCGTACTCGAGCCCGGGGTGGTGCCGGAGCCCGACTACACCCCGACGTCCTCGAAGGCGCCCGCGGCCGGAGAGCTGCCCGAGCCAGCGCCGGAGCCAGAGCCCGTCGCCGAGCCGCAACCGGAGCCCGAACCGCTCTCGGAGGCCAAACCCCCCACGCCCAAGTTCAACCGCCACGGAGTCGGCGTGCGCTCGGGGATCGTGATCGTGCCGACTTGGATCCTCTCACGCTGGTTCGAGACGCAGACCAACGCGCTGTGCCGCGGGGAGTCGGTCGGCAACTTTGCCCGCGACAAGGGCCTGCTGAGGACCGACGGCTGCAACTTCTACGTCGGCGGCGAGTACGTCTATCGGCACTCCAAGATCTTCGACATCGTCGGAGCGGTCGGCTACCAGAGCGCCAAGCTCCCCGAGGGCTACTGGCTCGACAAGGGGCGCTACATCGGCACGCCCGAGTCGCTCGTCGCCGCGGACTACACCGACGTCGACCTGAGCATGCTCTACTTCGAGGCCGACTTCATCGCGCGCGCTCCCGTCGTGCAAACGGAGAACTTCGAACTGGGGATTGGCGGCGGTGGCGGAATCGGCTTGGGCATCTTGTTCGGCGATATCCACCGAACCGGCATCGGCTCTCTGCCGGACGGCTACGTGCCCGGCCAGGGCGCGACTCCGACCGACACCTGCCAGACCCCCGAGGACCTCGGCGACTTCAACCGCTGCACGCCGCGCTACGACGTCAGCATGGATCCGGATCGCACGCCGCCCGACCCGGGCGACCTCGACGACCCCAACGCCGAGGGGTACGCCAGCTGCGACGAGAACGGCTGCAGCGAGTCCGACCTCAACGCGTTCGGCTATCGGAACAAATCCGGCGGTGTGCCCCCGGTGATTCCAGTCGTGAACCTGATCCTCAGCGCGCGCATGATCATCAAGGACACGGTCGGCATCACGATCAACGGCGGCTTCAACACCGGGTTCTACTTCGGCGGGTCGCTGACGTACTTCTTTGGCAAAGAGTTCCAGAGCCGGTAGCTCGGCGGCGGCTGCCAGGCCGGCGATCCGTCCCTCGTGGAGCGTTCCGCGTGTTCCGGTCCGCTTCTTGTGTCACGATGGGACATGGCTTGGACGCGAGGATGCGCAGTCTTGTTTTCGTTGAGCGTGGTCGCCTGCGACCCGCTGGTTCCGATCGGTGAGACGTCCGGCGAGTCGGCGAGCTCGACGGGCTCGGTCGGTTCATCGGGCATCAGTGAGCCGGGGTCTCCGACGAGCCCTGTTCCGCCCAACCCGTCGACGACATCTCCCATCGGATGCGCTCCGGGGACATACGTGGAATGCACGTGTCCCGGCGGCGGCTACGGGGAGCAGATCTGCAGCCAACAGGGGGAGTACGGCGCGTGCGAGTGCTACGGGGACGACGTCACCTGGGGCACGTCAGGCTCGTCGGGCTGGTGGGGATCCTCCGGCTCATCGGGCTGGTGGGGAAGCTCGAGCTCGTCCGGCGGCTGGGAGCCGGGTATCCCGGAATTGCCGCCGGGCCAAGACTGTTTGGGACTCGACCTGCCCTGCGTAGGCGAGTTCTACGTCACGTCACCGGGACAACTCGAAGCCCTCGGCGTCTGCAGCCGGATCGACGGCCAGCTATACATCGAAGGTGAGGACACGACCTTGGAGCCCATGGGCTGCCTGCAAGAGGTTGACGGCGTTCTGGGAATCGGTCAGACCGGTCTCAGCGACCTGTCTGGATTCGTCATGCTCGACTTCGTCGGCGAGCTTGGAGTGGTTCAAAACGCCCAGCTCACGACCCTCGGGATGCCAAGCCTCGAGACCGTTGGAGCAATGTTCATCTACGAGAACGACTCCCTCACCTCGTTGGGCTTTCCGGTCCTGACCGAGATCGTCGAACAACTGGATGTCGGCTACAACCCGATGCTCCCCAACTGTGAGATCCAGAGCCTCTACAAACAGGCGAGTCCGAGCGCAGTGTTTTGCAGCGACAACCTTCCGGACACGTGCGCGGGTCTTTGCGAATAGCGGCGGAACGCTCAGCGCTCTGGCGGCAGATCGGGATCCTGCCATCGAGCTTCGAGCACGCGCAGGTCGGAGTTTGGCGGTTGCTCCTGGTGTCGACGGCTCGTGGTGGAAACGTCGAGCCTGGCGTCGACCGACGGCGACACAACGACCTCGCCGATGAACGCACCCGTCCATTCGATCGTGGCGGTGGCCTCGAGCACGCAGGGCTTGGGCAGCGGTGGGCAGACGCTGTCGGGTCCGATGACGGGCCAGTGAACGCCGGCTCCAAGCGGTTGCTTGAAGTCCCACAGGTGCACGCTGCTCGAGTGATCGGGCACGCCCACGTCGCTGCGGAACGTGAGGGTGAGCTGGTCCGAGCTCGAGCCATCCTCGCCTCGGTGCTGCCACTCGCGGACCGATAGACTTGCGCGGACGAGGCCCCCCATCGTGTGCTGTGCAGCTCGGGCTTCGGCGGGGACCTCGATCCGGAGTCGGAGTTCTTTGCTCGGGGTCTCGGGGGTGAGCACCAACTGACTCTGCTTCGGGGCGACAGGTACGGAGGTCGACCACCCCGGCTGCGGGCGCTTGGTTGCGATGGTTGCAACGCTGGCGATCGCGAGCATCAGGACGTGGGCGCGACGTTCGTTTTGGGTCATGGCCGGGGAGCTCGCTTTCGATGGGCCCAGGCGTCTCGGAGCGAGAACCCGAGCATGGGCAGCGCCCACAGATCGGTGGGGTCGGCGGTATGCGAGACGGAACGCAGCGGTGGGGTCGCCTCGCCGGCGATGACCGCCCAGCCGGTCCAGCCCAGCCATTGCAGTCCACCGAGGGCCCACGCCCACATCTCACCGACGGTGGGGTCGAGCTGGATCGCAGAGAAGACAAGCCCGGTTGCGATCACGCAGGGGAGCAGCCGGGCGCGATGGGGCATGACGGACGCCCACAACGCGTGCAGCAAATACGGAAAGAACAGCAGACCCGCGAAGTCCGAGAGCTTCCCCGTCACGGTTCCCGGAACGCTCGCCTTGAGGACGTGATCGTTGAGGAGCAGAACGAACACGCTCGCGACGACCCATGGACGAAGGAGCGGGTACGGACTCGAGTTGCGGTCGCGTCCCACGAGAGCCCGAACGTTCCCACGGGAGCGTTGCTTGCAGGCTGGATCTGCTAGCATGCGACGGCATGTCCAAGCGCGTCCGGCCTGCCCGGTGGTCGACGAAGCCGGCACGGAGAAAGCGATGGCGGATGGGGAGCTATCGCGCGCCCGCACCCGATCCGTCGAATCCACCGCCGGGTGAGCTCGATTTCGAACCCGGCGGCGACTATGCGGCGCTCGGCCCGAATGTGCTCGTCCGGTTGTGGAGGGCCCTGGTGGGTCGCCGAAGCTGAGATCTGCCTTACGAACTGTGCTCGGGGTCGTTTTCCCCCAGCGATTTGGGGGACGGAATCCCCGGTATGGGAACCTTACTGCTGTGAGGGGAACAGCGGCGAATACCGGGCTGGTGGCATTGCTACTGAGCGCTGGCTGCTACAGCGGGTTTTCAGCGTCCGGTGCGGACGGAGAGGACTCGGTCGGGGCGACCGACAGCGGCGCGGAGGGAGGTGAGTCCGGCACGGGTGACGGAACCGGGGAGGACCCGCCGATTCCGGAGGGGGACGCCGCCGAGGTCGGGGTCTCGGGGCTGCGCAGGCTCTCGATCACCGAGTACGAGCGCACCGTCGCCGACCTCACAGGTCTGATGCCCGAGGCGGTCGGCGAGCTGCTGCCGATCGACAACCTCACACCCTTCGACAACGACTACACCACCCAGACACCGTCCGAGCCGCTGGTGAAGGGCCTGGAGCTGCTGTCCGGGGACATCGCCGAGGCGGTCGTCGCCGACGCCCAGCTTCGAGACGCTCTCCTTCCATGCGAGCCCACCGGAGTCGACGACGCGGCCTGCTTCGAGGAGTTCCTGTCCTCGTTCGGGCGCCGAGCGCTGCGTCGTCCGCTGACCGGCGAAGAGCTGACCCGCTACGGCATCCTGCTGGAGCACGGTGTCGAGGCCGGAGAGTTTGATGCTGCCGTTGCGGCCGCACTGCGCATGTTCTTGCAGCATCCCGAGCTGGTGTATCGGGTCGAGATCGGTGAGGAGGTCGAGGGCCAGCCGGGTGTGTTCCGACTGGGGGCCTATGAGGTCGCCACGCGCCTGTCGTTCTTCTTGGCCGGGACCACGCCGGCACCGTGGCTGCTCGACGCAGCCGAGGCTGGCGATCTCGATAGCCGTGAAGGCATCGCCGCTGCCGCCTCGCAACTCCTCGAAGGCGACGAAGGCCGCACGGCGATCGGCCGCTTTCACGGTCTGTGGCTCGGTTATCACCAGCTGGCCGAAGAAGGTCTGTCGGGCGCCATGCTGGGCGAGACCCAGGCCCTCATCGAGCGCAACATCTTCGACGAACGGCAGCCCTGGTCGGAGCTGCTGACCGCAACCGAGACGTACGTGACCGCCGAGCTCGCTGAGCACTACGGCATCCCGGAGCCCGACGGTGGCGAAGGTTGGGTCTCGTACGAAGAGAGTGGTCGTGGCGGCTTGCTGTCACACGGTTCGTTCCTGTCCGTAGGGGTCAAGTTCGGCGACACCAGCCCAACCCAGCGTGGCCTCCTCGTTCGCACCCGGTTGTTCTGCCAGGAGATCCCACTGCCGGCCGACGACCTGATGGTCGACGTCGACGAGCCGCCCGGAGCGGACCCCGACGCTTGCAAGACCGAGCGCTACTACATGATGAACGAGCCGGCCTGCTCCTCGTGTCACCAGTTGATGGACCCGATCGGCTTCGGGCTCGAGCAGTACGACGCCTCGGGGGCATTGCGAACCGAAGAGCCCGACAAGCCCGAGTGCGAGATCACCGGGGATGGCGACTTCGTCGGCGTGGGTGCGTTCAACGGCCCCAAGGAGTTGGGCGACATGGCCGTGGAGAGTGGGCTTGTCGAAGCGTGCGCATCGCGGATGCTCTACCGCTACGCGACGGGCCACTTCGAGCTCGACGAACACGATGAGGCGTTGATCGAGCGGGTGCTCGAGGATCAAGACGGCACGTTCGAGCTGTTCGGCTTCGTGGAGGCCTACGTGAGCTCCGAAGCCTTCCGCCACCGCCGCGAACTTCAAGGAGAGGGAGAATGATGCGACACGGTCTGACTCGGCGACGATTCCTGCGCGGCGTAGGTGGAACCACGCTCGCGCTCCCGTTTCTCGAAGCGATGGTCGGCAAGGCGCACGGTGGCAAGGCGCCACAACGCTACGTCTTCATGTTCGCTGGCTTCTCCGTGGGCTCCAACCCTGGCAACCACCTCGCGCCCAGCGAGTTCGGAGCCCTGGATCCCAAGAACCTTCCGATCGGCATGCAGCCGCTGGGAACCCATGGTGTCACCGACGTGATCAGCATGGTCTCCGGGCTCAGCATGCCCTCGGCCGCCGACGTTCCTCCTGGGGGTCGTCCCACCGCGTTCCACAGCACGGCGCACCGCGTCCTCGCGACGGGAACCCGGCAGAACGGCTCGCAGATGATGTCGGACTCCTCCGACCAGCTCGCAGCGCGTTACCTCGCCGGTGACACCCTGCAGGACTCCCTCATCTACGGAGCGCAGCCGGCCTACTACTATGGCGAAGGCGACGGCGGCTCCAACGGCGTCATCTCGGCTCGCCGCAACGAGGCCGGCGACATGGAGCAGTTGCCTCCGATCACCAGCCCCCGGGTTGCGTACGAGTCGTTGTTCGAGGGCTTCATTCCGCCCGACCCCGAGCTGGCCGCCGCTGCACGTCGCGAGCTGGCGATGCGCAAGAGCGTGGTCGATCTCGTCTCCGAAGATGCGGAGAGCTTGATCAGCCGCCTCGGCAAAGAAGACTCTCTTCGGATGCAGCGACACTTCGACGAGATTCGCTCGCTCGAAGGCCGTCTCGAGGAACTCGAGCTTCCCGACTCGCCCGCGTGTGTCTTGCCCGAGCACCCCGGCGACGATCCTCCGATCGGCAGCGTCATCGCCGACTACAGCCACGGGTCCGACTTCGAGAACGACCAGGCCTACTCCAACGAAGCGCTTCGCGCCCAAGTCATGGTGGACCTGATCCACATGGCGCTGGCCTGCGACATCTCGCGCGTCGCCTCCTTCATGATCACCCAAGCGGAGTGCTTCATGAACGTGTTCCCGCCGCTTGGCATCCCCAGCGACGTCCACGAGATCACCCACGGTCGGGTGGGTGGCGGCGACGAGCAGATGCAAGCGCTCGGACGTGTCGCCGGCTGGCACCTGGACTTCTACGGCCAGCTCACCTCGCGTCTGCGAGACACGCTCGACATCGAGGGCAACTCGCTGCTCGAGAGCACCGCGCTCGCCTTCGCGTTTGAGGGCGGCTGGGGCTACGACACCGCGACGGGCTCCGAGAGCAGCCCCCACAGCACCGAGAACATGTGCATGCTGCTCGGCGGTCAAGCCGGTGGTCTGCACGCCGACGGCATCGGCCGCCACATCGACGGCGCGGGCCGACATCCCACCGCGATCCTCAACACGGCGCTGCAAGCCGTGGGCGTGCCCGAGACGCTGGGTGAAGTGCCTGGGGGGATCGACGAGCTGCTGGGGTAGGCGCGCGCTGACCGTCCAAGCGGTGCCCTCGCCGCGGCCGATGATCGAATAGATTCCCGCTGTGGGCGAAGTCGTGTTCGCGCACAGTTCAGTGGAGCGGGCGCTCGACGACCCCCGCGGTGGGGCGGCGTCAGTGCTGCGGTCGGTCGGGGCGGTCGCCTCGATGCCGTGCGAGTCGCCCGCGGGCAACCAGCACGAAGGAGAACCACAACCGGCGCATGCTCAAAGCGTAGCGCTAGTCCGCCCGCTCGATGGGGGGCCGCGGGTCAGCCGGGCTACGTTCAACCTCAAACAAGACAGTGTCGGAAAAGACGCGATCCGTTTGTCGATGCCTGCGGCGAGGCGCATAAGTGCAACGTCGGCGCGAATCCGCCGGGCGAGGCGATCGGCTACTGCGAAGTCGACGGCCCCGGGGTCCAGGGCGACGACTGCGGGTTCAACGAGGATTGCGGCGCAGGCATGTCGTGCATCGCTCCGCTTGCTGGCGGTGTGACCTGTGAGGTTGTGTGCCGGATCGGCATCGACGGAGACTGCGACGAGGGCGCCCTGTGCCTGCCCCTGTTTGACACCCCGGGCTACGGGTTCTGCAACCCGGCTTGAGCAGCAATTCACGATCAATGCGAACGGCTTGTCGGACCGCGGCGGCCTCTGCCGCCGAGACGCTCGCACCCGAGGCCGAATGCAAGCCTGGCGCACCGCGTGCCGCCGAAAAGGCCGCTGACTTATCGACTACACTTTCGGAGAAATGGTGACGGCATCAGACACAGACTGGCCGGTCTCGCGCCGCATCTCGGGCATGAGCTGCTCGGCCTGCCTCTTCGCCCTGATCCTCGCACTCGGTGCCTGCAACGACCCCACCGACATCGGCGAGCAGGAGACCGATAGCGACAGTGGAACCGGCGAGCCCGACAGCACCTCGGGCGGCGTCGGGCCCTCCACGTCCGGGGCGGCGAGCGGATCTTCGGTGACCACCACCGCGAGTGCCGGGTCCGCGGGAAGCGACACAAGCGGTGAAGAGACCGGGCAGATCGAACCACCCGATGGTTCCAACGTCATCTTCCTGAACTTCTACGGCGTCATTCTCTTCGGTGGAACCGACAACGCCCCGGCCGACACTAGTTCCGCCGTCAGCGGCGACCTCAGCCCGTATCAGAGCCCGCTGAAGATCACGGAGATCGTCGCTTCGGTCGAAGCGGCGTGGTCGGGAATCAATGTCGTGTTCGTCACAGAGCGGCCCGCCGACGGCGACTTTACGATGGTCGTCATCACGCCCACTCTCTCCAACGGCTACCCCGAGGGCGTTCAGGGGGTCTCAGGGCTGGACTGCGAGAACACAAACCCCAACTCCACCGGGGTGGTGTTCACCCACAGCAGCCCCGACGCTGCGACCATCGCGTTCAACATCTCGCGCATGCTCGGCCAGACCTACGGGCTGGAACCGGTCAACGCCGACAGCGGCTTCATGAACAGCGACTTCATGCTCGCGACGGAGTTCACCGATGCGTGCAACAGCACCTTCTTTCAGCCCCAAGAATGCCCGCATATTGGGTGTGCGGGAGGCGAGCAGAACAGCTATGCCGAGCTCGTGTCGCGGCTCGCGGCTCGCGAGTAGGGGCTCTATTTCGTGAAACCGGGCGTCACAACAGTTCGGCCGGCCCGAACTCGATCAGCGTATCGGCCATCGAAGCATCCTCCGCATCGATCCAAGAGATCACACCTACGCAGAAAAACAGGACGCGAGCCCAAGCCTAGAAGGCGACCTTCGCTGTGCCGCCTGCATACTGCGAGGAAATGACCGGAGCCACGTTCACCTGCCGCGCTGAACGTCGTGAGGAGAGCGTCTGTCGGTCGAGGGTCGGCGAGTCGACGCGAGTTCGCTCGACGAACGTCAGCAAGACACCGGTGATCAGCAGCGCGCCGCCGGCGGCCCCCGTCACGATCGCGGTTGTGCGCAGCCGGTCGCGTTGCTGCACCAGGTCCTCGTAGCGGTCGTATTCCTCGGTGCTCAGCACCGACTCCCCACGCTTCTCGTTGAGCTCCTGCGCGCGGCCCTGTCGCGAGATGGCCAACCCCACGGTCAGCGCCCCGACGGCGACGCCACAGCCGCCAACACCGAGCAGTGACAGGGCAAGGACCCGCTGCGTGGAGGTGCGCGTGGTGGCATCCAGCTCGATGGTCTCCTCCGGGTGCAGCACCACCGACTGGGCGTATGGAAGGCGGCCCCGCTTGGTCACTGCGACGAAGTGGGGGCCAGCGGAAACCTCGACACTCTCGAGTGGAAGCTGGGGGTACGACTGCCCATCGATCTCGATGCGAGCGTTGGTGGGACCGCGGATGGAGAGCCGACCCGGAAGCATGTCCAACTCAAACGATAGAGCGAGACGTTGTCCCTCCTCAACTTCGAGACTCCGCTCCTGGGCGATGTGTCCGGGTGCTCCAACAAGAATGCTGTGATGCCCGGGGTCGATGTCGATGGCGCCGACCTGGGTCTGTGGCCTGCGATCCACGCGCATCCAAGCCGCCTCCACAGCCGACGAAACGATGAGCCGAGTGGGCGGGACTTCAGACGCCCTGAGTGCTGAGAGACGACTCAGGTTTGCAGAGGCTGCAGTCGCAAAGTATCCCCCGGCGCCGGCGAGTACGAGGTAGGCGTCGTACCGCATGACCGCCAGTTGGTAGTGGGCCTGGTCGGCGTCGGCCTCGTACACCTCTGCGTGCGCCTGCCCCATCGAGTAGATCGTCCCATCGGAGGGCCCGACTCGATACGACAACTCGAACAGCTCGATCGCATCGCGGTAGCGGCCTTCGCCGTACGCAGTCCGCCCTTCCTCGAACAAGCGGTCGGCTTCCACTTCGTTCCACTGCTCTTCAGGGAGCGTCTCCGGCTCTGACCGATACCGATGCCCGCGCGCGTCTTTGATGAACGCGGTCCGTGCTTCCACGGTTTCGGTTTCGGTCTCGGTCTCCGTCGGCAGCGGCGCCGGACTCGATTCCGGCGCGAACAAACTGAGTGTCAGCAGCAACGCGACGGCGTTCATCGTCCGACCGCCTCCAAGTCGGTTTCTTGTTTTGCGGGTTGCGGGTCCCGGTCCACCAACGGGGCGCCATCAGACATCTTTGCCTTGGGAGATACGCGGCTCCGCCGTCTCTTGCTCCGTGGGGGCGTCGCTTCGACCTCAGGAGTTGAGCTCGTACCCGCCGGTGGGGGCATGACCGCCGAGAGGCTGGCCTGCGCCTTTGCGGCCGCTTCGCCGAGGTCGTCGAGCTGCTTGAGCTTCTCCACAACCTGGGCCGCGACGACCGCCGTATCGCCGTACTCTCGCCGGAACTGGTCAACATATTGCGTACCCAACCGCCGGCCCATGTCGAGGAACCGCGGGTTCTTGCTCCCATCGGCATTCGGTTTGTGTTCGTACGCGTCTTGGAACGCCTGCAAAGCGTTCAATACAACGAGCTGACGGCTTGCTCGATTCGCAGCCGCCTCGGGTACGCGATCGAGCATGAGACCCCAATCGTTGGCAGCGCCGGCAAAATCCCCGACCGCGTACTTCTCCTGACCACCGACGTACAGACGATCGATCAGCAACAGTTCATCGTCCGCCGTAGTCGCAACGGGTTGTCGCGGGGGAGGCTCTCGATTGGTGAAGGCAATCGCCCCAACGGAAATCGCCGCCACGACCACGAATCCCACAAAAAACGAGGCGCGGCCCAGTCCCCTCCCATGCGACGGGACCGCTTGTGCCGCCTTGCTGCCGTCGTCGACACGTTCACCTGCCGCGGGAGACAGGACGTCCAGCAACGCCGTCATGCTGGGGTACCGCTCGTCGGCGTCGACCTGGAGGCCGCGCCGGATTGCGTCGGCCAAGGGCTCCGGCACGGAGTGGTCGGTCGGGGGATCTTGGAGTTCACCGCCGACGACCGCCTTACCGATGGCTCGCACCGTGCTGCCAAGAAATGCGTGCTGACGGTAGACGGCTTCGTACAGGGCGAGGCAAAACGCGAACTGGTCGGTTCGTGCGTCGCAGTCTTCGGCCAAGAACTGCTCGGGAGCCATGTACCGAGGTGTCCCCATGACAGCCCCGGTCACGGTGAGGCGTTCCAGGTCCTCGCTCGAGCCCGAGTCGCCGTCTCGACTCGCCTGTGCGCCGTCGGTAATCGCGGACCCGTCGTCGCCCTGGAGCTCGCCGATGGTCTTGGCCAGCCCAAAGTCCAGGACACGAACTCGGCCGTCGTCACCGACCATCACGTTGTCGGGTTTGAGATCCCGATGCACGATGCCCACCTCGTGAGCCGCGATCAGGCCTCGCGCTGTCTGGGCGAATACATCGCAGATCTGACGCAGTGGCCGGGCCTGCGTAAGCCAGGTGCGCAGCGTCGACCCGGCTACGAACTCCATCGCCACGCAGACGCGCCCCGACACCACGGAGACCTCGTGCACCGTGACGACGTTGGGGTGACTGAGCTTGGCCATCGCTCGCGCCTCCCGCTGGAGCCGGCGTTCGAGCCCCGACCCCGAGCTCGCCCGCAGGACCTTCAGCGCAATCTTGCGGTCGAGGTCCTCGTCGACCGCGCTGAACACCACGCCCATGCCACCTTCGCCGAGTGTGTCGACTACACGATAGCGCCCGATTCGAGTGGTGGGCTTGTGCCCGAACAGTTTGGCGCGGGCCTGATCCCGTTGCACAACGTCCTCGAACGCGAGGTCACTGCTCCTTGAACCCTCGCCTCGTGGCTCCGAATTTCCCGAGTGGCTGTCACGGAGGGTATCGGAGCTCCCTGCGCTCACATGCTGGTCGGCTTGCTCCACCACGCCTACGCAGAGAATCGCCCTCACGCTCCAAAAGAGCAAACAGGCCGGCCGGGTGACCGGGTGTCGCCGCACCGGCCTGCCGCGCCCGGTAAGAGAAGCGCGCTGGGTCGATCCTTGTGGAGCTCAAGGCCGGGTCGCAACCGCGATGTAGACCCGGACGCTCATCGAGTCACCGATTGCGAAGTCGAGCAAGCCGTCGCCGTCAAACTGACCGGCCGCGACCGCGTCCCCACCGTCCGGAGAAAGCGTCTCGATCTCCGTGAGCGTGACCTCGTCGAGGTCGTACAGGCCGGGCGTGCGCTCCGCGTCCAGGTTGATAAGCCCGCGAAACGTGCCATCCGTGCCGCTCCAGATCACGCGGTCGCGCTGCGTCGGATCGACGATGACGTCGTGGACAGCAGTGGTTGGGGACGCGATGAGCAGCCTTGGAACGATGGCCCCGGCACCGTCGGTACCGAGCACTAGCCATGGCGAGGTGCCATCGTCGGGGACGAGCACGACCTCGTCGATGCCATCGTGCTCGAGGTCGACCTCGAGCGTCCGCGCGCCGGGGCGGTCATGTCCGAGAGGATCAACCTCCGGTTCCGGGATCCCGCCGGCAAGGGGGATCCTCTGTGGTCCCGTCGCGAACAAGGCCGGTCGTGTCGCGATCAGAGCATCAACGTGCATCACCAGGCCAAACGACCACAGGCGATCGTCGTCGAGCACGGCAGCGTAGATATCACTCCCGCCCGCCGGAGACTCGAGGTCGGTTGGGACTGCGATGACGAGCGCATCGCGGCTGCTGTCGAGACCAACGCGAGTTGCCACCGCATAGTAGTCACGCAGCAGTAGCTCGAGGCGGGCATCGGAAAACGCGGCGCCGAAGACATCGACCAGCTGGTCTTCGCCAAGTCGTATGTGAGCAAGACGCGACGGGTTGAGGAGCGCGGCCGATCCGGGCGCAACACCGTCACCGAATCCGACGAGTCCGGCCAACTCCGGGTGCTCGGGCTGGCCGTCGAACTCACCCAGCGCGAGCGCGCGTGGGTTGAAGGTTGGCACACTCTCAGTGGCGGGCTGGGTGAGGACCTGCCATGCGTTGAACGGACGCGGTGGAATACCGGGACCGAACAGCGCGCCCGCGGGGATACCGGCCTCGGTTCGGACCACCGCGATGAACTCACCGGTTTGTGTCGCGAACGGGCCGCCTTGTTTGACCAGCTGATCGACCACGGGAAACTCGCCGAACACGACCGGGTCGGCGACGATGCTGCCTGGCTGACCACGCGCGAACATGAGCGAGCCCCCGCCCTCAGGACTGCGTCGCGTGTAGACGATGTCGGGGACGAGGTCGTCGGTCACATCCTGGACGAGAAAGGGTCCATCTGGGGCGACCTCAATACTCTGGACTCCTCGATTGCCATCGACGGCGTAGCGCGCCACGAAGAGGCCCCCCGGGGCCGAAAGCGCCCCGGTGCGGTTGAGGGCCACGACGTCGGGTCTGCCATTGAGATCGAGGTCGGCCAGTTGGACGTCTTCGAAGTCACCCGAGGCAAACCTCGAACTATCACCGGAGAACGGGTTCTCCCCCGCGCACCCGGCTCCCTCGAACAGGACGCTGCGGAACGCCAAATCGGTGCAGCCATCTCCGTTGACGTCGCCGGCAGCAAGCAGCACATCGGCGTTGAAAATCGGCTTCAACTCATCGAGCGCGACAGCCAGGGCCGAGAACCTGGAGTCACCGCCTCCATTCACAGGCGATTCGGGCGAGGAGTGAAGTGCTCCGCCGAGGGTCGTGTACGCCGCGTACATTCGGGAGTCGTCGCCGAGCACCAGCAGATCCCGCCGCCCGTCCCCGTTGACGTCGACCGACGTCGGTCGGCCGACCACGCGCACCCCAACCGGCAACAAGACTTCCTCCTGCGAGGCCTCGGCGAACGGGCCGCGGAAGTCATAGAGCAGCACACGTCCTGGCGAAGACGCGGCCAGGGCCAAGGTGCTCAGGCCCTCGAGGCCGAGTGCCCCCACACTCAGCGCGGCGACGCCCTCCTCACTGGTCAAGTCCTCCGGCAGGAGAAAGCCGTCCTTCAGGCGGAGGTTCGCATCGAGGGCGCCGACTTGGCGGCCCAGTCGCGCCACATTGACGTCGTTGATCGGGTACAAGCGCGGCAACGGATCCCACAGGGCCATCGTCGCCTGGGAGATCAGCTGGCCCGGCATCTCGGGTCCAACTCTGACCTCAAACCGCGTTGTCCCATCAGGCTTATCGCGTGGGAACTCGGTCGAGGTCAGAAGATCGTCCAAGCCGTCACCATCGAGGTCGCCGACCCACTGCTTCGCGAGGCAGTCGACCCCATCAACATCCGGCGCATCCAAGCTGGTCAGGCTATGCAGTGAGCACTCCCTAGACGTGCCGACGGTCACGTCATTGCGTCCCGCGACCCGGAACAGCTCGTGCGGCCGGTCGGGGGCGAACTGCAGCGCGGTCAGTCTGACGGCTCCGGCCGCAATGCCTTCGTCGGCGAAGCTCGAGCGTAGAGCCCACTCTCCCGATGGAACCCGGCAGACCTCATCTTCTCCGCACGCGTATCCGTCAGGGCATTCAGCCCCGTCACCACACACGAGGCGGCACGTCTCGCCGCAAGCCGCATTGGGCCCGAATTGCCCAGCATCCTCGTCGCACTCCTCACCGGCCTCGGGCTCGTGAATGCCGTTCCCGCAACGGTTCAGATCGCCGGTGGGCAGGTCCGCGCAGCTCCCGGACGCCAGGACGGCGACGAGCGCCAGCGCGATGCAGATTGCCCTCACCAGCACATACTACCTTCCCGGAACCGCGACCCCGCGCCCCCCGTCGACGAGTCCGACGGCGCCGCACCGTCGTCCCCACACCCAATTCCGAACGTCACCGCCCCGGCAACGATCGATGAGAGACGCAAGTGCGGCGCCTGGACTCGCCCGTTCGCACGATGTTTGTTGTCGTCATAGCGAGTCAGCCCAGTGGCGACCCGAGAAGATCACGTCCGGTGTACGGCGGGTTACGCGCTGTCCTCCTGCGAGGTGGTCGTGGATGGGTCAGCAATCGGCACTACCAAAGACGCTGGTGGAGGATGCAGCCCGTGCGGCCGCACATGCGCCGCCTCGCCCGCTGGGTGCGAAACATGTTCCGCTCGTCTGCTACGGCACGCCCCCGCGCGGAAGCGGGGTGAGTTCGTCGAGCGGAATGCACAGCGTGAGGTGCAGGTCCGACTCTTTGCAGTCCATGTCGTCGAGTGGACCCTGTGCGAAGCAGGCGCGCCCCTCGTCGTCCTTGCGGTTGCGTCGACGTAGACGGGCTCCATGTTTGCCGACGACGCCGGCGGGCGTTCCATCAGCGAACTCGACCGGAGCGTCGGGCCACGCGAGGAAGTCCTTGCCAACACTGTAGCCGCCGCATGCCGAGCCTCCGAAAAAGCGCGGGGGCGGGCCTGGCTGGATGTCGATCGCGGGTACCGAGGTGGTGACGGCAGCGCATCGGGTGTGGAGGGCGACGGTTGCTTCTCGACGGTCAGACTCCAGCACGTGAACGGCGACGCTGTCGTCCAGCTCGGCCCGCACATCCGGCGCCACCTCGAAGGTGCACGGTGGGCGTCTCACAGTGCAAGCACAAGGCCAGGCTCCTTCTCGCCGTGCTCGATGGCGTCGTTGGTTCGGGTACGAAGACGGATCGCAGGAGGTGCGTACGGGGTCGTTGAGGTGAAGCGAGGGTTGACGGAGTCACCGTGTTTCGCGATCGTAGGACGCGACGTGCACGCTCGTTCTCTCTTTGTGCTCTGCGCTGTGCTCGTCGTCAGCTGCGCGACGGCGAATCCCGTACGCACCTATCCGCCTCGAGCGACGGACTGCGAGATCGAGCTCATCGAGGTGTCGGGCCACGCCGCGCCTGGATGGACGACCATCGGGAGTCTGAGCGGTCCTATCGCGTCCGAGGACACCGACCCATTGAGCCCGGATGCGGTCGACAGCGTGCGGGCGAAGGTCTGCCAGATGGGAGGCGAAGCGATCTCATTCGTCAGCCGACGCGACGGTCGAACCGACGCCTCCTCGCCGGGCGCGACGTTGACCATCGGACCCGGCGTCACGTACAACGTTTGGCGGCGCAGGTCCGAGAGCTGACGTTGATGCCGGGCGGCCCGTCCGCAACCTCCGCGCCACGCCACCCGCGACGCTCGGCTGCAACCGAATCGATTTCAAGGTTTGCGACCGTTGCTTTGGGCTGGGCGCAGCACGAACCCAGGCGTCGTGCCGCAGCAACACGTAGCCATCGGCGGCCACAGTCGCGTCCGCTTGGGCTGGCCGCTCGCTTGCATCGACGTTGGGGGTGGCAGGAGCCGGAGACTGCGGCGGGGCCGCGTCCAGTCGCAAGCCCGCAAGGGGGGCCGAGTGGCCGGTGTCGCGATCCGCAGTGTCGCATTCAAGACCCGGTCTTACCCGGCGCACCGGACCGGGCGTTCATCGGCCGTCGCCCTCGAAGCCAGCAACGAACCGGTCGATCGCCTCCACGTGGTCGTCGAACAACGCAACATCTTGGGTGATCACCAGCGACACGGCGCGGTCGTCGACCGTCGCCGTGACCAAGCGGCCTCGTAGACCTCCCATGTCGAACTCGGTTTCGAGTGCCGCCAGGGATCCGATGCTGGTCGAACGGGGCTTGGGTGTGCGAATGGAGGCAGCCAGTTGCTCGGCGAAGGTCGACACGACAGACCCGTGAAACGCCGCGTTTGTCGTGAGGCCTTTGACCGGATTCGCAGAGTACTTGAACACAAGCCCGGTCTCCACGTGGGCACAGCGGGCAAGCAGCCAACGTTGATTGGTGCGCTGGCGGGCTGCGGCGCCGATGTGGATCTCCCACGGCCCCTCGTTCGGCAGCGTGAACGACAGCCCGTTGGCGCTGTCGCTCAAACGCAGCCCGTCGAGTGTCAGGCTGCCCTCGGACGTCTTGCGCTCGCGCCCACGCGCCACCAATTCCTCCCGGAGTTCTTTGCGCTCTCGCGCGCTCAAGCGCTGCAGCGAGAAGTCCGCACGAGCCACGGCTGCACGCGCGTCATTGCTTGCGAGCGGATAGACGAACTCGAGGCGCGTACACCGGTCGCCATCGCACCACCGCGCGATCTGGTGTTCACGTCCGTCAGCCTCCAGATACAACAAGCTTGTGTGCTTCCGGCCATTGACCTGCACCGTCGACTCTCCTCGCGTGACGATCCCGGCGGCCGCGAGTTCGTCCCGCAGCTCCGGCGCAGGCGTGACCACGCGGCGGCGGGAGAGGACCGCTTCAACGGGCGCACCGTTGGCGATCCAGCCGACCGTCCCCGGCAGAGCCTTCGCAAATGAGGGCAACCGCTCGCCCGCGAGCAGCGACCATCCTTTGGGTGCTTCGATCGCGTAGTCCCCGGTCAAGTCTTCGAAGCGCCCCTCGACCAGCCGCCACGACGGCCCGAATCGCGCCGGTGTCGAAGGCTTGCGCTCCGGTGCCGTCGTCTCTTCGGTCTTCGCCGAGGCCGCCGATGGTCGGTCGGCCTCCGTCGTCTTCGTCTCGTGCGGTCGGGTCACCGCGTCGGGGGAGCATCCGGCCACAAGGAAAGCCGAGATGATCCAGTCTTGGCGCACGGCTATTCGTCGCATCTCTGGCTTCCACCCTCAACCCCGACGACGCATCGTGCGGTTCGGGTCGGCGCGGGGCGTTCTCTCAGAGCCCCATGCAGGCGTAGAGCGCGTCGTACTGCTCCTCGCATCCGGCGATCTCGGGGCGGGTCTCGTCGCTGCAGATGAAGGCTGGGTCGGTCCCCGCACACGCGCGAGTCGCCGAGAACTCGGCCGCACATTCGCCGGCAATCCCTTGCTCGCATCCCGCGACGCAGGTCTCGGTGTTGGGAGGGCCTCCCGCGCATCCGGCCGGCAACACCAGGTCGCACAGGGGTCCGCAATCGAGGCAGGCCGCCGGGAAGACCTCGGTGCGACTCCAGACTCCCTCGTCGCACGTGAGGACATTGCAGAACTCGCACTGGTCGGTGCAGTCGGTCGAGCAGACTTCCCCCTCGAGGGCGCAGGCGGTGTCCTCGACCGGAAACGGATCGCACCCTTGGGAGCCGCCGGTCGAGCTGGTCTCGGCAGTCGTCGGGTCGTCGGTGGTCTCGGCGGCTGAGGTCCCCTGGGTCGACGTTGGGTCGTCCGTGGTGTTGCCCGTCGAGGAGGCCGGCGTGGACGTCGGGCCACCAGCGTCGGTCGAGGAGCCCCCCATCGATGTCGAGGCCTCGGAATCACCGTCGCCGCTGTCAACGGCCGGGCCGCAGGCCACTGCCGCCAGGGAGCACAGCAGCGGGACATGGCCGAAGAGTTTCAAGGAGCCAACCGCCATCCTCGTCGAAGTCACCGGCCCTCCTATACGGTCGTCGGTTGTTTGGGTTGGTTGTTGGCTCGAGAATCGCCACCTCGTCGGCGTTTCAGTCGGCAAGCGCGAGACAGTTTGCGCCGCACCGCAGGACCGCGGTTGCGACGCAGAGGTCGTCCCATGCTGTTTCGTCGCAGTAGGGGTCGAAGCCGACGACGCATTCCCGGAGGCCTGCGTCACCGCATGCTGTGGATGCCGGCGAGGCCCCGGCGCCCGCGCAGCAGTTGGCGCCTTCGGCTGGGAGCTCGCAAAGGCCTGCGGCGGGGCGGACCACGATGGGGGCCCCCGGTACGCCGCTGGCTCGCACCCGCACCGCCAACCCCGTGGCGTCGGCCGGGATCGTCGCAAAGCTTCCCCAGGCCGGCGCACAGTTCAGCGGCGCGTCCTCAGCGTTCTGGCCCACCACCGAGACTGCTCCTGACACCCCCAGGAGGCCGATGACGTGCTGTCCGGGCGGGCTCTGAAGGTTGGTCTCCGCGAACTCGGGCAGGCTGCAGAAGCTCTCGCCGTCGTTTGCAAACCCGCTCAACTCGCACTGATCGGCGCCGGCCCTCGAAATTGAGAGCGGATCGTCGCCACATGGTGGGAGCGGCCCGGGGTTGAAGACGCAACGTGCAGGCCAGCTCGTCGGGGGAGGCGGTGAGCCCGTTGCGTCGGCCGTGTCGGTATCTGAGCCGGTTGTTGTTCCCTCGCTGCTCGACGCCTCGGAGGTCGGATCGGGGCCACTGGTGGAGCCGCCGCCTGGGTCCGAGTCTGAGTCGGGCTCACGGGTATCGACCTCGTCGGTTGTCGAGCTGGT
>OJGU01000059.1_pt1 | contig 78355 bp, 75 predicted proteins | sample 1594741 | NCBI WGS metagenome assembly OJGU01 (sample SAMN05416841, study PRJEB24817) | seawater metagenome | isolation source: Sea water | place: Canada:Atlantic | collected 2013-07 | reverse complement strand
CTACACTAGATCGCTCGTCGGCAGCGTCAGATGTGTATAAGAGACAGATACCAGGAGGCACTAGATGAATTTAAAGCAGCTCTCGAACTCCGGCCGAATGCGACAGAGGCTCTCATCGCATCAAGCCAAGCCTTAACCGCCCTCGGCCGAAAGCCGGAATCCATCCAAGCTCTAGAGCAAGCAAGGACATTGGCCCCAAATAATGTCACCATTAAGGACGAGCTCAACGCACTCCGAGGGCAATAGCCGCACCAGAACAAACTGGCTTCCATGCGATACGCACTCCCTACCCAATCATTGAGTGAGCGCCTACGATTCGTCGCTATTCTTGTAAGTCCATACTCCGATTGTCTCGATTCCGCACCAGGTGATTAAAGCGCTCGAGATTCACTTTTCCCTCCCGATTGATCAATACCGAGTCTCTCGCTTGAGCGTTAGCTGAGATCGATCGTTCTCCCCAAATCCTTCTGGCCTCCTGCATTGCCTTGAGACGATCAGATTCCGGCCCGATAAAGTCGTAATCTAAGTCATTGAGCCCATCGAGCCGTTTAAGAGATCGTTGCGAAATAAATCTCACCGCAGAATAGGGATCTACCAAGCCTTGAGAAACGGCAAAACCCATCCAATCACTTCCAGACGCTTCCTTCGCTGCATCCCACCCAAAGTGCCACGCCATGAGCGCTCGTTGACCAGCCTCCCCCTTCACAAGCCAGAGCAGTCCAGCGGAGATTTCTTTCTGCTCTTGGCTCAGCGTTGGTTTCGCTTGGCCATACCAATCGGTCAAATGCTGCCCTGTCCATTCCAAGGTTTCATCAAGATGGCACAGATTGCACGCGTTTGGCCGACCGGTATCCAACGAAGTCTGCACGGAAGGGTTATCGATGTGATGACTCCGAATCGCCTTCAAGAGACCATAGGTCGTATGGGGCATGTGGCAGTTATAGCAGCTGCTTCCCGTTGAATCGATCGGATGGTGCGTATGCGCCGTGACGTCGGAGGCCATCGACTCGTGACACTGAAGACAAGCCTGATTCCCATGTCCGATCCCGTTAAGCTGGTCATCTCGCCAAGCCAAGGCGGCATCACTCTTCGGTTCATCATGATGCATATCGTGACACGACAAACACGAAAGCTCCCCATTCACGTGGCAGGGAGATTCCATCATTCCACTATAATCGCGACCTGACACTCGGACCATCCCGTCCGGCCAATAACGATCCGAGAGAAAGCGGGGATTCTGCTTCAGGGGTTCTTTGAGATAAGGTTGAGTCTCAAGATGGGCGGCTCTGACAAGCTTGCGATTGAGGTTCAATTCATCTCCGGGGCGAAAACGAAACCCCTCTTGCTGATACTCTCCGGAGTTTGAGATCCAACTGATTCCATGGCACTGCCCACACACCATTGAGGAACGCTTCGCATCAAGTTTGGCGGGATTCACAATGGTGGGATCGGGATCCAGACTTCGATCGGCCTGATATCGATTTAAGGGATTGCGATAGAAGGCGACATGCTCTTCCGCCGGACCGTGACAGGATTCACAAGCGATACCCATCTCCCCCATTCGAGTGTGAAGCGTACGGGCCCGAAGGTCAGGCCTTGGCTGCCCGGCCGTTGCATGACAATTCATACAGTTAAGATTCCACAATTGGGTGTAGCTTGGAGACTTTGGATCCCGCAGAAACGTATCCTTAAAGGGCACCCAGCGTTCTCCCTCAAACAGGTAAGCGTAGGGAAAGATATGTTGAAGATTGCCCTTTTCGCTCGGCACCCAGTACACCTGCATGTGATGGGAGCCAGTCAACATACCAACCCGACGTTTTACTCGAGGAGCCGCTTGGGCACGGGCGAAGATATCGGGATTGGCCTGTTGTTTTGCCTTAAAATCCGGGTCTTCTAGTTCAACCCAATATTCATCCTCCTGTCGCTCGAGCTTGATTGGAGCACTCAGATGTTCGAGCGGAGGATGGTCAAAATCACCACGTACAGTCTCCGGAGTAGCATACTGAGTCATGGTTCGATGATAGCTCATGTGCCAACTTGCATGCTCGTTAGGATGGCACGCTTGGCAAGAGTCAGAGCTCACATAGCCTCCCGGCCTCCCCTCTCGAGGAAGAGAATCCGAATGATCCTTAGCCACACTCAAATCTGCGAGGCGGTCATCCTGCCAGAACTTTGCCACCACGACCGTCAGCCCTAACAAAGTAAGCACAACGATCCCCGCGAGCCTTGACACCGATTTCAGCTGAAAGCCAAGCACAGCAACAACACACAAAGAGAGACCTAAGAGGAACCATTCCATAGCTTATTCGTCGTTCGCATCGATACCGACCGGTAAAAAAAGAGCTTTGACCAAATCTCTCGAGAATTCAATCCGAATGCTTCCTTCCCTCCCCACCTGGCTCCACCGACGAGCGCCGATAGACAATGATGGTTTCGTTTTTGACATCATCGCTCGCTAAGACAGAATGCCCTCATGTTCCAATCCAAGCATCCCATCAGCGCAATCGTTCTCGGCGCGGCATTGCTAGGATTCAGTGTCGACACCTTGATCGCTGCCGAATCCTACCCCCACGGACCCGACTCCAAGCCAGAGCCCGGCATCCCTAAGGGCTCCGTCACCAAATTTACCTGGGACGATAGCAAGGTTTACCCAGGAACCATTCGCGACTATTGGATCTACGTTCCCGCACAGTACGATGAAGATCGTCCCTGCCCCATCATGGTATTTCAAGACGGAGAAAACTTCTTGCGGGAGAAAGGTGACTGGCGAGCACCTCATGTGTTTGACAATTTAATTCACCAGGGAGAGATTCCAGTTTTGATTGGGATCTTCATTAATCCCGGGCATCGCGGCAACCGAGCCGAAGGCATCCCTCGGAGGCGCAATAACCGCAGCATCGAGTACGATACGCTTGGCGATCGCTACGCCTCATTCCTCCTCAATGAGATCATCCCACAGGTTAGCCAGACCTACCGTCTCAGCACGCTCCCTGAAGACCGGGCAATCTGCGGTAACAGTTCTGGCGGCATTTGTGCCTTCACCGTCGCGTGGGAACGGCCAGATGCCTTTCGCAAAGTAGTCAGCCACATCGGAAGTTTCGTCAACATTCGCGGCGGGCATATCTACCCTGCCATGATTCGTAAGACCGAAACGAAGCCCCTTCGCGTCTTTCTTCAAGACGGTCTGAATGACCTCGACAACAGCCATGGAAATTGGCCGCTAGGCAACAAACAGATGGAAACAGCTCTCAAGTTCGCCGACTACGACTATCGGATGGTCTGGGGGAGCGGTGTTCACAGTGGGAAGCATGGGGGATCAATCTTTCCCGAGACCTTAAAATGGCTATGGCGGGATTTCCAATAAGCCCAGTGAACGATCGACTAACCCAGAGTCTCTCTCCCATGACACAATCAAGAATATTCCATTCCCTGCTCACCACCTTGGCGCTCATTCTACTGTGGCCTCACCAGAAAACGACGGCAGCAGATTATCAGCTTGGCACACTCTCGCAAGTGATAGCCGATGTTCCCCAAGGCAAACTCACTCAAGGCATCTGGAAAAGCACCGTCTATCCCGGAACCGTAAGGGACTACTGGATCTATGTTCCGGCGCAGTATCAAGCCGACAACCCAGCCTGCGTGATGGTGTTCAATGACGGACGAACCTACGTCTCTTCGAAAGGGCAATTCCGTACGCCGACGGTTTTCGACAATCTCATCCATCAAGGAGACATGCCCATCACCATCGGGGTTTTTGTCAACCCCGGCGTCATTCCTCCCGCACAGAAAGGCCAACGAGGGCGCCGCGCTCGTAGTTTCGAGTACGATTCATTGGGAGATCGTTACGCTCATTTCGTGATCGATGAACTACTAGAAAAAATAGGCACCCAATACAACCTCTCTAGCAGCCCCGATTGCCGTGCAATCTGCGGGATCAGCTCAGGCGGTATCGCCGCCTTCACCGTTGCCTGGGAACGGCCAGAATCCTTTCGCAAAGTCCTCTGCCACATCGGAAGCTTCACCAACATTCGCGGGGGCAACAGCTATCCTTTCATCATTCGAAAAACCGAAGCCAAGCCTCTGAGAATCTTTCTCCAGGAGGGCATGAATGACCTCGACAATCTTCATGGGCACTGGCCCCTCGGAAATAAAGAGATGGCGGCATCTCTAGAATTCAAAAACTACGATTACAAGCTAGTCATGGGAACGGGACGTCATAGCGGCTCCCACGGAGGAGCCATTCTTCCCGAAGCTCTAAAATGGCTTTGGCGCGGCCATGAATCCCTCCGGCCTTAGTGCACACGTTTCTCAAACTGTCACCATGCCGCCTCCAAAGACTTATGAAACCACGACCATCGTCCGCTGCGAGACAAGCGGGGCGCAGGAAACGATCAACGACCTCGTCTCCATAGAACAGCCTTTGGAAATCCGCATCCGAGGCGAGAGCATAGCCGTCACCATGCGAACCCCGGGACACGATCATGAGCTTGCAGCGGGATTCGCTGTCTCTGAAGGAATTGTCAGTAACGCAACACAGGTCGTCGATATCGAACACTGCCGGAGGAACAAGGCCGAGCACCCCGAGAATATAATCAACATCTTTCTCGATTCGAACACCTCATGTGATCTGAAAAGACTATCGCGACATGTCTTTGCCTCATCGAGCTGCGGCGTCTGCGGCAAAGCATCCATTGAAGCCATTCGTCAGAATTTCCCAGCCGTCCATTCAAACCTTGCCATTCAAGCCGCAACACTGCGAACACTCCCCCAGCGCCTTCGTCTGGGTCAGTCCGATTTCACAAAGACCGGAGGGCTCCATGCCGCTGGTATTTTCACCGAAGACGGCGCGCTTCTCTGTGTTCGCGAAGATGTGGGTCGGCACAATGCGGTAGACAAAGTCATCGGATGGAGCCTACTGAACGACCATTTTCCGTTGGACCATCACCTCCTGATTGTGAGTAGCCGTGCTTCGTTCGAGATCATGCAAAAGGCACTCATTGCTCGAGTGCCTTTTGTCGCCGCCATTTCTGCCCCCTCTAGCCTTGCGGTCGAGTTTGCTCAGGAAAACCAACAGACCCTTGTCGGCTTCTTAAGAGAATCCGCATTCAACATTTATTCACACCCACAGCGAGTCCAGGACTCGTGAGTACGAGTCGCTGCATCAGCCGTCCCGGTAAGATCAAGACAGCGGCTGAAGCAACACCCACGACAGCACAGCCCAACCAGAACAGCATGGGATTGAGACTGAAGAAAAACATTCCCAGACTAGGACCGAGAGTGATTGAGCTCGCCCAGGCCAGGCCGTAGATCCCCATATAACGACCCCGCATCGATTCCGGAGCCAAGCCTGACACGTAGGCCAATGAGACGGGCATTCCCACCATTTCACCGATAGTGAAAATGGCCATTGCCACACAGTAACCAGCGGGCGAACTCGCAAACGCCACACAGCCAATACCGGCGGCGACCATGAGATTACCTCCTGCAATGACGAGAACCGGCGAAAAGCGACGGGTCAGCGTCGTGAGTGGCATCTCAAGGCACACAATAATAACTCCATTGAGACCAAGAATGAGACCATAGACTCGCTCTGAATGACCACTTTGTTTCACTTCCAATCCGAGTGTCGTCATCATCTGCATAAATACCAATGCGACCAGCACGCTCGAGGCGAGAACCCGAACAAATCGAATATCACTCAAAGCAACTCGAAAGCTTTCTGCGAGTTCTGTGAGAGGACTCCTAGATTTCGCCGACGACACAGCCTCCCCTGTTCGTAGGGAAGGCAGGCCGAAGAGCGCAATCGTTCCATAGATACTTGCGGTGATCGCATCACCGACAAACAACCACAGATAGGAGTATTCCGAAAGGAACCCTGCGGTTGCCGGACCGAAGGCCCAACCCGCATTAATAGCGAATCGATACGCAGCAAAGGCGGTAATCCGGTCTTCTTCCGAGACCAAATCAGAAAGCATCGCACTGCTAGCAGGGCGATAAAGTTCACTCGTGAGCCCGGCTAAAAAAGCCAACACCACGAAGCCCGCAACACTGTCCGCTTGTGACAGGGCAAGCATCGACAAGGCCCCTGAGAACATCGACAACACAATCGTATTCTTCCGACCAATAGAATCGGCAAGGTATCCGCCCAATAGGGTGGCAACCAAATGCCCGACGCCATAGCTCGCCATCGAGACACTGACCTCAATCGTCGCGTATCCTTCCTTCGTCATGTGAAGCGCCAAGAAAGGAAGCACAAAGGTACCGAAGCGGTTAATAAACATCCCCAGATAAATCATCCAGACCGGCCGTGGAAAGCGGCGCAGGACCGCCAACAACGAAGGGGATGCTTCGGAGGTGGTTCTTGATCTCTCACGATTGGATCTTGTGCTCATAAAACAAAAAACCCCGTCTGCCTTTCGACAAACGGGGTTAGAAAATGATCTTTAGTAAGTTACTAGTTGGTCAGAATTTCCCGTTTACCGAAACGCTCTCGCTTATGATTAAGAATACCAGCGAGAGCAAGAGGACGGCACCATACATAATGGACGCCAAAGGAGGCTCCTTTGACTGCCATTAGTTTCTTGGTGACTGCGCTTAACATGAAAATCTTCTCCAACTTTCGCGGCGAACAATGGAGTTCATGGAAGTCGCTGTCAATGCTTCTTTTCTTGTCCCAGAGGAACGAGTGGGACTTTCAGGTGAAAGTCTCAATTTTGGATCTGTTCGATCCCAATGCCCTTGTCTATATTCCCGGGCATGAAAGCCAACAAACAAACGGAAACGGGTTCCAATTTGCTCAATCGCCGACAAGCACTAACAACGCTCGGAATTGCCGGCACTTCAGCCGCGTTGACAGCCTGCGCCACGCCGCAACGAACGAGCGCCTCAGGAAGCGCGTTCCGCTACTGCCTCAACATGAGTACCATCCGCGGTCAGGACCTGTCAGTCCCAGAGGAAATTGATGTCGCGGGAAAGGCCGGATACGATGCGATCGAACCTTGGTTGGGGAAACTCAATGACTACGTCAAAAGCGGAGGCTCTCTCCCAGATCTTCGAAAACAAATTGAAGACTACGGGATGACGGTCGAAAGCGCGATTGGGTTTGCAAGCTGGGCCGTCAACGACGCAGAGAAGCGGAAGAAAGGCTTCGATGACGCCGCCCGAGACATGGATCTCTTAGCAAAGATCGGTGGTAAACGAATCGCGGCTCCGCCCGCTGGAGTTCCGGGAAACGACCCGGTTGAACCCGATGCCGCAGCAGAACGTTATCGTGCCCTTCTTGAGCTCGGAGAAGAAACAGGTGTCGTCCCCCAGATCGAGATGTGGGGTGGGCATCCAAGCATCGGAAAAGTCAGTACCGCCATTTACATCGCAATCCGGGCCGGGCATCCGCAGGCCTGTTTTCTCGGCGACGTGTATCACACCTATAAGGGAGGCTCGGACTTCAATGGTCTCCGACTCTTGAGCGCTCAAGCCCTGCAGGTCATCCACATGAACGATTATCCAGCTGATCCACCTCAAGACAAAATACGGGACGAACATCGAGTCTATCCCGGAGACGGCATCGCCCCCTTGAACGATATCTTTGGGATATTCAAGTCGGTAGGCGCCACCCCGGTGCTCTCGCTAGAGTTGTTCAACCGGGACTACTGGAAGCTAGATCCTTTGGTGACTGCGACAACAGGCCTTCAGAAAATGAAAGCAAGTGTGGCAGCGGCAGCGACCGTCTAACGTTCCCACAACTGAAGAAAGTCTAACACCGTCAAAGAATCGGCTTGCCCTTCAGCAGTTCTCAGAGAACCCCCAGATGAAAGAAAAACACATCGTAATCGTAGGCGGAGGCATCGTTGGCCTCGCTACCGCCTACAAGCTAGGTCGTCTCTTCCCCTCGCACCGCATCACGGTTCTTGAAAAGGAATCGAGTGTCGGCAGGCATCAAACAGGCAACAATAGTGGGGTGCTTCACTGTGGTCTCTATTACAAACCCGGATCGATCAAAGCCAGGCTGGCTGTCACGGGAATTCGTGAGATGGTCGAATTCTGCCAACAACACGATATAAGTCATGAGGTCTGCGGCAAGATCGTTGTAGCGATCGATAACACAGAAGTGGAGCGTTTGAAGGCGCTCGAAAAGCGGGGAAAGGAAAACGGCCTCGACGGACTTAAGTGGCTGGATCAATCGGCGATGCGCGAGATCGAACCTCACGTAGGAGGCGTCGCCGCTCTCAAGGTTCCACAGGAAGGGATCGTTGATTATCCTCAAGTGGCTCAGAAACTGGTCGGTGAAATCAGTGCGGCGGGCAATCAAGTACTCTGTGGAGAAAAGGTAACTATCCTACAACGACGAGAGAACCAGTGGCTCATCCAAACACTCAAGAACGAATATCGGGCAGATTATATCATCGGCTGTGCAGGTCTCTATTCGGATCGTGTCAGCCAGCTCAGCGGTGGAACACGGAATGTCCGGATCATTCCCTTTCGTGGTGAATACTATGAAATAAAGCCTGAGAGGCAAAAGCTGGTCAATCACCTGATCTATCCTGTTCCTGACCCACAGTTTCCATTTTTAGGCGTGCATTTCACCCGCCTCATTCACGGAGGCATTGAGGCCGGACCAAATGCCGTTCTCGCATTCTCTCGCGAGGGCTATCGAAAAACGGATATCAATCTTGCTGATCTCGTCGATGCATCGTCGTTTCCCGGCCTCTGGAGATTCATTGCCAAGTATCCCAAAATGACCGTCGACGAACTGCGCCGTTCGTTCAGCAAGAGACGTTTTTGCGAATCGCTACAGCGGCTTGTGCCGGAGATACAAATGGACGATCTGGTGCCTGGCGGCGCCGGTGTCAGAGCTCAGGCAATGTCACCGGAAGGGACACTCATACAAGACTTCGAGCTTGTTGAACGAGAAGGCGCATTACACGTCCTCAATGCGCCGAGCCCAGCCGCAACGGCGTCACTGGCCATTGGCGGGGAAATCGCTGAGCGGGTGAAGAGGAATCTATCGCGAAAGAGGTAATCGGATTCCTAAAGGGTCAAATGGCTTCAAATTTCAGCGTTGGATCGAGACTGTAGTGTCGAGCGATCTCGCTGTACGCCTCGATCTGAGCCTCGATCCATTCGTCATCATAATCCAGCTCCCGGACCATCAGACGCGCCACATCAGGTGCCGCTTCAATCGATGCAGAGGCGTCGAGAAGTAGCGCCCGAGTCCGTCGAGATAGAACATCTTCGACAGTGCGGGCCATTTCATAGCGAACCGCCCAGATGACCTCAGCGGCTCGGATAGGAAGTCTCGGATGGATGAGCATATCCCATTCGGGATTCCCATTGACGAGCTCATCGAGAAGCGGGGCATCGGCCCCGTAGTTCTCCCATTTCCATGATGAATCCTTCCTAAGATTCCCCCCATGCAATTGCAGCCGATAGGTCCGGCAAGGACGCTCCACTAGCCCCGACACTTCCAAGGCCCGATTCACAACATCCTCCGCCATCTTGCGATAGGTGGTCCATTTTCCACCTGTGATGGTCACCAAGCCTGACCTAGAGACAATGATACGATGTTTTCGTGAGATCGCTGCGGTCTCAGTTTTATCTGATTCGCTCACCAAGGGTCTGATTCCGGTGAAGACAGATCTGACGTCTCGACGGGAGATCGTCTTCTTAAGATACCTGGAGGCGTGCTCCAGAAGAAAATCGATTTCAGATTCAATCGGGTGTGGTTCCAAGGATGCAGACGACACCGGTGTATCCGTGGTGCCCAAGATCACTTTTCCATTCCAAGGAATCGCAAAGAGAATTCGACCGTCATCTGTTTTAGGAATCATCAAGGCTGAATCCCCACCAAGAACATCTCTATCCAAAACAAGGTGAATCCCTTGACTGAGTTGCATGACCGGCCAAGATTCAGGATCATCGAGACGCCGAATCTCATCGGTAAAAATCCCCGTCGCATTGATTACCGATCTCGCCCGGATCTGGTACTTCGAACCCGACTCCAAGTCCTCAAATACGAGTCCGTTGATTCTCCCCTCGTCGCGAATGAACTCCAACACTCGTGAGTAGTTTAACACTTTCCCACCTTGATTAACCGCAGTTTGAGCCAAAGTAATGGCGAGACGAGCGTCGTCGAACTGAGCGTCATAATAGGACACCCCTCCAAGGAGTCCCTTCTCAGAAAGCCCCTCCAAATGCTCGAGCGTCGAATGACGGGAAAGAATCCGAGTGCCTCCCAGCCGTCGGGTCCCAGCCATAAGATCATAGATCTTTAGGCCTAATCCGTAATAGAACCGTTCCCACCACTGGTACGTGGGAACGACGAAGGAAAGCGGCCTAACCAGATGAGGGGCATTTTTCAGAAGGAGCGCTCGTTCATGCAGAGACTCTCTCACCAGAGCAATGTCACCCTGCTTTAGATAGCGGAACCCGCCATGGATTAATTTCGTGCTCCGACTTGAGGTGCCGTTCCCAAAATCTGCTTGTTCGAGTAACAGAGTACGGAACCCTCGAGATGCCGCATCAACAGCAGCTCCCAATCCCGTCGCCCCGCCACCAACCACCACTACATCCCAAGTCTCTCGACTCTCCTGCAGGGCAGCAAGCAAGCTCGATCTACAAAGAGGCTGACGCATTCGATCGGGATATCAGCATTCTCATCGGACTGTTTGGAACTCCGAGTGCAAAGGGAAACGATGGTCAGTTCCAATCACGCGGCGACCTTATTTGGATCCCCCAGGAACGAGCGCAGCCCTGGCAGCCACCCGTTCGTCGTTACTAATCAGACCGTCACCATTCTTGTCAAATCGCTTCATCACATCAGCATAATTGGGTTTTCCTGAGGATGTCCGGCTAACGGTCGTTCTCTTTGCCGGCGTCGGAGCCTTCTTCTTTTCATCATCAAGACCCGCAGGATTGGGAAGAAACACCTGCAATCGAGGTTTCCCCCCGCGGGGAGAGCTGAACACCGCGTAATTGAGGTGCCCGAACATGTGCTTCAGGGCCAAGGACGGAGCTAAGTTCTTGTAGGTTCCAGAAACCACAATCCCAGAGTCCTCCGGAATTTTCACCTGCCATTTCGTGGCAACGGCAATCTCTGTCAACACCCTCTCCAAAGGCCAGTCACGAAAACTAGCGGAAACACGCTTTGTCTTCGCATTCCATTTAAAGGATTCGGCTGCGATGATGCGATCATTCACCCCCACCAATAGCAAGAGAAGAAGAAGCATGTGAGCGGATCGATGATTAGTCATTATACGTCGCACAAAACAATTCATTGGCATCACACTTTAGCTAAAACACCCAAAGGATCGAAAGGTTCTTCTCCAAGCCATAGCTTGATATCGACGCATTTGCAATGAATAGCTGCCCCCACGACCAACGCAAGTAGTGCTAGACCGTGGATCGCCCGTAGAGATTGGTATTCAGCAGATACCAATACCGCAGAACAGATGTCGAGCCCCGACTCGCCCGCTCACCTAAAGCGACAAGAGCAAGCGTTTCACCTCTTTTAGCCGAGCCTCTGGGCGCTTCTTTGTGAGCCGCGGAAAACGGTCCCCGACCATCACCAAATCACGGTTCCGAGTCAGCATCACCTTCCCACGTCGGGCTTCAACACTACTGACATCCCGATCGCTCGCCAACCATTTGATATCAGCTACCAACAAGAGCAATTCGACTGGCGGTGGTATTGGGCCAAAACGATCCTTTAATTCATTCTTCAAGGCCAAGAGCGACTCATGATCATTCACTTGAGCCAATTTGCGGTAGATCTCGATCCGCTGTTGCACCTCCGAGACGTAGCTATAAGGAATAGAAGCGGGGTGGCGTTGAGTCATTTCATCTTCGACGGCCTCCGCCCCAGGTTCCTCATCGTCGATAAAAACGGCGACATCCTCCCGCGGCACCTGTATATCGAACTTCGGTTTCTTCTTTGTTTCCTGTTTCTTCTTGCTTGGCCCAGCGCTGGTCTCCTCTCCCGGATTGAGAGAGAGAAAATCGAAATTCACGCGTACTTCCACTCTGGGCTTAACCGTCTCACCCTTCAACGCGGCCACACTTTGCTTTAGAAGTTGGCAATAGAGCTCAAATCCAACCGCGGTGATGTGACCGCTTTGTTGCGGCCCCAGCATGTTTCCAGCGCCCCGAATTTCAAGATCACGCATCGCAATCTTGAACCCACTTCCCAATCGCGAGTACTGCTTCATGGCTGTGATTCGTTTTCTAGCGTCGGAAAGAAGACCGGCGTGTCGAGGGATCATTAGATAGGCATAGGCCTGATGTTTGTAGCGTCCCACACGCCCTCTCAATTGATACAGATCACTCAAACCGAACCGATCCGCACGATCGATCAGGATCGTATTCGCATTGGGAATATCTAAGCCACTCTCAATGATCGTGGTAGAGACCAGCACATCCGCCTCTCCATTCACAAACGTCGCCATAACTCGCTCCAGAGAACGAGAATCCAATTGCCCATGCCCGACGACAACCCGTGCCGAAGGGACAAGCTGCCGAATCTTCTCAGCCACGGATTCGATCGAAACGACTCGGTTGTGAAGAAAATACACTTGGCCTTGCCGATTGAGCTCTCGTTGGATGGCGTCGCGAATGGTTCGCTCATCATACTGGGTCACGATGGTCTCGACCGGGAGGCGGTCGTGAGGAGCGGTTTCAATGGTACTCATATCCCGAGCACCTATCAGCGCCATATGGAGCGTCCGAGGAATCGGAGTCGCACTCAGCGTCAGCACATCAACAAGCTTTCGCAACATCTTGAACTTGTCTTTATGAACAACCCCAAAGCGCTGTTCTTCGTCAATAATCACTAAGCCCAAGTCCTTAAAGGTCACATCGTCCTGCACCAAGCGATGAGTTCCCACGATAATATCCACTGCCCCCACAGCAAGTTCTTGAAGGGTGTTGTTGGATTCTTTCTTCTTCTGGAACCGTGAAAGTAATTCGACTCGAATAGGATAGTCCACCATCCGCTCAGCCAGGTTCTTATAGTGCTGTTGTGCCAGGACCGTCGTGGGAACTAACATGGCAACTTGTTTCCCGCTCATCACCGCTTTAAAGGCCGCTCGAATGGCCACCTCGGTCTTACCAAAGCCAACATCGCCACAAATCAAGCGATCCATGGGTCTCGAAGACTCCATGTCTTTCTTGGAGTGCTCAATCGCAGTCAATTGATCCACGGTTTCCTCGTACAGAAAAGCCCCTTCGAACTCGCGTTGCCAGTTCGTATCAGGTGGAAACGGATATCCCTCTTCCGACTCTCGGGCCGCTTGAATCGCCAGCATCTCTCCGGCTAAATCAACTACCGCCTTCTCGGCCTGGGCCTTGGCTTTCGTCCACCGAGTCCCTCCCAAGGTATTGAGTTGGGGAGATGCTTTCCCTGCCCCGACATACTTGCTGACCAAATGCGCTTCGGTGACCGGGACATAGAGTTTCGGAGCCGCCTGTTTAGGGTCCTTGGCAGCATACTCAATCACCAAACACTCCGGTCCAGCGCCCCCTTTGACCGTTTCCTCAGACGGGTCCGTACTACGACCAACCGGATCGAGTTGTTGCAAGCCAACAAACCTCCCAATGCCGTGTTGAAGGTGAACCACGTAATCGCCCTCAACCAGATCGGAGAAATCGATCTCAAGCGCCGATTTGACCGCCACCGCATGTTTGGACTTCAAGCGCCTTGGTCGCTGCACTTTATACCTTCCAAAAATCTCAGCATCGGTCACAACCACCCACTTACGGGACTCCACTAGGAACCCCCGACCAAGCATGCCTATTTCGATACGAAGCACGCCGTCAAAGCTCTCTTGGGACCAACCAAATTCCTCCCAGATTTCCTTAAACCGATCTCGTTCCCCGTCGTTATTGCAGAACACATCCAGTTGATACCCTTGGCGTAACCAACGATGCATCTGCTCAAAGAATTGTTGTCTCTGTTGTTCTGCGACCTGAAGTACCGGCGCACGCGTGTCGAGTGGGCGAAACTGCTCCAGATCTTCAAAGACCGGAATCTTGGACGACAGTCCTTCCGGTGATCCTTCAACGATTTGCCCCGTATCAACATCCACGGGCGCCACCAACTCCTCCGAAATACGAGAGGACCAATCAAGAACTCTAAAGCCCTTCTCCTGAGCCTGGGACAAGACTTCGCCCCAGTCTTGAGAGAAGGGATCATCATTAGGAATCTGCCGCTGATAATTGCTGGCAAATTCATCAATCGCCGCATGGTCACAAACAATTAGAATCGTCGACGGGGGCAGATAATCCAACAGACTGGCTACACAGGCCTTTTTCGCTGATTCAGTGCCGTCACCCATTTCTCTCAGAAGGATCCCGAATTCGCCCGCCGGTGACAGAATAACGGAATCAATCTTCTCCAACGACATTTGGGTCTGAGGATCGAAGTATCGAATCGACTCCACTTCATTACCGAAGAATTCAATCCTTACTGGCCAGGGACTCGCCAAGGGAAAGACATCTACGATGCCACCGCGAAGAGCAAGATCGCCCTTCTGAGTCACCTTCGCTTCAGGCTCGAAAGCCTGCGTTTCCAACCATTCCACAAGATCTAACGGATCTAGATCCTGCCCAATCTCGACCCTCTTGAGACGTTCTTGAAACAAGCAGGGCGGAAAGGTCTTTTGAAGCAGGGCGACAACGTTCGTTACCGTGATTGGCGCACGAGCGCTCGCCCCACTCGCAAAGGCATGAAATGCGAGCAAGGTTTCTATCCGCTCACTGATCACATCCGCATGGGACAACTTCGCCTCATGAGGAAGTGTTTCCCAGGCAGGGAAAAATTCTGGAGTTTCGGGTGAGTCTGTAGTTTTGGTTTCCCGCGAAGCGTCTCCGAGCCAAGCTAGCCAGGTTTGAAGATCTTGGTGAAGCCCCTCCTGTTGCTTGAGGCCAGGACTCACCATCAGCACAGGAGCCATCGGTTCGATTCGATGAATCAATGCCGCCAAAAATGCCCAGGAGGAAGAGGCAAGATCAGCGTGCTCTAGCGCCTCGGAATTCGCCAACTCTGAACGCAGGGAAGCAACGAGCTCGGAGGTAGCGAACCGCGCCTGGAAGGAATCCGTGTTTGTTGGTTTTCTAACCGCCACGCGACCCTCAGGATTTTTGCCTACGCCTTCTAGTTATCAAACCGTGCCTTCGAATCATTCCTCCACGATAACGGTCAATTGCCGTAAGGGCACCTCGGAGATCTCCTGAACTTTGCCACCTGGCCAAATGATTTCGACTTTCTCGATCACCGAGCCCTTTCCAAGGCCGATCGTGACCGGAAGCTCAGACTGAGACAGGTAACTGCGAGTTGGCATCACTTGCCGCCACAGCACGTCTCCATCAACCGTCACCTTGATCCACGCGCCGATGCCATCCCGATTCTGGTTGGTTCCTTCAAGGCGGATTCGAATCCAATCATGCTCCAAGTTCTGATCATTTCGAAACAACCGGGGCGCCGCGTTGATCTGTGAAACAACAAAGTCGAGATCACCATCAGCATCAATATCAGCAAACGCAGACCCTCGACCAACGATAGGTTCAAACAAACTCTCTCCTGCCTGTTCGCTTGTCACCTCAATAAACTGGCACCCAAAATCAGCGCCACTATTCCAAAACAATTGTGCCGGTTGCTCATACTGCTGGCTTTTCTGAATCTGCGAAATCTCTTCTTCAAGATGGCCATTCGCCGTCAGCAGATCTTGCCATCCATCCAAATCGTAATCAAAAAAGAAGAGACCAAATTTCAATAACAAGCGACTCGCTGGACCAATGCCCGCAGGGATCGCTTCATCGGTAAAGATCATGGGCCGACTCTGCTCCACGTATAGGGCTGTCATTTCGTTGGCGAAGTTTCCGATCCCAACTGCCAAGGCTCCGTCATCACGATAGCGAGCGGTATCAATGCCCATCGCCCCCCGTGCTTTCCCGTAGGTATCATAGGCAAGCCCAGTCAACGAACCCACTTCCTTGAAGGTTTGATCCCACCGGTTACTGAGAACAAAGTTGCGTACTGTATCGTTAGCAATTACCAGGTCCATCCATCCGTCCCGATTAAGATCGACCGGAGCCACTCCCAGAGATTTCGCGACGGGAACTCCCGTCGCTTTGTTAGCCACTCGGATTCCACTCTCCTCGGAAACATCAGCGAAACTCCCATCGCCATCATTTCGAAATAGCGAAGGAAAGGATCCTTCAAAATTCATCGGTTGACCATAAGCACGCCCCAAACCAACTAAGGTGCTGCCCAACTGAAAATCAATCTCCTTGGTCCACCTCACATAGTTGCCGACAAAAAGGTCAAGATCGCCATCGTTATCGTAATCGAACCAACTGGCGCAAGTACTCCAATCGGAAGACGCCCCTCCGGTTCCGCTCTCCTCGGTGACGTCCAAGAAACGACCTTCACCGACATTCTTGAAGAGCCGATTGGCCCCGACTGCCGTGACATACACATCAGGCTTCCCATCCCGATTATAGTCTCCGATGGCAACGCCCATTCCGTATAGAGGAACATCCAGACCTGATCCACTCGTGACATCGGTGAAGTTGCCCGTGCCATCATTCGCATAAAGCTTGGCAGTGCTGACCTTCGCCAGAGCGGCATTTGGCCACGAGGTACCATTGATAAAAAGGAGATCCTGGTCGTCGTCCCCATCAAAATCAAAGAATGCGACGCCTCCACCCATCGTCTCCGGAAGCAGTTTTTCTCCAGCAGCACCGTTGTTATGGATGAAATCAATTCCAGCAGCCGTGGTGATATCGGCAAAGCGGACGGTCGGGACCGTAGCAGACAACTGTTCTGGAGTTTCGGGAGCGACGATCGCGGTGACTTTGTCAGCACCCTGTTCAGGAGGGCGAGTGACGATATAGACTCCAATCCCGACAATCACCACGATCGTTCCAAAAGCAATTGCTGACCACCGGAAGGCCCGCCCAATCACGGCATCATCGGCATGATCAGTGATTTCCGCGTTTTCTTCCGCATCGATATCAGAATCTGGCATGGCCTTGATTTATAGCAGAAACCGGGACCAATCAACCCATTCCGAGTGGGTAAGCGAACGGGAGGGAGAGAGAACCAGCCTTACTCGTCGCAGAATTCCAACAGAGGACACGATCGTCTCTCATCGCCCTCAAAGCCCCGGCGCTCCCGACCGATGAAGGTCATAAATGACAACAGGTTGCGCAGCATTTCGAGCCGCTGGATTATTCTCCCGAGCGATGGCGATCACCTGATCGCGAGCGTTGTTGTCGACCCGATAGCGTTCATGCAAGCTGCGGTGCTTGGCCGCATCAGGCTCATTCTCAAGGATCGAATATATGATTCCAAGATTGTGGTGAGCCGTCTCGTTTTCTGGATCAAGCGCTAAGGTCTTGTGAAAGGTGGCTACGGCCATTTCTAGCATTGCCTTCCGTTGTTCGGGCTGAGCTCGGAGTGTCGTGGACTTTGCATAGTAGGTCAGGCCAAGTTCATTGATAACGTGATAATCCTTAGAGAAATCAAATCCCCGGTCCATGAGCTCAGCATAGCGATCCTCAAGAATTCCTTTTAACTCACGAATGGCTTCATCAAAGCGACCGTTCTGCTTGTTCACCAGAGCGTTGAACCAGGCGAGCGTCCACTGAGGGGCCGGCGGATCGAAGGACGCTGCCCGCTGAAGGGCCTCCACAGCCTCTGTCACCCGCCCTTCCTTAAGAAAGACCCGAGCAAGATTTAATGGTCCATCGGGCCGCTGAAGCTTCTCTACCTCCAGAAAGGCTTCTTCGGCCTGCCGCAATTGCCCTTTCTCGCTCCCCGCACCACTCTTGAGCAAAAGCCCAATGCCATAATCATTCCAACGCTGCCAGGTCGGAATCACAGGCCCAGCTACTGAGGCATCTACCGCCTCAGACTGCGTGTCGTCCTCAGTCACTGAAAGCCGGATCCGATCTTCGCCAATGATGGTAATCGGAAGTTCATTCGTATGATCTAGACCGTAAATATGCTGCATGTAAGTCGTATCAAACTTGCGATACTTCAATGTGGCTGAGAGCTCAACAGGGCCCACATGGTCTGCCGGTATTTCTAGGCGGTAGTGGAGAACGCTCGCTGCGCCAGGAGGGATCTGATTGTTATAAAGGGGCGTAAAGATATCCTCAGCATTCCGGCGATCAATTCGATTACCGTGCTTATCGAGCATGTAGACATTGACAAAGTGCGACCAAGGATCCACTTGATTAAAGTCACCTAGACCACCATTGCGTCCCAAGGTCTTAGCCCCCGATTTCGCTTCCACATCCACCCACACCTCGTTGGAATCGGCCGTGCCCTGCGTGAAAAGATGCCCGACGGTGAGCGTTCGCAAGACAACTTCGAGCAAATAGGTTTTCCCGGGGCTTAGAGAGATCGAGCCAGATTCCAACGGGGCAATGAGATCACCATCAATCGTTCCCCCTTCACGAATCCCGAACAAATCCACTCGCACTGAGTCTTTTAGAATCTCTTGTTGTGCCAGCACGGACTCATGATCCTTACGAATGGCCGGAACACCCGTGTTGCCACCGGGGAACAGATGATCATGAATCGACAAGGCTCCTGTCGTTCCAAAAAAGCCAGCACCAAAATCATTCGATTCCTTCAAGGGCATGTGACAGCCATTACAATTCTCCTGTGCCTTGGGTGGGTAGTAGAACGATTTGGCATTCCCCCCTGAGACGCCGCTCACAAGAAAATTATCATAATGATTCTGCCCCCGCAGCCAGTCCTTATAGTGAGTCACTTCCTTCGGCAAACTCACCTTGTGACAGGTCGAACAGAACTCAGCAGACTTATGGAGCGGCTTCAAAAAAGTCTTCTTGTGAAACTCAGGCTTCGCTTTGACCATCTGACGGTTAATGAATTTGAGCCATCGATTCTCACTCTTCGCGAAGGGATAATGGACCGGCTCTTCAATGGTGTAATCAGCATTCCCTCGCGGGCTGTTCACATTCGTGATTGCATGACAGGCAGTGCAGGTGATTCCAGCCTTGGCCGTCGGATGATTCTCCATGTCAAAGTCAGGATCATCAAAGGCACCACTGAAAAACGGGACAAGATCGTGACAACCCGCACACCAACGAGACGCTTTCACGTTGCCATCCCGTTCCTTCATCACCTCGCGAGTCTGCTTGATACTGAACAGATAGGGTTCGTTATTGAATGAACTGAAATGGTGAGCACTGTGAAACCAGCCCTCATAAGCATCCGGATGACATTCCATACAATACTCATCCATCATCAAAGTATCGGCAGGAATAAAGTTCCCACTGGCTGTTCGAGCCAGCGAGGGTTCAAAATATTGAGCCCCTTCCTTAGGGCCGACAACATTCCACTGTCGGGGATCTTGAGAGTGAAAGAAAACCATCCCAGCAACCACCACTCCAACAGCACCTGCCCAGGTCAAGCCAACCCGCCACTTTATCCTAGGACCAGCCAGCCGATGGAGAACATAAAGCCAAACAGCCAACAGCGGACTCAGGATATGGATCCAATAGGCCATCGATCGCGTACTGGGATTCTTGATCTCGAACCCCTCCACTCGCATCAAGGCAACCCCGGTAAAAAGCAAAGCGAGGCTCACGCCAAAAAGGGCATACCCCACCCTCACCGCTCGCCGATTGGGACGATTGTACGCGTTCTTGATATGGCCGATACCAAAAGCTATGAACGGAGCCAGGAGCATGATCCCAAGGACCAAATGCCCCAGAAACATGAATTGGTAGAAGTAATTCTGATAAGTTTCGCCTCGATACCACTCTAGGAACGTGATACTCGCTAAGTAGGCTGAATTGGCCCCAAGGAGAGCCACGAGCCCAAACACGACGAGGAGGATGACACGCAGTCGGGGCCCGATAGCCCGGACATACTTTCGCCGCGGTTTCTGATTTGATTGAGAGACGTCTTCTGGCACGACTAAATCCTCCTTTGAGTATGGTCAAAAATCATCAACATGAAAAACCTAGTTTCAATGTTTTTCCGGATCCGGTAAATCAAGCGCATGAGCATCAACGAAACCCTTACCTCAATTCAGGAACGAATCAACCGTGCCTGCGATCGAGCCGCTAGGACTCCCGACGACGTGACGCTCATTGCCGTCAGTAAGGGACATCCCCCTGAGCGCATTCGCGAGGCGGCCGATGCCGGCCTAACCCTCTTTGGAGAAAATAAGGTCCAGGAACTCAAACTCAAGCGAGGGCAATGTCCAGGCAATCTAAAGTGGGATTTCATTGGCCATCTCCAGACAAACAAATGTCGCGATGCGGCCTATTTTTCCCGGATGATCCATAGTGTCGATAGTGACCGCGTGGCAGAGGCTCTTCAGGATGCATGCATCAAGCTAGCAAAGACACTACCCGTCCTCCTTGAAGTGAACGTGTCCGGCGAGGCGACCAAGTACGGATTTAGTCCTAATGAGGTTCTCAACACACTCCTCGAGCTAAATACCTATGATCGCCTAGAGATCCACGGATTCATGTGCATGGCGCCATGGGCCAAGGAGCCAGAAAAATCACGCCCCTACTTTCGCCGCTTGAAAGAATTGCAACAGGAAGCGGAGGCCATTTTGGGAGCGCCCTTACCAGAATTGAGCATGGGAATGAGCGGGGATTTCGAAATCGCCATTGAAGAAGGGGCGACCATGGTTCGTCTCGGAACCACCCTTTTTGGGGAACGAAAACGGAAATCAGTCCGCTGATCGTTCGGTCCACTATTTACAATCAATTCCGTTCCTCTAATCTCGCGCCGATGGATTTGAACGTCGAAACATTCACGACAGAAATTGCCGAGGCACTTCGCTCCTACGACAAATTCGTAATCTGCCTCGATAAACCACCTGAGGACTGCAAAGCATCCCTCGTGCGTTTATTGGAAAAAGCAATCAAGGCCTACGTCGAACGGGGACCTGGCCTACGTCATGGAATCGCACTCGATCGTCAAGTCACGATTATCCTCAGTCAAACGGACGCCGAAAAACCCCTTTGCGGGATCTATTTCAATCTCCATTCTCCGTACCACAAGAAGGAGTAGCTCCCCTTCGATTTCGCTCCAATTCTAATCGAAGAGCCGGATAAACACTTGTCCGGTAGCACCGAAGGAGTATCGTTTCTGGCTCTAGGAGAGCTATAAGGCTCTGCAATCTCAACTCAGAACACAACGAACGAGCGAGGACTCTTATGTTACGCAAATGCCGATCCTTTATCCCTTTGCTACTCACCGTCGGGTGTGTCTCACTTATGAACCCTGCGGCCGCCGACAAACTGACGTATCCTCAATCCAAGAAATCACTGCACACGGATGACTATCACGGCACCCAGGTTGCCGATCCCTACCGTTGGCTTGAAGAGGACGTCCGCGAATCCAACGAAGTCGAGCACTGGGTTGAAGCACAAAACAAGGTCACTTTCGGCTACCTCAAGGCCCTCCCGCACCGACAAGCGATCGAAGATAGGCTGACAGAGCTTTGGAACTACGAAAAGATCGGCTCCCCCTTCAAGCGAGGCGATTGGTATTACTTTTGGAAAAATGACGGGCTCCAGAACCAAAACGTTCTCTTTCGTCAACGTACCCTTACGAGTGAACCCGAACTAGTCGTCGACCCAAACACCTGGTCAGAAGACGGTACCATAGCCCTCGGATCCGTCGTCTTCTCTGAGGACGCGGGCCACATGGCCTACAGCATCCAAGACGGCGGCTCGGATTGGCGAACGTGGCGGATCATGAATCTTGAGACCAAGGAAGTCCTGAGTGAGGAACTTCACTGGATCAAATTTAGCGGTGTCAGTTGGACCAACGATAGCCGAGGCTTCTTTTACAGCCGCTATCCAGCGCCTAGAGAAGGAGACGCCTTTCAGTCGCTCAATAAGAACCAGATGGTCTACTACCACCGCATCGGAACCCAGCAAGACCAGGATGTTCTTGTTTACCAACGCCCGGACTATCCCGATTGGGGTTTTGGAGCATCGGTGACCGAGGACGGCCGCTACCTCGTTCTTACCGTATGGAAGGGAACCGACGACAATTATCGCGTCCTCTATCGCGATCTCAACGAGCCTTACGCCCTACCAATCGATCTCATCGACAACTTCGAGAACGAATACAGCTTTGTCGGCAACGACGGACCAGTGTTCTACTTCAAAACAAATCTCGAAGCCCCTAACGGACGCGTCGTCGCCATTGATATCCGGGAGCCCAAGAAACGGCGCGAGGTGATTCCAGAATCAGAAAATGCGCTTTCGAGCGTTGGGATCGTAGGCAACGTCTTTGTCACCGAATACCTGAAGGACGCCAAAACCCAGGTAAAACTCTACTCCATCAGTGGAACCTTCGTTCGAGAGGTGAGCTTTCCTGGCATTGGAACGGCCTCAGGCTTCGGCGGAAAGCGAACCGACACAGAAACCTTCTACTCCTTTAACAGCCTCAACCGCCCACCAAGCGTCTATCGCTACGACATTCTCACCGGAGAGAGCGAACTCATCCGCCAACCTAAGGTACGGTTCAATCCTGACGATTACGTCGTGGAACAAGTGTTCTACCAGAGCAAGGATGGCACCCGAGTGCCAATGTTCCTCTCCCATCACAAAGACATCAAACTCGATGGCAACAACCCGACGCTCCTTTACGGCTACGGTGGATTCAACATTTCGCTACCAGCCCGTTTTTCGATCAGTCGACTTGCTTGGATGGAGATGGGTGGCATCTACGCCCAAGCAAACCTTCGCGGTGGAGGGGAGTACGGCAAGGCATGGCACAAAGCAGGCACGAAGCTTCAAAAGCAAAATGTCTTCGATGACTTCATTGCCGCTGCAGAGTGGTTAATCGCGAAAGACTACACGAATTCAAGCAAACTCGCCATTCAGGGTGGCAGCAATGGAGGCCTTCTGATCGGAGCCTGCATGAACCAGCGCCCCGAGCTCTATGCTGCGGGACTTCCTGCCGTTGGAGTGATGGATATGCTACGGTTCCAGAAATTCACGGCTGGAAGATTTTGGGTGGATGACTACGGCTCCTCCGATAACACAGAGGAATTCAAAGCCCTCTACGCCTACTCACCTTATCATAATCTAAAACCCGGGACACACTACCCCGCAACCTTGGTAACGACCGCCGATACCGATGACCGCGTCGTTCCTGGGCACAGTTTCAAATATGCGGCACGACTTCAAGAATATCACAGCGGCGACAATCCGGTGCTCATTAGAATCGAGACCCGCGCCGGTCATGGGGCTGGAAAGCCCACCAGCAAGGTCATTGAAGAGATTGCCGATCAGTGGGCGTTTCTCGTCGAGACGCTCGACTTCACGCCTAAGAAATAAGGCCCACTTATGGGGTAGGCTTGCATGCGGCAGGGAGTTGGCTCGCTTGGGCTGAGTCACTCAGCACGAACTTCGTCCCCCGCTGCTGCAATACCCTCAATAATATCTGCGGCCACCGTTTGCCCTCGGAACGGGCCCGTGACTTTCACTTCGGCGACTTTCTGACCGCGACGGTAAATAAACAAACGCTGGTCCAGCTTGGGTAAGTTGCTAAGGGCATAGTCAAGAACGACAAAGCGAAGGGGATCGTTCACTGTTGCCACGACACCCGTTGGACTGGTTATCGGAATAATCACCGGCTCACCGTTGGTCGGCGCGGCCTGTACCGAGTTCCCCTCACCGGCTTCAGACAAGAGAGGCACTCCCTCCGCCCCACTGCTTGCTTTAGGGCGATTGGTTTGACATCCTGTTCCAAGCAGTCCCCCAAGCACTAACATTACCAACCATCGCATACCCCGCATTTAAGGCGCTATTTCAAGAACGTCAACCGGCAAAAAGCTGGCGTTTCGAAAACGGAAGGCTCCAAGCGCTCACTTCTTGGTTGGCCCCCGCTTTCATTATCTTCGGAAATGGCCGAACTCGGCCCCATTCTCCTAACGGATCGCCGCCCAAACTCCCTTTTTCTTGTCATGCCTCTGGCATGCGATAGGTTCCGGCAGGTGAAAATTCTATTCATTGGCGATATCGTAGGCTCTCCCGGAAGACGTATTCTTAGAGAGATTCTGCCACTCTATCGCATTCAGAACAGTATCGATCTGGTGATCGCCAATGGGGAGAACTCCGCCGGAGGGTCAGGGATCACACCCGATATCGCGGCAGAGATTTACGACACTGGAGTCGATATCATTACCACAGGTGATCATCTGTGGGATCAACGAACCGTAAGCGGGCTGCTCGAAGTGGAAACACGCTTCGTCCGACCACTCAACTATCCATCGGGCACCCCAGGACAAGGCTACACCGTCTGGACTCACGAAAACGGGGTCAATGTCGTGATCGTCAATCTTCAAGGGAGAACCTTTATGGGTGATCTCGAATGCCCCTTCCATGCAATCGACCGGCTCATTCCTAAACTTCGCGATATCACACCAAATATCTTTGTCGATATGCATGCCGAAGCAACCTCAGAGAAGATTGCCATGGGACGCTTCCTGGACGGGCGAATCACCGCCCTTGTAGGCACCCACACGCACGTTCAAACCGCCGACGAGCAAGTGTTCCCCGGAGGCACCGGGTTTCTCTGTGATGCCGGATTCACCGGAGCGCAAGAGAGTGTTCTTGGGAGAGAAATTCCCCCTATCATTGAGCGTTTCTTGACACAACGCCCCCAACGTTTTGAAGTGGCGAAACGCCGCATCTACATCAAGGGAGCCCTACTGGATATCGATGAGCTCACCGGACAATGTCGCTCCGTCACTCGCGTATCCGAACCCCTCAATCAGGAACATCTTTAGGACGCTTGCGGTGTCTTAGGGATGGCAGTTCCCCCACGATCGACCGTCTCAAGCGTCACGCCAGCTTCGGTGCAACGCGCACAAATCTCGAACTCTGGATGCTCAGCCAAGGCCTCAGGATTCACCAAGAACAAACGATGGCAAGGCACGTGAATGCAATTCACAAATTTTCGGGTTTTGGCGCCTGTATGTTCACACTGCCCCACGGGTTCATCCGCCAACGCAAAGTCGTCCGGCACCACCATTCGTTGATCGAAAACGAAACAATCCCCTTCCCAATGAACGCGGCCTTCTTTCTCCAAGTAACTCACGATTCCACCATGTAGTTGGTAGACATTTTTAAAGCCTCGCTCTTTGAAAAGAGCGGATGCCTTTTCACAGCGAATGCCACCGGTGCAATACATCAAGAATTTCTTGTCCTTAAGATGAGCATAGTCGTCAACGCGATCAGGCAGATCGCGAAAGTTCTCAATGTCAGGCTTGATCGCGTTTTCGAAATATCCAACGTCAGACTCGTATCGATTCCGGGCATCAAACACTACAATATCGTCCTTCTCTCGATCCAACATCTCCTTCCACTCCTGTGGCGAAAGGTGTTTACCTGTTGTTTCGTTTGGATCCACGTCCTCTTCGAGGCCTAGAGTAACGATCTCATTCCGAACCTTAATCATCAATTTCGGAAACGTACTCTCACTGCCCTGACTCAGCTTGAATTCCATATCGGCGAATCTCGGATCCGCAGCCATGGCTTCTTGGTATTGGCGGGTTGCCTCAGGTTGGCCAACGACCGTGCCGTTGATGCCTTCCTCAGCGACCAAGATCCTTCCTTTCAATCCCAATGATTCACAAAGGATCCGATGGGCCTTCACAAAATTCTCGGGCTCATCGATTCGAACGTATTTGTAGTAGAGAAGAACAACCAGAGGCAGTGACTCATTCATAGATGAAGTTTATTCAGAGAATCTAAGAAATTTGCAATGGTGAGTAACGAGAGAGATGAAACGTAGCTTCGCGCTTCCAGTCGTTTGAATCCCCGTTAGCTCCTGAGCGATGCTATTGAGCAGCGATGGAATCGCTCGCACCAGAAGATCGACGCGGCCACGGATCGAACGGCCCAGAGGGACATTTTGCCATTCGAGCAGCCTTCTTGCTTCCGAGAACTGTTCCTGTGTCGCGATCACAATACCTCCTCTATCATTCCCTCAGATCTAACCAGAAGGCAATCGCTTTCAACTCCCGATATTCCGGGAATCAAAAACACCCCGGCACCCTCAAAGGAACGAGGCCATCCGATAGAGATTTATGAAGCGCCCCGCTACCCTTCTGACAACTGAAGCTTCCAGCTTTCCAGTATCGACTGCATTTCACGGACAGCGCTTCCCTTGAGAGGCTTGGCGGCCTCAAAGCCAGATCCACGTTCAGTAACAATCAAGGGTTCAAAACTCACCCAGTAATCTGAGGCTCCTACTTCCATGATAATCACCTTCATGCGAATGAAGGTTTCAGGATTAACAAAGGAACCATATCGCATGGAGGCCCATTTTGAGGCAAGCCGATCGAAATCGAGCGTTCGTCTATCGGAGTCCGCAAGTTCGTAGTCTTGTTCCCCGATGAAAAGAACGAGCGACCGCCGTAGCTCATCAACATCCTGTCCGGAAACACCAACCCCTCGTCTTGACATACCCAACTCGGGGTTCGGCGAAGTGGTCGAGCACCCCAACAAGGCGCAGCAGGCTATCAAAACGACGGTTGTTCTTAGCAATCTCATTATCGTTCAATCCCTCAAGTCAGTCCGCGTCGTCAAAAACTGCTATGACGACACAAATTCCAAGATTCATAAACTTTCTCTGGCAACTCATTCAAAAAGCGAGACGGTTGCTGCATCACGTCTCCGGTGCGACCCTGGGCGAATCGCATCATCGGATACGAGAGATAGAGTTCATTCTTTGCCCGTGTCGTTGCCACATAGAATAATCGACGCTCTTCTTCTTCTGCTTCCGGATTCTCAAGTGATCGAGACGAAGGAAAGAGGCCATCGCACAACATCACTACAAACACGACATCAAACTCGAGTCCCTTTGCTTGATGAATCGACGTAAGCCGGATCCGTTCGTTGTCCTCGGTTTCGGGTGCTCTTTCTTCCGTATCCAGATTCGTTTCCAAAGCCAACTGGGCAAGAAATTCCTCAGGACTTTCGAACTGTCTCGCATATTGGGCAATTTGCTGAACATCTTCGAGACGCGAGCGATAGTTTGAAAACACTTCTTTCAAGTATTCCTCGTAGCCAGCGTCTAAAATCAATTCGATCATTCGGCTCGGAGAAGAGCGAATCGCAGCATCCTCCAACTGCGCAATCGTGGCAGTCAACTGAGCCCAGGCCGCTTTTCCCTTTTTTGGAACCAGCGCAGCACACTCCACCAGAATCTTGGCAATCTCGATTGGCGGCGCAGACACGCTCTCCTCGGATCCGTCCTCGTCCGCCGGCAACTCAAGTCGATCAGGCAAGCGCTCAGAGAATTTGGCCCAAAGTTTGTCCGCCGATTTAGCACCGATCCCAGGCAACATTTTCGCAAGCCGCTTAAAGGCCAACTCATCACGCGCGTTTACCACCAATTTGATATAGGCCGCGACGTCTTTAATATGTGCCTGTTCAAAGAAACGAATTCCGCTGGTGATAACAAAAGGAATATTACGGCGGGTCAACTCGAGTTGAATCTCCATAGCATGGAAGTGAGAGCGATAGAGAATCGCCATCGAATCTAATTCCGTCCCCTCTTCTCTCAACTCAAGTGCTCGCTGGGCGACAAAGGCCGCCTGCTCATTGGCGTCATTACAGGAGACGACAACTGGTTTCGCCCCGGTATCTCTCACTGCCTGAAGCTCCTTGTCAAATTGGTTCACGTTGGCCGCGATCGCTGAATTCGCAAGGTTTAGAATTTCAGGGGTACTTCGATAGTTGGTTTCTATCTTAAAGGTTTTCGCCCCATGATACCGTTTGGGAAACTCCAAGATGTTCGTATAGTCCGCGCCTCGCCAGGAATAGATACTTTGCGAATCATCGCCCACGACCATCACGTTTCCATGGCCCTCAGCGAGTAAGTCGATAAGACTGCTTTGGAGCTTATTCGTATCTTGGTACTCATCGACGAGAACGTATTGAAAGCGTTGCTGATAGCGTTGTCGAATTACTTCATCTTTCTTCAGGAGTTCCAACCAAAGCACCAGCAGATCATCAAAGTCCATCAAGCCTCCGGCCCGCTTCCGGTCCATGTATCGCTTTAGCACTGCCTCAATCTGTGAGGTGAGATGTTTGAAGTAGCCAAACTGTTCCTGGATCATATCGTCCACAGAGATCATCCGGTTAACGGCTTGAGAAAAAATATCAGCAACCACATCCGGCTTAGGAAATCGAGTCGCCTTCACATCAATTTTCTCCGCTGCGATACAGGCACTGAGCAAGTCCTTGGCATCTTCACGATCCATGATCGTGAAATCCGAAGGGTAGGCAATGGATTGAGAATGGCGTCTGAGCAAGCGATTACCGATCGAATGAAACGTCCCGCCCCACAATGAATTCAATTCCTGCCCCAACAATGATGCCACCCGATGCATCATTTCCTTCGCCGCTTTGTTGGTAAAGGTGAGAAGTAAGATCCGATCTGCCTCAACCCCATGCTCGATCAGATACGCAACGCGGTAGGTTAACGTACGCGTTTTCCCAGCACCCGCGCCGGCGATCACCAAGGCAGGGCCCGGAGGACAGGTCACAGCTTCCCACTGTTGTTGGTTAAGCTCCTCCTTGTAGTCGATCTTAAGATCGACCTCGGAGTGATAAGGTTGGAGCACGTAGTCTTTGGCCATGCCATTCGCTACCAAACCTGATTTCGGAAGATAAAAAAAGGAAAAGTCCCCATTCTTAGACGGAAGAAGACCTGACTGTCTCGCAATGGCGTGGCCAATCGAGCGGCCAGACCGCAATCGGGCTCAATCAAGAAGGAGTCCGTACGGCGATCCAGATGCCTTTCTCGACTACTTAGAAGCGTGTTGAGAGGTCCCAAAACAGTGAATCGTTCCCAGATCCGTACTGACAAAAAGGCGATGTCCACTACTGGCCAGACCGAATACCCGACCATTCACCTCCGAATCCCAGACCCGTTTACCATTGGAAACGTTGAAGGCTCCGACGCGTCCCTCACCCCCAGCAATCAAGTGATCGCCAACAAGAATGAGATCCAATGGGTAATCACACTCTTCTTTCCATAATTCACAATCACGCATCTGCTCGGAAAGCTCATCAATCTTGCGTCCCAAGTTCAGCACCGTTTTTCTCATCTCACCAATGGCAGCAGGATCCTGTTGGTCTTTCTTGAGCGCACGCGCCTTCTTCAACTTGTCCGAAAGATCGTTCTGCTGGGCAAAGACGACCTTTCGTTCTCTCGCCAAAGCCATGAATCGATCCCGGTCCAGAGCACTAATTTCGTAGTCGGAGTGAAGATAGGATTTTCCATCAGCCACAATCATATGATTCCCAGAAAACTGGGCCAACTGATCGCTGGTCTCACCTTCGACGACACCGAGCTGCCCCACTTTTCCAGGGCCAAAAATAAGTGCGTTCCCGGACAAGAGCGCATAAGTCCCGCCTTGACCTTGAACCACTCGCAAGCGTTTGCCATCGGCAATATCAAGAATAACCGGGTTATTCCTCCCCGTCGGCACATACAATCGGGTTGCCGACGCCAACATGTACCCTTGGGCTGGAAGGTCCGTTTGCACCTGACGCCATAAGACCTTTCCGGTCGTTACCTCCAAGGCACACAAATGGACGCCTTCCGAGGGAAACATTCCGGCTGCTGTGTAAAGGATGCCATCCTGAATCACAACCCCAGCCCGGGCAGGCCAAGCTGAGATCACACGGCCATTTCCCGCAATGCGATAATCTCGTGGGCCGATCTGAACCTTCCAGACGAGTTCACCATTATTGGCATTCAGACAGTATATTCGACCATCATCGGAACCGAAGTAGGCACGCCCTTCATGAATCGTGGGCGCAAAGCGCACCGGGCCCTCAGTGAAGAAACTCCATTGTTCCTTGCCCGATGCCGCATCCAGACAATAGACCTTATCATCCGCCGAAGAACCGAAGTAAACCAGGTCACCGGCAAGGGCCACTTGAAAGGCATAGTCAAACGTTTGCCTCGATTTGAGGTTATAGACCTTGTTCCAGCCATCCCACTTTGCCTCACCTTTCCACGCCGGCTCTGGCTTGTGTTTAGACTGGAAAGTCCATGTATTGCTCAAGGGTAGGGAAAGTGCCTCGTCACTCGTTCCACTCCGAGCATTATCACCACGATAGGTGGGCCAATCCGCTGAAACATTGAGGACACTCAGACACAGTCCAAGAACCCAAGCCACTCTGATGCTTTCCATTCGATTCAAATCCGTTTCTCTTTTCATTCCGCCGTCGACTCCCGTTCCCCATTAATTTCGACCAAACGCCCCTGATCCAATCGTATCACGCGATCTGAATAGGCGTCTGCAGCATGACCATGGGTCACCACCACGACGGTTCCTCCCGCCCGGTGGAATTCACTCAAGTGTTTGAACACCTCAGCAGTGTTTTCGGGATCAAGATTCCCCGTAGGCTCGTCTGCGAGTAAGAATTCAGGTTCATTGAGCAAAGCCCTTCCAATGGCGGCTCGTTGCCGTTCTCCGGCCGATAGTTCAGCGGGTTTATGGTGAACGCGATGTTCGATGCCCAATTCCGAGATTAGTTGCTGTCCTCTATCCATCACCGAGCGGGAGACTTTGCCTGGGTGTGCGAGCAGGATATTCTCAAGAATGCTCAAATACGGCACTAGATGAAACATTTGGAAGACGAAGCCAACAGAATGCGATCTCACCTTAGCCCGCTCCTGGCTAGACATCGCGTAGAGATCCTCGCCATTCAACATCACTCGCCCTGAGCTTGGTCGCAGCATGCCACCCAAAGCCAACAGCAAAGTCGTCTTGCCACAACCACTCCCTCCCCGGACAACAAGAAACTCACCCTTCGCAATCTTAAGATCAAAGTGATCAAGACTGCGAACCTCGCCAGAACGAGTGGGATACACCTTTGAAACTGCCTCACAAGAAATCATGATCTAATCCTCCCTCAAGCTTACTGCCGGATCCTGTGCAACGGCCAACATCGCTGGTATGAACGAGGCGATGGCAGAAAACAGGGGTGTGGCCAAGACTGCCATCCCCAAGAGATTCCAATCCGTCTGAATCGCCTTGGCAGTGACTTTAAAAATCTCTGTCCCCACACTCAAGGCCAGCGCATTCCCGAGTCCAAAACCAATCACAGCCCCGACACAGCCAAGCAAGATCGCCTTGACCAAGAATAATCCGGCAATTCGCCCTGAACCGTATCCTAAGGCTCGAAGCACACCAATTTCGGCCCGACGTTCACGAACGTTGAGCGTCGCCATCACACCTACCCATAGGGCACTCACAACCAAGAGGAACGGCGATAGAAATCCAAACTTGTTCTCGATCATCTGCCGTTGTTTCGCCCGCGCATCGGCTTGAACTCGGTCTTGGATCACACGCGCCTCAGGAAGCACTTTGGCAAGTTCTTGTCTCAGAATCTTAATTGGTTCCTCGTCGGCGGTCAGGCAGAGACAATCGATTGCTTTGATCTCATTGATCTGCCCATCCAGCCCCAAGACACCCTGAATATCCTCCAGGTGCCCGAAAACATAGATATCTTGTTCTGTGCCGCTTTCGACTAGGCACTTGGTCACAGAGAATTCTTTAGCCCCTAAACTGAGTTGATCGCCAGGCTTCACCCCCAAACGATCGGCGACTTGAAATCCCAACTGAAGTGTTCCCGCCTTAATGGAATAACCCATCGGCCGTTTCTTCTTATCCGCCGAAGTGATCGTCGGGGCAACCCCCATCAAAATCACCTCCCGACCCTGAAGTTGAAAGGGCTGTTTCAAGGAGGCCATCAAATGGTTGTACGACATGAAGATACCATCCTGAGCGGCAAGGCGACTGACCGTTTCCTGACTCATCGTTGCAGAGGAATAGCCGTCAAACCAGTAGCGATCCATATCCGTCGTTCCAGGAATAATTCGCAGATTGAATCCTAGGTCTCGGGTAATTCGGCGCGTCTCCCGTTTGGCTGCGTCAGCAGTCGTTAAGAATCCCACAAGAAACGCAACGATCCCTGCGAGACCAAGAAGACTCAGCGCGGTATTCGCTTTACGATGCCAAAGTTCTTTAAGAATCATAAATGAAACCTCATCGCTTTCGAATGGCTCGTTCTTACCCGCTTCACGATGCTACACCCCGGCTCCGCGGACGATCACAATGGCACCTCCAATAAGAGCCACACAGCCAAGACCAAGAACGACCAAGAGTGTCAGTGGTATTGCAGGGTTCCCCCCCTCGGGTCCTTCTTCTGAATCAGGATTCGTTTTCTCCGCCGGAGGCTGCACTTCGAGCGGTTCAAACGTTGCTAGAGATTCACCCGCTTCCGTAGGCTCGACACTTGGGACCGGGGCGGGTTCTTCAGCATCCATCGATGCAGAGACTGCCGACGCACTCGTTTCACTTACCGCCGTATCGACTCGTTCCTCGCTATAGCCCAAAAAGAGTGCATCCATCGACACATCCGATTTCCCTGCCGTTTCTCCCCGGGCATTAGGACCTCGCGCCAGGATCCGACTAATCTCCGCTTTCACCAGTGGATTTTCGGCATCGAAGGCCAACTTATCGTAGGCCAATCGCTGTTGATCGGAGTCCCAACGCAATGGCACCATTGGTCCCTGCATCCAGGACCGATCCAGATCACATTCACAATCCTGACCGATAAGGGCCATCATTTGCTGCATTTTCGTCCTGGTGATCAAGCCCCCTTGCAGGGGAGGTCCCAAGCGCCGACCGCGCCCAATCACAATCGCCGCTTGCGGCTCATCCGTAAGATCAAGATCGAATCCGAGCGACCAAAGCATGATTGCTTCCGCATCTCTTTCCTCCGTGGATACCGTGAGGACTATTGGTGGGGTATCGACGGGCTTCGGCATCCGGGGCATGAGCTCTTTGATTGAATCGATCGCACCGTCGATTGCGGTGCTTGCCGCCGCATTCTGCTCCGAATCGTTCGACTCCAATAAGACAACCACGGCAAACGCATCCAAAACCAGTGACAGCAGCTGTTCCCGCTTTGCCGAGCTCACAGTAGATTCCATCAGGTTCCAAAGATCATCCTCAGTGACAGCACCAGCATTAGATCCAGCCAACGGAAGCCTCAAAGACCTTCCGTCAGGCGAGCGGAGCAAGGCCGCGGGAAACGACTTAATCTCCAACTCATTGGTCATCCAAAGCGAGGGATGTTCTGGTTCCTCCCCTAGATGGGCAACCTGGAGACTGAGATTACTTTCAAGAAAAGTCGCCGTTGCAATCGTCTTAGCATCTCGAGACATCGAGGGTTTCGCGGCATCGGAAAGAAAGAGATAAACACCGTACTGATCTTCCGCCAGATCTACGAACCCGACGTCCCGAACAGAGTATTTGCAAGCCAGAGCCAAGCCTATCAGCCCAAAGAAAACGACACTCGCTATTCGGGTACCCTGGCCTGGAACACGTTTAACCATAACCCAAGTCTACGTTGTTCCGCAGGTGCTGCAATCAACATTTCGCCGAACTCTCAGCGTTCGAAACGAAAAGTCCTTCAAATCGTAGGTCAGTAACCGGCCGACCAGCGGTTGGCCGAACCCAGCGATCACCTTGATGGCTTCAAGGGCTGCCATTCCACCAAGGGATCCAGAGACGGCTCCAAAGATTGGAAAACGGCGCGTCCAGCTTGTCGAAGGATCAGGATATAGACACCGGAGACAGGCACTTTCCCCAGGGAGAATCGTCGTTAGATGAGCTTCCAACTCATAGACAGCACACTCTACCATCGGTTTCCTCTGTCGCACGGCGGCTTCGTTTAGGGCATAGCGCTCCTCAAACAACGGCGCGGCATCAACGATCAAATCTGCCTCGGAAACCAGCTGATTTGCATTCTCTGGGCTGATGTTTTCAGCCACACCATGAATTTCCAGATCGGGGTTTAGTTCGAGCAAACGTCGACGAATCGAGTCAATGCGAGGCTTTCCGATCCAGTCTCGCGTCATCAGGAGCTGCCTATTCAAGTCACTCGGCTTCACATTCCCGGCGTGAGCGAGGATCAATCGACCGACACCGGCAGCGGCAAGTTCATAAGCGACCACGCCTCCGAGGCCGCCACAGCGGCTTACCAAGACAGACGCTCCTTTCAATCGCTCTTGCCCCTCAACGCCAAACGCCGTCACCGGAATCTGCCAGCCATAAATCTCCTTCTCCAGTGGAGAAAGCCCCCGTGTCCCGCGCTCATCAGCCATCAGCAGCCCATTCTTCGTCTAATCTGTCTTGTCGATTTAAGGCATCGTCTCTTGCGAACTTGCCTAGCTGTCGTACTCCTTCAGCAATCGATCCACAACCTCCATCTGAGTGTTCGGGGCCTCGTTCCTTAGCACACGGAGTAGCTCCGCAACGGTGTCATCGGGAATCGTGCTTCCCAACTGCTCTTGAATCGGTTCTAAGAGCGCCACAGGAGGAGATCTAAAACAGGAGCGCCTCACACTAAACAGCAGACTCTTGAAGACACACCAACGGGTGTATTCGGGCACAAAATCTGGTTCTCGGGCACGAACCCACGCGGCCAAGGGAGTCGATTCAATAATCAGTTCACGGCGCACTCCGAACCAGACGGTTTCCCGGGAAACGGAACCAGAGATCGGGCACATCTTGATCGTCTCTACCCGGTAGGGTAGGTAAGGCCAGCTCATCCCAATCAAGCAAATCACAAAAAAGCTAGAAAAGACGAACCAACGAAACTGTTGCCGTGACCAACGAAACATCATGAATGTTTACCTCTCATGTGACTTTGATGCCAGGGAAACGTCACAAATCCCTTAGGCAGAAATAAGCTTTAACATCGTGACTGCAGCCATGGCTGGAGCCCCATCGAGAGGAATTTCGATTCGGTCGACCACGGAATACCCGAATCGACGATAGAGTCGTTCCCCTACAAGCGTGGCGGTTATCTCAATTCGGCGAAACCCCATCGCAATCGCCGCCGCTTCGCAAGCCTCCATTAAGGCACTTCCGATCCCTTGTCTCGAATAGACCGGCTCCACAAAAAAGGCGCGAATCCTCGCAGCGTCACTGTTCGGGTCAAGCCGCGGCTGTGCTTCAATCCTTCCATCGCTGCCACCGAAACGAGCCGTGCGAAAACTCCAACCACCGCACGCCACAAGCTCTGAATCAGCCTCGACGACAAAATAGGTGCCATCATCAATGAGTTGTCGATCAACTCCAAAGACCGGACCTAGGGCAAGGGCGATCTGAGCGGAAGAATAATCGGCTTGCTGGAGTTCCAAAGCAGAACGTCGTATTAAGCCCGTTAAGATCGAAACGTCAGCTCTCGAGGCCAAGCGAAGCTTCCATCTTGAGTTCATCACGAGACGCCCCCCTTAGATCCCCTAAGGCGCTGACAGATCGATTCGGCAGAGAGCACTTGAATCGGAGCCGACGGGACGATCATCTGGGGCCAGGTCTGATTGTGATGCGTGAGGACTAAGTCGGCAGGAAGATGGGGGCGATCAGCCAATGTATGTCCATCTTTGATAACCGTGACCTCATAGGCCAAGCTAGCTGCGGCTCGAATGGTGGTATCGACGCAAAAATCCGTCGCCCAACCGCCGACAAGGAGCTGCTTGATTCCGAGATCCTTTAAGCTCTCATCAAGTGTGCTCTTATAGAACGCATCGCAAATCGTCTTCGGCACCAGAATATCTTTCCGCTCCACCTCTAATTGGGGTAAGAGTTGCCATTCCGCCGACCCCGGCGCAAATCGATCTCCGGGAGCCCCATGGTGTTGGACAAAAAACACCTGCCCACCCGATTGCCGAACTGCCACGGCAACAGCGTTGATCGCGCAGACCACTTCCTCGACATTCGCAGGCCGAGGATCTCCTTCCAATAGACCGCACTGCATATCAATCACGATCAGTGCTTTGGGACCGCGCTCAGATCCTACCATAGAACTCGACACCCGTTGACGCACTAGCATAAATCCATACTCTCCCGAGCGCCTCTTTATTCAATCCCCCCCTCTTCGCCACAATGATGGCAATGAGGCAAGAGTGAGTGACGAATCTTGTGGCAGGTAGGACACTCTGCAAACAATCCCTTTCCACAGCAGGGGCAGGTATAAGATTCCTCATCCACCTCCTGAGAGCTGGGCACCCGAAGCTTCGCCACCGAGCGCCGCGTCCAAAACAGATAGCGCCTCGGTCCCGACCGGATCGGATAATCACAGACCGGACAAAGAAACCGTTCATAGGCTTCCCGATATTGTTTGATCAACCACTCGGTCTTTGGAAAGGCAATCAGACGAAGAAAATGAACGAGCATTTTTCCGACGACGATCAAGAGCACAACGATGAGAATGTACTTAAAATATTTGGTTGGAAAATATTCATGAACCACAAGACCAACCTTGATCAAGGTTGCAGAGCTAAGCGCCAGGAACATTGGAAAATACAGACTCCCTCGCTGCTTCAAGAGAAGAAGGGTAGCGACGATCAAGATCGGAATCAGTACGGCGAGTTGCCAAAACGCAAGTTTAAGGCGGTGATTCTGCAGTTGTTCTCGATACGCAGCCCGGGCAGGTTCTCGCTCCAATTCCGTGGCATCGAGCGTTTCCTTAAGCTGCCCTTCAAGAGCCTGCTTTTGACCAAGGAGCGCGGCACTCGATTGACTTAGCTCCTGATACGACTTCTGGTTTTCGAGAAAGAGGTTCAGGGTTGAATTCAGATTATCCCGTTCAGGATCGGTGAGCGACTGATTATTCTCGAGGCGAAGCTTTTGCAGTTCTACCAATTGAGTAATCGTCTGCTGTAGACTTCGAGAACCATCGCCAACAACCCGGCGTTTTTCGGCCTCATTGGCGATCGATCGACTGAGAATCGCAATCTGCGCGTTTAGGGAATCTGCTTTCTCGATCAGTTGCTGATCAAGCATCCCAGCTTCAATCTCAGCATAGTTGGGACCCTGAACCGTTCGGATATCGCCAACGAAAAAACCGAGCAACCAGAATACCAACACTCCCAAGACGAGAGTAAGAATTCGAATGACAAATCGGTGCCACCAAGTTCCTTTCGATCGACCCTCTGCTTTCTTCATCACACACAATCATCCGCTTAAACCCGCCACGATCAAGGAACGATTCAAAATTCTCTCTATAAACCGCAATCGAATCGCCAACTTTGCTCATATCAACATCCGGTTCCCCACTAAGGCTTGGTGCCCGCCGTGGCGATTTGATTCCGCCCAAAGATCCCCTTAGGTTTCCAACATCGCTGCCAACGCAGTCACTGTCCGCCAGTTCCTTGTCGTAGCCCGTCTTCCCACGAGTTTCTCAAAGTAACCATTCGTCAATTTGGTTCGACCATACCCGTTCGGACAATAGACATAATAATTGGCACCACTCAGAATTGCCTCGTCGCCGTTGTTCCCCGATATCAACGTTCGATCCCAGTTCGCTCCAGCGCCACCATCGACGAAGGTGACATGTTGAAACTTGGGGTCACATTCACTCCGAGCAGAGAACGGATTCGAGCCAGCGATCGCATCGAAAGCGGATTTCGTGTAGGCAAAAACATCGACCTCAGAACCAAATTCGTTGCGAAGGCTTTGAGCAATCGTGGTTCGAATCGTTTGTTTCGAAGCGGATGCCCTAAAGACGAGATTACCACTCTGGAGATAGCTTTGAACATCGGTGCAGCCATGCGAGGCAGCGAGGTTCCTCAGCTCGGACATCGCCATCTTTCGATGCCCTCCCACATTGATCCCCCTCAACAAACAGACAAATAACGACATACTATTCTCCAGAGCCAACGGTATTCAAAGCGCGACGTAATCCCGACCGACAACAATGGTGAATCCAACCAGCCACTTCAGAGCGATCTGCATCAGACAGACCGCTATAGGATACGAGATACTGTTTTCCGTCACTGAGCGACAAAGATGCATTATCGAAGCCGACCCATTCCGCTTTCTCAACCATCACCCAATCAACCTCACACCAACCCGAAAACCAGCCAGCCCGAAAATATAGTTTTTCTCGATCCACCTGAATCACCCTCCAATCACCCCAAATCATCCAGGCAGCAAGAGGAAGAAAAATAGCAAGAGCCAGTTCTTCTCTAAAGAGAAACGGAAGACCGAGCACACTTAGAATAACCATCCGCTGTTCAAAGGGAATCGAGTATTCTTTCATCTATCAATCCTTAGACGCAGGCACCTATTTTTTTGTCCCCTGGTTAGAGGCCCCGTCTCCAAGAGCCTGCTCAAGGCGAAGCAATGAATCTCGAATCTCCACGAGTAAGTCATTGGTCGAAGAATCCAACACCTCGCCCGACGATCGCGTTGGTTCCACGGGTGTGGCAACTGAAGCATCTCTCTGGGCTAGCACCGCTTCTCTAAACTCGGTTGCTCCGACGATTCCCGTGAGTGAGACCAACGAGCCCGGCCCCGACTGACCTGCCGTTTCCACCGTCAAAGTATGGAGATCCCATTGCCGCATGATCGGCCCCTGAATCATTCCCATATCCGTAATCTTCTCCAATGGAATCGTTTTCTCGACCCTTACCAGAATCCCTTTCTTCACTTTCAATGCCTTCGAGGTCAGTTCACATTCCATCTTGGCGAGATAGCGACGGGTAAAGATCAGTCCCAACGGTACCCACAGCAGGAGAAACGGGATTCCCACGACGGTTACGGTTAGCACTATGATGCCAGAAAGAAGCCAGTAATTACAAACCTTGGGGTTAAACGTCGCCTTGCGGATTATTTGCTCTTCACTCATTCCAGCCACAGTCAACCATGGATTCAGCCTTGATCGCCATTCTAATCGATCCCCCTTTGAATAATCAGATGGGTCACAGAAGGCTACAGTCACAACCTGTATCGATGAGCAAAAGATTGTAAAAGAAACCGGGAATTGCTACCCACGAACAACGATGGACGGATCGGCAATCGCATTTCAACGGGTAACAAAGGTATACCAGCACCGCCAGGTCGCATTGGCGGATGTTTCCTTTGAAGTGCCTACTGGATCTACGGTTGGACTTCTGGGCGCCAATGGCTCCGGCAAATCGACCGCGATTCGAACGACCTTAGGCCTCATCGCTCCCACGGCAGGAACGGTCAAAGTGTTTAATCAACCCATGACTCCCGAGGCGAAGGCCCTCCGGCATCGTCTTGGCTATCTCTCTGACGATCCGGTCTTCCCCAAGGATATCAACGCGATCGAATACCTTACCTTCGTTGGCCAAGCATTTGGTCTCTCAAAACTGGAGCGAAATGCACGAATGGGATCGTTCCTCCGAGCGGTTGGACTCAGCGACGATGCAGGAAGGCGCGTCGGGACCTATTCGACGGGGATGAAGACACGTCTTGGCGTCGCCGCCTCACTCATGAATGAGCCCGATCTCTTGATTTGGGATGAGCCGACGGCTGGACTTGATCCCATTAGCCGAATGCAAACCCTTGATCTTCTGGAACGCCTCCGGGGCAACAAGACGGTGATTCTTAGTTCGCACATCCTCGGAGATATCGATCGAGTGTGTGATCGCCTCGTCATTCTTAACAAGGGACAACTGCTATTCAATGGACCGCGAGATGAGCTGGAGAATCGACTCCCTCAGAGTGTTCTTGAGCTGCGTATCAGCGGAGACACCCATACCTTTCGGCAGGAAATACAAGTAAGATTGAAGCGCACCGATCTCTGCCGGGACGGTGGCAGGCTTCGCTTTGAAATACGGAAAGAAGAGAACGTCGGTCACCTCATTTCTCAACTACTCGAACTCGCCAAGATACTGTCAGTGACAATCGAAGGCATCAACTCGACCGGAAGGCAACTTGAAGATGCCTACCTGAAACTGATCACTGACGACGAATTTCGAGGCTTTGACTTGGCAGGCACGCCATAGGACAGCGATGCAAGATCCAAGCGAAACAGCACGAGCCAGACCACCGGCTTCCTCCGTCGCGACACCCCGTATCGTACCCTCAACGTTGCGAACGCTGAGGGTCCTCGTTCTCACCGATCTCCAAGCCTGCACCCGCTCCTGGCTCGTCCGCGGCTTCTTCGTCGTCACCTTGCTGGTTTCAATCCTCGCATTGAAAGGCATGCAAGGGAACCAAGCCTCAGCGAGTCAAATGCTCGAAACCCTCTATAGCACGTACATTCTCATTTGGATGCACGGGATCATCTTCATAGCGGGTAGTGCGCTCATACGAGAACAGGAGTGTCTGGGTGACGCGATTCTCAGTAGAGGCATCACCCGGTCCGAGTACATCAGCGCCAAACTCTTCGCGCGACTCCTTACCACGATCTGTCTCATCGCTGCGGTCATTCTTCCAGCTAGCTTCTGGGCCATCCGTCAAGATGACCTCGTTAGAACAGAGACTGGCTATGTTTCAGCCAACGCACAGAGCGTTACCGTCGAGGCTTGGGAACCGAAGAAGATCTTTGCTGCCGTCGAGGGATCGATTCTTGAAATGAATATCGAGGTGGGAGATGAGGTCCATGCTGGGGATGTCCTTTCACTGATTGATGATCGGCTTCTTTACGATGCTCTTGAATCGGCTCGAAGAACAGAACAGGACAGTCGAAACGAAATCGACAATAGCCACCGGCGCTATGAAAACTCGAAACGGGCAGTTTCCCAGGCAGAAGAGGCATTGACACGAGCCGAACGCGTTCTGATCGCTAAAGATCTGATGAGCAAATTGGAGCAATCCGATCGTGAGGCTGATCTACGGTCCAGAAAGCGAGAGTTGAAAGATGCTGAAAACGCGATGCACCAAGCCAGAGCGGCAATCCGCACGGCCGAACGAGCTGGTGAAGAGGCACAAACAAAGATCCTCGCCGCCCGAAAAAAAGTCAGCGACGCCACGATTACCGCTCCAATCACGGGCTATGTGACCGAAGTGATTATTCAAGCCTCTCAGAGCGTCGGGGTGGGCGCCCATCTCTTCACTATTGCCCCGCTCGACGACTATGAACTCAGAGTCCCGATCTACAACTTCACAGAATTTAAGCGTCTCGAAGAGGGGTTGGACGCCTACGTGACGGTTCAGAGTTCAGAGTTTAAAGGCACGATCGAACGACTCGGAGCCATGACCGAAAAAGACCGGTATGGAAGAGACAGCAATTACGTGATCGTTCGCTTTCAAGGCGACGGCACCTTAGGCCTTCTCGGACTCAATGCCGATGTTCGCATGGTCTTGCCTCCGCCCGAAGAAAAACTAAGCAACAGCGCCAAGCTAATGAACGCTTTGACCGGACACGGAGAAGACGATATCGAAACCCGAACCACATCCGTCACCCTGCCTTGGATGCTGATCGCAAGTGCTAAGGTTTTCGGATGTGCTGCCTTCCTAGTAAGTTTTTCGCTTTTTCTGGCGGTCCTATTCCGGAACTCACTGGTTGCCATCCTAGGCACGGTTGGTCTCTGGCACATTTCAAATCTCATCTTTGATTTCGCTGGGCTCCCAGAGCTTTCTTACTTTGAGATCGTTCGAACGATGGACAAAGTCCTCGGAGGCATCGCAAACCCTGGCGATGAACTCCAGGTTCTCGCGTGGATGTTTGGAATCTCTCTCAGTCTCGTCCTCCTCACAATTGCCCGCTTCAGATCTCTTGACCCACAGAAATAGTCATGGCTGAAACCATTCGATCATGAAGTGCCATTCAGGAATCGTATCCCTGCTCCTTGCCTGGTATTCAATCACTGGCTTAACGGGCCAAGGTAGGAACTCTGAGTTCAAGATCACCCTGAAGGATCAATCCAGCCATGTGGGCCTGGCACTTTCTGAGGAACTTTGGCTCCATAGTCGGATCGGGGCTCTCAAGATCCCGATGAGTTCGATTGAACGGGTCATCTATGGCAAAGGCCCGCAGAGCCTCGATCAAGTAAGAACCCGCAATCGGAATCTCATACACGGAATCGCCCATCATCCGATAACGCTTCGTTCCCAGGAGACCACCTCCGAATTCTTAGCAGCAACGATTCAAGCGCTTGAGGAAAACTCCAGGAGGAAAGGCGCTCCTGAGAACGAAATGAGCCAGTACCTGCTTCTTCGGGATGGAAGCATGCTCAGCGGAAGAATCCTCAGCCCAAGCATCCCGGTCCGAACGGGTGTCCAGCACGGGATCATCGAGATATCAGCAACCGAATCCATTCGATTCGGAACCGATCCCAGAGAAGTGACCATTTACCACAAAAACGGCAGCGAACGCTCCGGCACCATAGGAATCGAAACCATCCCATTCCGTCTTGATCTCACTGGTGACCTGGCCATTTCAATCTGGGATATTCGAGATCTCTATTGCCGTGAAGGATTCACTCCGGTCAGCGTACAACGGGCCTTCAGCGGCGGCGAAGCCGGAACATTGGCAGAAGCCCCGTCGCCTCCGCCCTTTGAGAACCTCGCTTGGATCCCGCCCGGGCGTTTTACTTTAGGCAGCGCCACCCACGAATTGGGTAGAGGCTCCGACGAGGGGCCACAGACGGAAATAACCCTGACGCAGGGATTTTGGATGTCGAAGTTTGAAGTCACCCAAGACGAGTACACCGCGCTGATGGGCGTCAACCCGAGTACGTTTCAAAGAGATCCTCAATACCCCGTTGAGAAAGTAAGCTGGCACGACGCCCTCGCATTCTGCAGGGAAAAGAACCGTGAAGCCAAGGAAGCCGGGACTCTTCCCCAGGGCATGATCTTTCGCTTGCCAACCGAATCTGAGTGGGAGTATGCGTGCCGGGCCGGAAGCTCGACCCGTTTCAGTTACGGGGATGACTTGAGTCACTCCAATCTTATTCATTACGCTTGGTTTGTTGAAAACAGTGACTCGAGCCCTCATCCCGTTGGCATGCTAAAACCGAATCCATGGGGACTCCACGACATGCATGGAAACGTTTGGGAATGGTGCCTGGATCAATGGCAATACGCCTATCCCGGTGGGAAAATGACGGATTACTCAGCGGCCGATGACGGTTGGCTCCGTGTTGCCCGGGGAGGATCCTGGCTTTACTCCGCAGGCAATTGCCGTTCAGCGAATCGCGACGACTACGGTCCAAACAACCGATGCAGCGATATTGGATTCCGACTGGTCTTGGCACCGGCAAGAGATCGCTGAAACAATCTCGTCAGCCGGACCTTGATCCACTAGGCTTCAGAAAAAACCAAGCGAAGCCACTTACCAAGCCCAGAAAAAGCCTTAGCTCCAACAATGTCTTCACCACGAATCAGTGTGATCATTCCCACCTTCAACCATGCCCGGTTCATCGGGCAATGCATCGAAGGTGTTCTGAATCAAGGCCATGACTCCCTCGAGATCTTGGTCGTTGATGATGGATCCACGGATTCCACTAAAAAGGTTGTCGCTGGATTCGGGGATCGAATCCGCTACAGCTATCAGAAAAACCAAGGCCAAGCAACGGCGCGCGCCTTTGGCATCGAACAAACCACGGGCGAACTTGTCGGGCTGCTCGATTCCGATGATTACTGGAGCGACCAGTTCCTTTCGACCCTACTCCCAATGTTTCAGCACCCTGAGGTGGCAATCGCTTTTTCAAATCATGATCGAGTGAACGCTGTTGGTGAGGCCTTCGAACCAAACGTCTTTAAGAACGAGCGTCCCTGGCTAAGTCCCTACATTGATCCCAACTCAAAGAACGGTTGGACAATTCTTGATGAGACACAAGCCCGGCGCCTCTACTTCAGTCACTTTCCGCACACCCCCTCCGGGGCGCTTTTTCGTCGCTCTCATCTCCAGCACCTCCCAGACAAACGCCTCCGTCGGGGCGATGATTTTCTCTTTTTTATGGACTACGTCATCGCCTCAAGATGCCAAGTAGCGTTTTGTACGGACGTCCTTTGGCATCTCAGAACTCACGATACGAATATCCGACAGATGAACCGGAGCTATGGGCTACTCCTTGAAAACGATATCTTCGCGAAAGAGGAATTACTCCGAAAGCATCACCCCGAGCTTAGCCGTGCTGAGAGGTCTCTATTGAAATCTAAAATTGCAACGGACTATTTCGATTGGGCGCATGGCCTCTCCGTACAAGGAGCGTTTCGTCAAGCGGCCGTCAAGTACGGCCAAGCAGCCCTGAAAGGAAAAGGGAACACGACCTCTCTCCGCTCGATCCTTGGACTACTCAAACTACCTCTAAAGCGGCTGAGGTAGGTTGCCTCCTGATGGCCCACGATCAGGGCATCAAGAGTTTAAGGAGATACCAGAACGATACCAATCACTGGCGCCCATCAAGAAGCCATTCATGATTCAGCCAAACAACCCCGTTGCGCTGCCGGCTGAGCACCCACCCCGTTCCGAGTTCATCCTGTCCTAAGACATCCAAGATCCGAACTCCCTCCAGGCGATCATACTGAAAACTCTTGGCGTTCAGAGTAATCGTGACCATATACCGACCAGGCACCAGTTTAAGATCTGGAAAACAGACCCTCGCCCGTCCTTCCCCCTCAACGTTCTCCAACTGAATTCCATGAATACTACTCACACTCGCAAAAACACGCGTGCTCTGAATACAGTCCTCAATGGAGATCCCAAAGCCGAGATGCTCCACCTTCTTTTTCGTTTCATAGCTAATCTCAACACAAAGAGACTGTCCCATCTTGAACCCCTGGCGCGATTCCGAGCCCTCATAGATCAGGCGAACATCTGTCACCCATGCATCGGCATCATTCGAAACCTTCCGCTTAATCGAAGCATCGGTATTTAGCCCACTAAGGTAGCCGTTGATCACATCCCCGGTAGCCCCATCGGCCACCAATTCTCCATGATTCAGCAAGAGACTTCTTTCACATAGATCGTGAATCGCAGTCATGTTGTGCGAAACAAAGAGCACCGTCCGACCGCTCCTCGCGACATCACCCATCTTACCCAGGCAGCGCTTCTGAAACTCAAGATCACCAACTGCTAAGACCTCATCAATCACAAGAATCTCGGGTTCAAGGTGGGCAGCAACCGAGAAGGCGAGGCGAACGTACATTCCACTGCTGAAACGCTTTACCGGAGTTTCCAAAAACCGCTCGACGCCTGAGAAGGCTACGATCTCATCAAATTTCCGACTAATCTCAGATCGTGTCATTCCTAGGATCGCCCCATTGAGATAAATATTCTCACGCCCTGAAAGCTCGGGATGAAAGCCGGTCCCAACTTCCAACAAACTAGCGATCCTCCCTCGGACACGGATTTCTCCGGTCGAAGGCTCCGTAATCTCCGAAAGCACCTTCAACAGTGTACTTTTACCCGCTCCATTATGCCCGATTACCCCAACAACCTCACCTTGATCGACTCGAAAGGACACATCCTTCAAGGCCCAAAAACGCTGCTGTTGTCGATTCGGCCGCTCCACCCGTTGGAAGATCTTCCGAACCCCGGAAGCAATCTGCTCGCGCAACATGTTGCCCGACATCGATACCCCGAGCACATACTCCTTGCCGATCCCGGCGACGCTAATAACTGGGTCACTCATCTTGATTAGGGGTGCTCTCAATATTCGAACGATTCAAAACACCTCGAAAGCCTATATAATATCGGCAAACTTCCGCTCCGTGTTGCGGAAGAACATCACACCAGTCACCAAGAAAAACAAAACGACAGTAGCCCCCAAACAAAAACCAGGCCAATAAGGTTGAAACTCGCTCCCGAGAACGCTCCATCGAAACCCATCGATCACTCCAACCAAAGGATTTATTGAATAGAGCAGACGATAGTTCTCAGGGATTTCACTCGACAAGTATCCCACGGGACTGACGAGCATCGCGATGCGGAGCATGAAGGGAATAACGTACTTCACATCCCGATACTGCACATTGAGGGCACTAAACCAAAGACCACAGGCGATAGCTGCTAACAAAGCATAGGCGAAAAAGATCGGCATCAAAACTAACTGCCAGTGAAGCCCTACTCCCACTGGCACCTCAATCAACCCGAATTCCCTCCCAAACAGGTATCCGAAGATGAAAACAAACAGCAGTAGGATACCGACAAGGGAATCGACCAGAGTACCTAAGGTAGAGCTCAGAGGAATGATCAAACGCGGAAAATAAATCTTCGTCACCAGATTGGCCGAAGAGATCAATGAAAGGCTGCTGGCCCCAACCGCATTTGAAAACATTTGCCAAGGAATCAGGGCCGCGAGGGTAATGAGCGGATAGGGCGTGCCATGGGAGTCCAGATTCGCCATTTTCCCAAAAATCACCGTGAAAACCACGACACTTGTAAGAGGTTGAAGAATCACCCAAAGAACGCCGAGTGCCGTTTGCTTATACCGGATCAGAACATCACGCCAGGACAAGAAAAAGAACAATTCTCGGAACCGCCACAATTCCCGAAAATTAACGCCAATCAATCCCGTTTTTGGCCGGATGATTCGCTCGGGCATTTCTGTGGTTTCGGCTGAGGACATGGTACATGCCTGAATCCACCTCAGGCCGATGTGACGATAGCCAGGTCATCAGAGGAAAATCCAGAATTTACTCGTCATGAATCTTTAGAATGAAGGCACCAGGTCTCCCAAGAGAGTCACACCCGAATGGCTCGCCAATGGTTCTACAACAGAAGCCACGGAAGCTTCTTTTCTCACGCCACAATCGAGATCCCAATTTCTTTCATCTCGATATCTCAGCTGATAGCCTCCCCCTATGCTACAAAAGCATTTCACACGAGCGTTGCTCTTGCTCATGGGACTCATCAGTGCCAACACCGTTCTTGCTCAATCAAAAGGGAGCCCTGGCGATGTCGCCGTTTATCGATATCTGAATGAAGCATCAGCAAGGGAGTCCCAAATCGTCACGCTATCGGTTCTTTGGGGAAAAAAGGAGGCGGAATCGCAATGGCTAAAGTTAGACTTCACAAAAGCCAACGATTCCCACTTTTGCATCTCGATGCTCGTCAAAACCTACCCACCCGCTTCAAGACCGCCAGCAGAGGAAGCCACCCTTCGCTATATCTTCCAAGAGCCCAAGAAAATGCCTCTCGAATATATCGATTCGAGGACAAGAACGGCGAGTCTTCCATCTCATGGCTATTGGAGGCACTTGCTACCTCGAGCCACGGACCCGAACGAAGGGCATCAAGTCTTCCCGAAAAAGGTAGCTCTCCTTGGGCATGTATTCAAATTGGAATCCGTCGGAATCGAAGAATCACTTGAGATCCCAAAAACTACAAAGCTGCCCCTACCCCAAGACCTTGCCATTGGAGCCAAATACGATACCCGCGGCCTTGGTATTGCTCGTCGTTTTGATAATACCGAGATCGAGACCACCCGATACCTCCCTGAAGATTACCCCATCCGAATCGCAGCCGGCCAAACCACTTTTAATGTTCCGGCCGAACACGTCGCGCTCGTTCTAAATAAGCCTGTCTATTACTCTGGTGACAATCCTTCAACGACTGCTTTTCCAGAATGCCTCTATCGCAGCAACTATCTTGGGCCTAACCCTGACTATCTAGATGAACCTGCGGTTCGAACGTCCTTCGAATTGCAAAGGCTACTGAAGAACAATCCCGCATCCACTTCAAGCATCACCATCGAATCGGTCCTTGATCATTTCAAGACGCTCTTTGAGAAAGCAAACAATGACGCCAGACCGACCCTCTTTCAACGAGCCCTTGAGCAGCGGGCTGACGTCGACATGGGCTCGATGATGGCCACCAGGGAGAACATGTGGTCGTGGGAGGTCCATCTTTCCTCGGGTGCCTATCAACTTCGTGCTCAGAAGCAAGGCCCCCCAAGTGGCATCGTCTATGAAGGGCGAACTGCCAGCAGCCGGGACCTCGCGCTTTTCAACAGCGGGACTGGCGCTCAGATTCCAACTCACGATCAACAGGCTTGGCTTGACATGGTCTACGGCATGATGCGCGGGGCTGCTCGGACCACGGGAAAAACTTGGGGCATTTCGATCTACGGGCAGTTTGCGGTACCCGAGGTCTACCGCGCCCTATCCTATGCCTACGACCTTGGCTCCTCCTTCTTCCTTTTTTGGACGGGTGACCGAGGCCACCACGTGCCATACAAGGAACAGCTCGAATTTTCCAAATTCATAAGCGACTACGCACGGCACCACCCGGATCGAGACTTAGAACAACTCCAGCGTTCGGCGGAAGTCATGATTCTATTTCCAGCCGGTTACACCTTACTAAGTAAAGAGCCCATGTGGTGGCTTCCCCCTCTCAATTACGAGAAGAAGAACGCCTTCGGGCTGCGCATCAGGGACATTCTTGCGAGGGTCGCCGCTGAAATCGAACGCTGCTATCGTCAGGGCATTGCCTACGATCTCGCCTGGGACCTCGACCATTTGGATCTCAGCGGTTATCGAGAAATTGTCACGATTGCTGAAAACGGTGAGATCACTGTTCAAAGCGAAATGGAGGAGTCGGTTTTCAATCGCCCTCGCTGGCCCATACGACCTGATGGTAACGCCCCAGGCCTCTCGATCGCTGTCTCAGCGGAAACCGGAAAAGCTCCCTTGTTCCTCGTTGCGCAGGCAACAATCAAAGAGATTAGCTCTCCTGTTTATTTTAGCCCCGAACACGATGAAGAAGGCATTTGGCACAACTCCAAAGTAATCTGGCAGCTCTATGGCCCAGGAGCCAACACCTATCAACATGTCAGTAGCCGCTATGACTCCAAATCAGGAATCCTCCCATTGGAACTTGAAACTCCGGGGCTCTATCGACTCCGGGCATCCGTCGTGGATCGTGCTGGCCGCAGCACGGTACGGTGGAAAACGATTACCGTGGAGTAAGGACCGGAACGTCACGTTCGACTCCCATCTACGAAGGCCCCTTCCCTTAAGGAGATTCGATGAACCCATGGTAGAGCCCCATGTAGTAAGGCAACAGGAACACCGTTCCGCAGGCAAGAACCGAACCATCCCCTCCATAATCCAGCTGAAATGCATCTGTGTTCCAATGGTTGAAATGACGCTCGTCAACTGGAAGCGCTTTGCCGTTCACGCGAACCCCACGGTCCCGAGTTGAAAGCGAAAAAGGGTCGATCGATTGTTGTCGAGGAAGCCTGATAAGATCGAGCCGATGACTATTCGAGTGTGCCCAATTGGCCCGGTCCAGAGAGAAAGCCCGCAGAGAGCCTATCGACTCATCCAACCACCCGGTCCACGGCTCTACTGAGTGAACCCCCCAAGGGTCGCCCACTTCCTTACCTCGTCCGCAAGCGGCATAGACAAAATTGAAAAACGGATTCAACTCCGGTTGTTCAAGCGTCCAGTAAGGATAGAATGCCTTGAGCAAGCGTCCCCGAAAATGCTGATCCTTGCTGTAACGAAGGAGATCGTAGAAACCCATGAAAGCCATTTCATCATCAGACTGGTTTCCGGATCCGATGCCTCGTTGAATCTTTGGAACCATCGCATTCGCATCATAGGCGTGTACGTCACGTAGTTCCCTCAAGGTCTCGCTGTAAACGGCATCTCCGGTCACGTGTTCTGCAACGGTGAGGTAAGAAAGGAGACTTAACGAATTCAGCCCTCGCTCGACCTGCCAATTCTCATCATGGTTCATACTACGGGGTCCAAAGAAACCCCAGCGAGTGGGTTTGCCGTCATGATCAGTCAGGTTGAAGTCATTCTCAATCAGATGGTTGGTCAGAGCGCGCACAACGGCTCGAACTTCTTCTTTCTCCGCGTCGGAGCCTGCAACCAGATCGTAGTAGAGACCGTAGAAAAAATAGTGCCCATCCAGCTCATCCGAACTTGTATCGCTCTTCCAGTACCACCTCCCATCCTCACTCTTGGGCCATCGCGGTTCATATACCTTCCATAATCGATCATCAGTCGCTCGTTTCACTCTGTCCCGTTCGACTCGTCCAATGTTCGGGTCAGGCAAATCGGTGGAACGAATTGACCGGGCCACATATCCGTTCGGAGGGCTGGGTTCTCCGCCCTGGGTCACTCGTTGCAGAAACCGAAGCGCCTCAAAGACCTGCCGCGCGCGGTCTCTCGCTTCTATCTTCCCAGTGGCAGCAAAGGCAAAGCACTGCCCCGCCCCATACATGCTTGTCCACAAGCCATCGTTATCATTGTCACCCTTGATTGAATCCGAACGATCTCCGGGGGCTTTCAATCGAACTGGCGCCAAGTAGCCATACGGGGTACGCTTAATCAAACGGTCGATTTCTTCCTCATAGATCTCAGCCTTCTGCCCGAGCGTCATCGCCCGAAACTCAATCTTGCTCACCCCACCCTTCGTCCCAATCCATGCCGTTCCAGATCCATCGATCGCGATCGAATGCACCTCATCATCAAGAAGCCACCGCTTGCCCTGTCGGTAGTGCCATCGGCCAGCATTGAAGCGAATGACTCCCTTGCTAGTGCCAAGCCAAATGCTACCGTCGTTACCGGCAGCGGCGCAGGTAAATTCATTGTAGGGCAAGCCATCAGCCCCCTCGTAGAATCGCCATTGCCCATCCGCTTCCCGACAGGCAAGTCCCGCAAGCACTCCAAACCATAGTCTCCCCTGACTATCGTAGATCGCGGCTCGAACATCGTCCCCACCCCATCGCCTCCCAAGCCCATCCTTGACCTCAAGTTTGATCCACTTCCCACCCTTGCGGCGTTCGTATAAACCGTCCCGGCCCGCGGCAAGCATCGCCCCCGTTTCGCTCATCGAGAGGTGGTTTAGGCGCAAACCCAATGGTCTTTCGAAGGGCCAAGTCGCTGAAGGATCGACTGAATCGAATGACTCCCACTCTCCGTCAGTATATCGCGCTCCTCCGAGATCGGTCCTCACAATAGGATCGCCTTTCGAATTGAACTCAATGGTTTTGATCCCCCCCGGCGGCAGTCCATCCTCAAGCGTGAAATGATGGGAAATCTCCTGACCATAGGGATGGTCCACGTAGGGCACCGTATCGGCAACAGCACCACAAGAAAGGAATGCACTAAGGGCAACGAGAAGTGATCCGAATTTCATGAAACCAGTAAAGTGCAGTGCCTGAATCATAGCAAGGGGCGAAAGCAGAACCGCCCCCTTCTCTATCGACGGAAGATCCGTCTCAACCCACAAAAAACGCTGACAGAACAAGCTAGAAACAGACTGCAATAGAACCACTGAAATCCTGCCCGTCCAGAGCCCATCGCCAATTCAGCAGAGGCCAAGAAACCAAAAATGGCAAAGCCCCCAACAAAGAACAAGAGGACAAGCCGTATCCAGATCGTGGCGGTGGGCATCCAAGAATAGGGCATGAGGATCAATGATCCAAGGGACACGACAATCAGACCGATGAAGAAATAACTGAGACCCAGACTCATGAAAGCCAAGCTAAACGACCTCGCCGTCTCAGCAGAATCGAAAATACCAATGAGAGCATCGACTCATCTAATCCTCAGGCCCGCTCCAACAACAACCCACTAATCGCGGAAGAACTCCCTTACCTTCACAAGAAGCTGTCGGTATCGCCCTTCCTTCCTGGATCGGCCCCGATTGAGATTAATCGGACGGCACGGCCCCGAACAATTCATACAGAATACTCTTGTCCGCCCTTTTAGCCCCAAACGGCGTACGCAGTGATCACAAAGAGCATGCCCACACTTCTTACACCGATGAACAGCATTCACTCCAGGATGGAGCAGACAAGCGGGTTCACCATCAGGCATTGAGCTGGGCATTGCTTGCTCAGGCACCTCGGGCGCCGGCACATAAACATTCACCGGCTCATCATCCAGCTTGAGCCGCACATTTCCGAAACACAGTTCTTGCCCTAACACAACCGACACCTCGGTAATCTTTTCGGTTCCAAGGAAGGTTCCATTTGTCGAACCCAAATCCCGCACCATCACGCATCCATCAGCGCGCAACTCAATCTCCCCGTGTTTTGATGAGATGGACGGATCGTCTATACAGATTGCCACATCTGGACATCGTCCCAACACCTGTGATCCAACGATCAATGGATGACAAATCGTTTGATCAATTCCATGCAAATAATACTTCACAACTTCCTAATACAGGATCCAGGGTGAGATCTATCCGATCAACTAAGCCTCCTATAAGCAAGCAAAGAGATTAAAATCCTCTCATGGAGATCATCCGTCCCAAGCCCATTATCGTAGAAGCCCCATCGACACGCACCTGCCAGAGAATACCGAGAGAAAAAAGTAACGCTTGAACTGGAAGCGTAGGCAGGCAGATTCTCCTTCAACTCAAACTCGATCAGACGGACCTTCTTCCTACTCAAACCCTATGGCGCTGCGACAGCTCGAAATCACTATCCCTGAGAACACGCAAGCAAAAGTACGCAACGCCCTTGCCGATGTGGCGGTGATTAGTACGACGTTCCAGTCAATGGAGGCAGAACAAACGCTGGTTCGCATACTCATAGAAACTACCAAGACCGAAGCGGTTATTGATCATCTGGAAAGAAATTTCTCCCACGACGAGCGGTTTCGAATCACCATTCTTCCCGTTGAGGGAACCATTCCAGTTATCAAGCCAAGGACCATCATCGGCCAGAAAGCCTCTCCGCAGCGAATCAACCGTGTAGAGCTGCTCAATGACCTGGCAAGCGGCGTCAACCCAAACCGCGTCTTCTTCGCAACTGTACTGCTCTCAGCAATGGTCGCCGCGATCGGATTACTTCGCGACGATGTTGCAATTATCATCGGCGCCATGGTCATCGCTCCGCTCCTAACTCCAAATATGGCACTTGCCCTCGGCACAACCTTGGGAGATATGAATCTGGTTAGGAAAGCGCTCAAGACAACCATGATCGGAGTCTTCCTGACGGTTTCATTCTCCATCGTTCTCGGATTCTTTTCCCCACCAAACCTCGAGCTCGCGGCAATCAAATTGAGAACTGAAGTGTCCGTCAGCGATCTGATTCTAGCCCTCGCGGCGGGGAGCGCCGGAGCCTTGGCATTCACCACCGGGGTCTCAGCCGCCCTCGTGGGCGTCATGGTTGCCGTGGCCTTAATGCCTCCACTCGTCGTCTTCGGTCTACTGCTCGGTTCGAATCACGTCGGAATGTCAAGCGGTGCGCTGCTTCTATTCAGCACGAATATTATTTGTGTGAATCTTTCCGGAGTACTAACCTTTCTCGCCCAGGGAATCCGCCCAAAAACTTGGTGGGAAACAGGGCGAGCAAAGAAAGCAACACGCATTGCCATCCTGATTTGGGGTAGCCTACTGGTGATCCTGATTTGGCTTCTCGCCTTTTTCCTCTGACCGATCCCACCGCCACAAGGCAGCACGCCCCCCTAAGGCAACATGAGTCCCATCAAAATACTGATCAGCAAGGTCCACACGAGCAAGCTTACCAGCCATCGGACAAGCAAATTGGGATGCTTAACACCTTTCCGGGCAAACACCCCTAAGGCATAGGCCTTCTCGATCGGCCCTATCGCCGCATATGCGGTCAATGGGGAGCGGCAATGACGACAAAATGGCACCCAGGGCTCGTTGACGCCAAGACAAGCGTAACACAATTCATGCTCCTCTAGTTCGTTTACGGGACTATTGGCAGTCATAAGATTTGCTCTCTATCCATTCACGACGTCTGAAAACATAAAGCCGATTGACTATGTTATCTATTCCAAAAGATCCACAATAGTAGAATCCTCTCTCCTCGGTTTTCGATTCACTCGTACAAATCCCCCCACGCCCTCCCGCGAATCGTGAATAAACCCTCGAGGTTTACGCGTTGACGAAAATCGACCCGATCGATTTGATCAGAGACCGATTGACCAACGAATGATAAGGCCGAAACTGATCACCGAATTATCAATAAGCGAACGTCCCTGGATCCGCCGGCATCAGGGCCAAACATCAGTTTGGATCAAGATGCTATCCACTGTGATCGGGGCGGGTTTGATCGGCACCACGGCGTCGACAGAAGCCGCCAGTAACTTTGACCGAGATATTCGCCCCATCCTCTCAGAGCATTGTTATCCATGCCACGGTCCAGATGCAGAGAACCGAAAAGCACGGCTGAGACTAGACACCAAGGAAGGACTGCTCGGATCGGCAGGGGTTCCCGGTCCTTTTGTTCCACGAAACCCGGAGGGGAGTGAAGCGCTACAACGAATCCTTAGTAGCGATCCCGATGAACTGATGCCACCGCCAGAAGCAAACCATCCGCTCTCGGCAAAACAAATCGCTCTTCTCGAACAGTGGGTCATTGATGGAGCAGCTTGGCAACGTCATTGGGCCTTCGAACCAATCGCGACACCATCGCTCCCTAGACCATCGGCCCCTGATTGGGTCACGAACGAAATCGATCTCTTCATTCAAGAGCATCATCAGCTCAACACACTAGAGCCAGCTCCAGAAGCCTCTCGAGAAGAACTCATTCGCCGACTCACACTTGACCTGCACGGACTCCCCCCGACGGCGGAAGCAATCAAGGCCTTCGTGAACGATTCACGTCCCGACGCCTATGAGCGTCTCGTCGATCGCCTGCTCGCCTCACCTCGCTACGGTGAACGGATGGTCTGGGATTGGCTAGATGCTGCTCGCTACGCGGATTCGAACGGCTATCAAGGAGACCGGGAACGAACGATGTGGCCCTGGCGAGATTGGGCAGCCTCAGAATTTAACCGCAACACGCCCTTTGACGAATTCACTATCAAGCAACTTGCCGGAGACCTGCTCCCTCATCCCACAACCGAGCAAATCCTCGCCACTGGTTTCAATCGCAATCACATGATCAACGGCGAAGGCGGCCGAATTCCAGAAGAGAATCGGATCGACTACGTCATGGATATGGCGGAAACCATGGGTACCGTCTGGTTAGGGCTCACCGTCAATTGCTGCCGCTGTCACGACCATAAGTTCGATCCCCTGAGTCAACGAGACTACTATGGGCTCTTTGCCTTCTTCAACCAAACCCCAGTGACAGGAGGGGGAGGCGATCCACAAACACCGCCCGTCATTGAGCTCCCGTCTGACAGCGACCTCACACTGCAAAGAGCGACCACCAAGGAGAAAGCGGCTCTCGAAAGAACGATCATCGCCTTTGAGAAAGCCAACGAGGAACGACTCAAGCAGGAAGTCAACAAGCCCGATATCGCAACGATTCTTCAAGAGAATCTTGAGAAGCGGAGCGATGCTCAGATCGATACCCTTGTGAAATCCCTCCCCCACAGCCTCGAAGCCTATAGCTCTAAGCTCAAGCAACTAAAATCTCTTCGTCAGCACTTGGCGGCAATCAAAAAGCGCATTCCAAAAGTCATGGTCATGGCAGACCGCGCAGAACCTCGAGAGTCATTTCTGCTCAATCGTGGGCTTTACAACAATCCTGGTGAAGCAGTAAGCGCAGCCACGCCAGGTGCCTTGCCTCCCATGCCTAAAGACGCTTCCAGAAACCGACTTGGCCTCGCTCAATGGCTGGTCGCTGATACAAATCCCCTCACCTCGAGGGTTTTCGTCAATCGACAATGGGCCCTCTTCTTCGGGCAAGGACTCGTCACGACTCCGGAAGATTTCGGCAGCCAGGGAAGCCGCCCCTCCCACCCACGGCTCCTCGATTGGTTGGCCTCTGACTTTCGCGACCAAGGGTGGAACATCAAACGTCTTCACCGTCAACTCGTTCGCTCCGCCACCTATCGACAAAGCTCACGGGTCAGCCCAGACAAGCTGGAGAAAGACCCAGAGAATCTCCTTTATGCCCGAGGCCCTCGATATCGCCTCCCCTCGTGGATGATTCGTGATCAAGCGCTCGCTGCCGCGGGACTTCTCGTCGATCAAATCGGAGGGCCACCCGTAAAACCCTACCAGCCCGATGGCGTCTGGGCTGATTTCAGTTTCGGGAACAAGAAATACAAAGCCGATACCGGAGCAGCGCTCTACCGGCGAAGTCTCTACACTTTCTGGCGGCGAATCATCGGCCCAACAATGTTCTTCGATGCGGCGAAACGTCAGACCTGTGTCGTTAAAGCCTCGCGAACTAACACTCCTCTGCACGCCCTCGCCACGCTCAACGATGTGACCTATACCGAGGCGGCAAGAGCGATGGCTGAACGCACGATACGCGGGAGTGCGTCTGACGCTGAGCGCCTGAGCCAAGCCTTTTTGTGGACAACTGGCCGAGCCCCGCACGATGAAGAAAAAGCTATCCTTGAAAACCGTCTCGCCCAGCTCAAGGAACGCTATGGATCCGCCCCGGCCATGGCGGACGCCTTACTCGCTGAAGGTCAGCACAGCGCCGCTCCTGATCTTGATCCCATCGATCATGCCGCCTACACGGCTATCTGTAGTCTGATTCTAAACCTGGACGAAACGCTCTCGAAACAATGAAGCCAACGATGGAACAGCGACAGCGAATGACTCGGCGCCATTTCCTGGGGCAATCCAGCTTGGGGCTGGGCACGGCTGCCTTAGCCTCGCTCCTCGCCAAAGATCTCAAAGCAGCGTCACCCAATAGCCAGACTGCACTTCAGGGGCTCACCCATTTTGCCCCGAAGGCCAAGCGAGTGATCTATCTCTTTCAAAACGGTGGCCCTACCCACGTCGAGCTCTTCGATGGAAAACCAAGTTTGGCAGCCTTACATGGGAAACCCGTTCCAGATTCTTTTGTCTCCGGAAAACGATTTAGCACCATGACCGGCAAGGCTGATGGCAAACTGATGCTAGCCCCAGTTGAACCCTTCAAGCAACACGGACAGAGCGGAGCAACCGTCAGCGCCTTTCTGCCTCATATCGGTTCGATCGCAGACGAACTTTGCTTCGTGAAGAGCATGCATACCGATGCCGTCAACCACGCCCCTGCCATTTCGCTACTTCTCTCGGGCGGCCAAATTCCTGGACGCCCCACCATCGGCGCCTGGTTGAACTATGGCCTCGGAACAGCCAATGAAAATCTCCCCTCATATGTCGTCATGACCTCTGTGACGAAGAATACGACCTGCGGGCAGATTTTCTATGACTTCTATTGGGGCTCCGGATTCCTTCCTTCGGAACATCAAGGAGTCAAATTTCGAGGAAAGGGGGAACCGGTCCTCTACCTTTCGAATCCCAAGGGCGTCAGCCAAGCCGTACGGCGAGGCATTCTCGATGATCTTAGCACGCTCAATAAGAGACAGTTTCACGACTTTGGCGACCCCGAGATCAACTCTCGTATTGCCCAGTACGAAATGGCTTACCGAATGCAAACAAGCGTCCCAGAGCTCACTGATTTCTCTGACGAATCTGAAGACACTCTCAAGATGTACGGCCCTGACGTCAAAGAGCAGGGATCCTTCGCCTACAACTGCCTGATGGCTCGGCGCTTGGTCGAGCGAGATGTCCGATTCGTCCAGCTCATGCACGCCGGTTGGGATCAACACAACAGCATTACCACGGAACTTTACAATCAGTGCCGCGATACCGATCAAGCATCTGCAGCCCTCGTTCGCGATCTAAAACAGCGCGGTCTGCTGGAAGACACGCTTGTAATTTGGGGAGGAGAATTCGGTCGAACTCCTTTCATCCAAGGAAAACTAGACGATCGAGAACGATGGGGACGTGACCACCATCCCTATGCGTTCACAATCTGGATGGCTGGTGGCGGAATCAAACCGGGAATGAGCTATGGCGCAACCGACGAGCTCTGTATGAATGCCGTTCAAGATCCCGTCCACGTCCACGACCTTCAAGCAACGATCCTCCATCTCCTTGGCATCGATCACGAACGCTTGACGTTCAAGCACCAGGGGCGCCGGTTCCGTCTGACCGACGTCCATGGACACGTCGTCTCACCCATCCTTTCCTAGCCTGTGAGTCAACTAGCGGCTGAACACGATTGATCATTACTCTCTCCCGAATCGAAGGACAACGAAACCATGGACTATCTCTTGGTCGGAATAGGAAGCGCCCTCGGTGGAATGGCTCGCCATTGGATCGCTCTCACAACCTTGAATCGCTTTGGCCCTGCATTCCCTTGGGGCACTTTCATTGTCAATGTCGTGGGTTCGCTAGCCATTGGATTCTTCGCTACCCTGGCCGTCCAAGGAAAAGGGCCCATGGTGAATCTGCCGCTTCAACGCTTTCTTCTCATCGGTCTATTCGGAGGGTTCACGACCTTTTCGTCCTTCAGCCTGCAAACCCTACAACTCTTTGAAAAAGGCCAAACGAATGCGGCCCTTATGAATGTCCTTGGGTCAATTCTCTCCTGCCTCTTCGCCGCATTCATCGGAATGCGAGCCAGCAGATTGTTGGTCGGATGAAAGGACGCGCCAACTCAGATAACTAACGATCACTCGCGGGCGGACCGCAAGTGAAACCGTCCAGGCTCAAGGCTCCCATGGACAGCAGGCCAGCAAATCCCGTCAATCCATAGAGGCAGTCACTCTACTAATTGCCATCCAGACAAAAACTCAAACAAGAACAACCAGGGCAAGTTCGAAAGCACAGGTCTGAACTCAAGTGATACTCCCAAAGAAATTCCTTTAAATTCAAGGTTGACTGACTATCTTTTCGTCCAAAACCACAGGACTTATCCGAACTAACTGAGAACTAGCATGAGCGAAAATACGGCTGGAAACAATTATCCGAAGCTACACAATGCAGCATGGCCCGGAGTGGTCGGTAAAGGGCCCGATTCCGAGCCGCCTATCGATCTTGACACTATGCTCGACTTGACGGCCGCGGCCGAAGTCGATGGCCATAAATTCGAAGGGACAGATCTCTTCCTCAGTGACCCTCACGTCAGTATTGATTCCACCGAAGACGATCTCAAGCGTCTCGCCGAAAAGGTCCAATCAAGAAATCTGGTCATTGGTTCCGTCGTTGCACCAGTTTGGCCCCCCACCGGTGGCGGCTCCTCGATGGGCGATGCTACCGAGCGCGGAAAATTCGTGGAACAGGTCCGCAAGGCAGCAGGAATCGCTAAGACGCTCCGAGACATGGGGGTTCGGCCCAACGGTGTAATTCGAATTGACTCCGCTGTGGATGTCGCCAGCTGGGCAGCTGATCCCGAAGGCACCAATAAGATCGCGGCCACCTTCAGCGAAAGCTGCAAAATCGCCGCCGATCACGGTGAAACCTTGGCCGCCGAAGGCGAGATCTGTTGGGGCGGCATGCATAGTTGGAAGGAGATGGTTAAACTCTTAGAAACCGTCAATCAGCCTGACGTTCTCGGATTTCAAGCCGACATGGCGCACACCCTCCTTTATACGCTTGGCTACAATGCTCCTGAAGATCGTATTCTACCCGCAGACTTTTCCTGGGAAAACGGAGACGTGCTTCAATCTGCTCTCAAGACACTCACGGCTGCGCTTCGCCCTTGGACGACTGATTTTCATGTCGCCCAGAATGATGCCACGGTCAAGGGCTCAGGATCTCATGACAAGACGGGCCGTCATTGCCTACCCGACGATCCGAATGGAAAACTTTCAATTGCTCAAGATGCAGGTCATTGGCTAAGAGACGAGAATGGAAACGTCACCAAGAAATGCCGCCACATCTGCTGGGATGGGTGCATGTTCCCTAATGATGTCATGATGAAGCCAGAAACGTGGAATAGCATTCTTGCCTCCATGGTAGCCGTCCGGAACGCCCACGGCTGGAGCGAATAACCTGATCGCAGAACGATCGACAACATTTCACAAGAATTATGAGCGAAAAGAAGAATCTCAACATCGGCCTTATCGGTTATGGATTCATGGGTCGCACCCATTCCAACGCCTACTGCAAGGTCAATAATTTCTTTGATCTAGAATACCGGCCCAAACTCAAAGCCGTCTGCGGCCGAAACGAAGAGAACGCTAAGGCATTTGCCAACAATTGGGGCTATGAATCCATCGAAACGGATTGGAAAGCCCTTATTGCTCGGGATGATATCGACGCCGTTGATATCTGCACGCCAAACAACACCCACTCGGAGATCGCCATCGCAGCCGCCAAAGCTGGAAAAATGATTCTCTGTGAGAAGCCTCTCTCAATGAATGCCCCGGAGGGTGAAGAAATGGTCAAGGTCATCGAGGAAGCCGGTGTGGCAAATACCGTCTGGTATAACTACCGGCGTGTCCCAGCCGTGTCCCTAGCAAAGCAACTCATCGACGAGGGCCGACTAGGGAAAATCTTTCACTACCGAGCCAACTTCCTCCAGGACTGGACCATCTCATCGGATCTCCCACAAGGTGGTGAGGCTCTTTGGCGTCTCGACGTCAACGCAGCCGGTTCCGGTGTGACCGGAGATCTCCTTGCCCATTGTATTGACACCGCTCTTTGGCTCAACGGGGGAATCACCGATGTGAGTGCGATGACAGAAACCTTCGTCAAAGAACGAATGCACAGTCTGACCGGAAAAGTGGAAAAAGTAGGGATCGATGACGCCTGCTCATTCATGTGCCACTTCGGCAACGGTTCTCTCGGACTCTTTGAGTCCACACGCTACGCCCGTGGCCATAAGGCACTCTACACACTTGAGATAAACGGCGAAAACGCTTCGATTCGCTGGGATCTTCACGATCTTCATCGCTTAGAATACTTTGACCACGGCGATGATCCACTCGTCCGTGGATGGAGATCCGTCCACGTCACCGACGGCGATATGCCGTACATGGACAAGTGGTGGGTCCCAGGCTTGCAGATCGGTTACGAGCATACCTTCGTGCATCATGTCGCGGATTTCCTCGATAATCTAGCCAAAGGCACGCCAACGAGCCCAACATTCCGAGAAGCGCTTGAAACCCAGAAGGTATGCGATGCCGTCCTCAACTCGGCTTCATCACGGCAGTGGGTTAACGTTTAAGGCCGACAACACTAATTGAGCGAAGAATCTTGAATAGCGAACCCGCCTAGGGCGTCTATTCATTGAAGATAGCTTAGAATGACAATGAAGATGTATCAGAAAACAGTTCTTGGAGCCCTCATGGGCATCGCAATCGCATCGGGATCTTTGGCAGCAGAGGATGTTGATGTCAGCAAACTACCAGCAGCAGCGAGCTCAGAGGTCGATTTCGTGAAGGAAATCAAACCGCTCTTCGAGAAATCATGCTTTGGATGTCATGGGGCTAAACCCCGGGCAAAAAGCAAATACTTCATGAACAAGCGAGAAACCACCCTCAAGGGCGGTAGCAGCAAAGAAGCTGCGATAATCGCCGGTAAGAGCGCAGCAAGCCCACTCGTTCACTTCATCGGTGATTTAGTAGAAGAGCTAGAAATGCCACCCATCGACAAGCGGGAAAAGTATCCTCAATTGACCAAGGCACAAATCGGCCTGGTTCGAGCATGGATCGATCAGGGAGCCAAATGGCCCTCTGGTGTTGAGTTGGCTATGCCACAATAGTTCATTTCAAATTCCAGACGCAAAAGCGGCTCCCCACTCTTGACGAGGGGGAGTCGCTTTTTACTTTATACCTAGTCGTTCGAGAACTGGTTCTAAGGAATCCAAGGGTAAACCAACCACGTTACTCAGCGACCCTTCAACACAACTAACAATCCTCTCCCCCCCCTCTTGAATGGCATAGGCTCCCGCCTTGTCGAGGGGGTCGATCTGCTCCAGATAGTTTGCTATCTGATCCGGTGAAAGCCGCCTGAACCCCACTCTTGTCACCTCTGCCCAATGCTCCTTTTCGTCATTCCTCAGAAGACAGATTCCAGTAAACACTTCATGAACCTGCCCTTGAAGCGCACCAAGCATTGAAGCAGCCTCTCCGAGCGATTTTGGTTTCCCAAGAGTCCGATCTCCCAGGGCAACCACGGTGTCGGAGCCCAGCACCCAACAATCGGGAAACGATCTCGCTATATCAGCTGCCTTTCGATGCGCATTTTCCAATACGAGGCCCCTAGGCCCGTCGTCAGAGTGGACCACTTCTTCAACACCGCTCGCAACGATCTCAAAGCTAATCCCCAGAGTCGCTAGAAGGTCTTTTCGACGCGGTGATTGGGAGGCGAGTATGAGTCCCGGGGTGTTCATTTCAGCAGGTCACTCAGTGCATTTCGCTGTTGCTCAAACTGCCTATCGTCCAGCACAGGCCTTAGGCCATGAGCCGGCATCGAAGGCGCCAGTTCGACCCACGAGCGACATCCCCCATATTGCTTCAACATTGGCATCTCAATAGCAGTGGGGAGCTGATAAACCCGGACGATCATCAGAAAGAGCCCCTTCTTCTGCCCCCACTCAAAACGTTCCTTGATCACTTCCTCACGCCAGATATGCAGCGCCTGAAGTCGAGAGATCGTGTCCCAACTCTCGAGCTCCAAATGTTGCTCCACCTTGGCAAAGGATCGAATTGATAGGGAGTCATTATCATCATCCGCCCGTTTTATGCGATCGTATCGCTCCTGAGCCGGAGCAATCACGGCTTCTCGTTGTTGATGGAACTGAGTCGGGAACAACCAGAACGATTCTGAATCCACTCGAAACCCTGCTTTCCCTTCGCGGATTCCACCTTTACGCAAGATCACAATCTGATTCCCCTTTTCAAGCGCATCAACTACGACCGTCCACTCTTTAAACGCCGTTTGCATTGGCCAAGGTACTAATACCTCCGCCGGGAGAAAGCAATGATTCAGAAAAACATCATTTCAGGAGTATCCCCACTTTTCTTCATTGACATCACCCCAAGGAACCCCGATGTAAACAGTGTTATGACTTCTACAGAATCACTCGTCATTCTAAACATGCTCGAGAGCATCGGGCCGGTAACCGTCCGTCGACTACTCGAAACGTTCACCGACCCAGAACGGATTCTTCAAGCCAGCAAAGCCGCTCTCAGACAAGTTCCAGGTATCGGAGAAGAGATCGCCCACTCGATAACCACCTGGGAACAAACAATCGATCTAGCGGCAGAGTTGGCACGATGTGAGGCCTTCGGCTGCCGGATCATTACCGGCCGTGACAGCGAGTATCCCCCTCAACTCTCACAGATTTATGACCCGCCCATCGTCCTCTACATCAAGGGTAGCCTAAAACCTTCAGACCACTCGGGCATTGCCATTGTCGGAGCCAGGAGATCCACCCATTATGGTAGAGAGACCGCAAGAAAGCTCGCGCGTCAACTGGCAGCCGCCGGAGTTTGCATTGTAAGCGGCGGTGCGAGAGGAATCGACTCGGCGGCTCACGTAGGCGCCCTCAGCGCGCAGGGCCGGACGCTCTGTGTTCTCGGGAACGGGATCAATCGAGTGTATCCTCCAGAGAACCGAGAGTTGTTTGAACGAATTGCTCAACACGGAGCCGTCCTAACACAATTCCCGTTCAATCGACAAGCCGATCGACAAACATTCCCGATTCGAAATCGTATTGTAGCTGGAATGTGTCTTGGCACCGTCGTCATTGAGGCAAACACCAAGAGCGGCGCTCTGATCACAGCCAACATGGCAAACGACTATGGCAGGCAAGTGTTTGCCATCCCTGGTCCAATCCATTCTCCGCAGAGCAAAGGCTGTCATCAACTGATAAAGAATGGCGCTAAACTTTGTGAATCGCAGGAGGATATTCTTAGTGAGTTTGAGTATCTGTTTCCTGGCCTTAATCGCCCCAATGAATCTCCGGCAGTAGCTCTCAATCAGGCAGAGAATGACTTGCTCGATCTTATAGAAGCTCAGGAAACACACATTGACGAGATAACGCGGCGTTCAGGCCTGTCCGTCGCAGCCGTGAGTGTCACTCTACTCCAGCTTGAGATGAAGGGCTTCGTAGCTCAACAACCAGGACATATCTTTACCGCAACAGGAAAACGTTGATGGCCCCACCTATGCTGTCTTTCTTGAAACAGACGAGTATCTCTAGGCTCGATCATTATGCCACTGAAGACAGATGGAAGGCCAAGATCTCTCCAGATTGGTTCTTTACCTAGAGAACAGAAGTCGCCACTTTCAGGGCGGTCATGAGACACCTGACAAAAGAAGAACGAGAGGCGCTTTTTCCTACAACCTGTCATTTCAAGGTTATCACCATTTCGCTAGAAGGGATCCATCTCCAACTGAATCGCACCCTTGAAGCCAATGGCATCTCCGATCAGCGATTTCAACCAAGCGCCCAATCAAAAGGCGGGAAGTATATGAGTTATGAAATCGCGCTCGAGCTTGAAACCCATGAACTCATGATGCGACTAGATCAAGACCTCAGAGCGATCGATGGCGTCAAGATGGTCCTGTGAGTTAGGGCAAAAAAGAACCGGCTTCCAACCACGGAAGCCGGCCACGAATAAGAGATCTACAAGATCCTGAGAGACAACTTAATTTGCCGAAGCAGCAGCCTCGCCGACTTTGAAACCGGTCGAGTTAATAGCGGCAACAATTTGCTCAGACTTGACCTTAGAAGGATCGAACAAAACAGTGGCTTTCTTGCTTTGGTGGCAAGCAGAACCATTCAACACACCGTCAAGCTTGGTCAATGCCTTGCTAACTTTGCTTGAGCAAGAACCACAGGCCATCCCGTTGACAGCAAGCTCGATTTGCTGACCTTCAACCTTAACACCCGCTTTTTTGAATGCAGCGAAAACCTGTTCTGGTTTCACTTTGGCTGAGTCATAGGAAACCTTCGTGACGTGAGACTTCGAGCAGCTCTCAGCTTTGACACCTTCAAGGCTGGTGAGAACCTTGTCTAGAGCAGCACAGGTTGCTTCGCAAGCAGCGCCATCAATCTTCAAGGTCAATTGCTTTTGTGTGCACTCAGAAGCAGCACACTCAGCCTTCGTTGCGACCTTGGCTTCTTTCTCACCAGCAACAGTAGAAACGGATGCGAGCAAGGCGATTGCGGTCAGATATTTTACAAACTTGATCATGACTATTCTTTTAATTTTTTCTTAGAAACGTGTCCATTGTTGACACACTGCCCTATATGACACCCAATTCTGAAGAATATTTCAAAGAATTTTGGATAATATTTGCCGGATCAAAATCGCCCGTTTCGTAGCAATTTCGCTGATATCAATGAGAAATAGACCGATCCCCCCTTCCAAGACGTGTTTTTTCGATATTGATTTGCCAATTTTGCCACTGCCCAGTTAATTCGCCGCATGACATCCGACGAAGCACTTCAGTTGTTTAGAGAGACCGGGGCACTGTTAAATGGCCATTTCCTTCTGAGAAGTGGGCTACACAGCCGAGAATTCTTTCAGTGTGCCCAAGCCCTCCAACAGATGCCTATCGTGGAACGCTTCGGTCGTGCCATCGCCGAGCAGGTAAAGGACTTGGGAGCAACCACGGTTGTCGCGCCAGCTATGGGCGGCCTTGTGATCGGGCAGGAAATCGCCCGACAACTTGGCCTCCGCTATATATTCGTGGAAAAAGAAAACGGCTCACTGGTGATGAGAAGGGGTTTCAAACTATCGCCAGACGAAAAGGTGCTGATCACGGAAGATGTGGTCACCAAAGGGGGACGGGTCCAAGAAACGATCGACATCGTGGAATCCACACCGGCCTCGATCGTAGGAATCACCGTGCTCGTCGACCGTTCGGGCGGGAATTTGGAGTTCAATTACCCTCTAAAGAGCCTCATTCAGATGAACGTGGAGACCTTCGACCCTGACAATCTTCCGGCGGATCTTCGAGAGTCCCCGGCCATCAAACCCGGAAGCTAGCAACCTAGTTAGCAACAACAGGTAACTTGGCGGCAATCCAGCCCTTATAGCCATCTGCGATGTGATAGACCGTCTTAAACCCTTTATCCTTAAAGGTTTTCATCGAGCGGCCTGAGCGCCCTCCAGAAGCGCAGTGTACGACATAGCCCTTTGATTTATCCAGTTTATCGAGGAGCGATCCAAAATTATCACTGAAGAAATCAAGATTCTTGGCCCCTTTAAGGTGCCCCGCCGCAAATTCTTTGGGCGTCCTGATATCGAGGATGACCAAGCTGGAAAACCGTTTAATGACACTCGCAGCTTGCGGTGATTCAAGGTCGTAGTATCCCTCCGGGGCCTTCTTGGTGACCGTTTTCTTGTCCTCAGCCATCAGGGTTGGCAACAAGGTCAAACAGAGGGCTATCATTAGTATTCTCATCGTCATTCCAGTAAACTTGCTCAATACACCCTTAGCAAAGTTAAATCCTCAGCCCCAATCAAGCTCAATCAGAGCAAAAGACACTTTGACAGGGCCAGGAAGAAACACAAAGATTGAACAGTTTTTGCAAGAAGGCATCTAAACCAGGAAGCTGATGGCATCTGTAATCAAAAAGGCATGAAGAATCGTTCGACATTTCATCAGTATTTCACCGCCGTTCTTGGTATCAGTTTCCTCTGGTCCCTTGTCGCCGGCGTCGCGGGAGAGCGAGTGCTTTTTTCAAATTCCAACAGCAAGATTAGACTCCCAAAAGAGGAGTTAAAGAACGTCCCTGTCAATCCGGATGCAAGCGTCTTTGACAAGAGTCATAGTTCTGTCGATGGGGTCATGGCGACCTGGCAGAACCCGATGAACTCGCAATCGCGCCTCAATTCGAAGCGACGCCTTCTAAAAGCACTTGATAAGCAAAAAAACTGGATGCTTCAAGATCCCGAAGATTTGCTCAGTTCTGGCGATCTCTCGTCCGACATTGATCTCAATGAGTTTGAATTTTCTTCCAACCGAAGCAGAGGGTTTCAATCTACTGAGAAGACCGCCTTTGCTAGCTACTACGACAAACGCGAACGACGGAGCCGAACCGGTTCACAGCGAAACCGAAAATCCGACACCAACTATTCCGATGGTAAGAACCTAGATGGTGAGATGGAGGACGATCAAGAGAAGCGCGCCCAAGATAGCTTTGCCACACCAAAGTATTACCAAGGCCGTTTGACGAACATTTTTGACGAGCCAGCCAAAGTCACGGGGAATCAGAACGTCTCAACAACTACCGAAAACCTGGTCAATGCTCAGATGGCAAGCAGCCAATTGGAAGGACTCAGCGATCCATTTGTCGAATTGGGAATTCGAGCACAAGCCCAACAGGCTCCGAGTACGGACTTTGAAAAACTCTTGAATACTACCGTGATGGATATGACCTCAGCAGGACAGTCCGCGACGGCTTTGAGCGGCTTTGATTCCGCCGCGACGACTGGCTTCGGGGCGAGTAGGATACAGTCTTCGATCTCAGATGGCTTTGGACAATCGATCGGATCGAGCATTGCTTCACCGTCGGCACTCGGCGATGCCTTTTCGGGCTCAGCATTTGAATCCGCGACTTCCTCAAGAAGCTCGGGACTGTTCAACAACAGCACCGTCAGGCAGTCGATCAAGAATCGTCCCGCTGTCTTCGAGCTACCAACCCGGTCCTTCTAGTCGAACTCGACCGGCATTCGGTGATCAATCGTCCCAAACCATTACCGAGACAGAATCACCTGCAGATAGAGCCTGACCGGGTTCTACACAGAGCCATCCATCAGCCTTTGAAAGGCTCTGAAGAGCGTGAGAGCCTTGTAATCCTGCTGAGGAGAGTCCGTCCGCTTCATCCAGACAGACACGGAAAAAATGAGGTCTATCTGACCGATTTTCAATCGCTTCACTCAAACGGCATAGTCTCTTCTCGGATTCGATATTTACCGCTCCCTGCATCTGAAGCAATGCGGGCCGAGCCAGCACCATGTAAGTGGTCACCGCAGAGACAGGATTCCCTGGCAGACCAAAAAGTGGCTTCCCCCCGATTTCAGCAAAGACAAAGGGCTTCCCTGGCCGCAATCGAACCCGCCAAAAATCGATCTTACCTCCGATTGCTTCAATCGCCGGACGGATCAAGTCATAATCCCCAACTGAGACACCTCCGCTAGTCAACAAGGCATCGTTCTCAGCGGCGGCAACACTGAGGGCCTTCTGCGTTGCTTCCATGGTATCGTCTACCAAAGGATACACCTTGGGTTCACATCCAATTTGCCGGACCAGCTCGCTGAGAATTAGACGATTACTTTCATAGATGGCCCCTGGAGCTAGCGGGCTTCCCGCCTCTTGCAGCTCATGCCCCGTGGCAAGAATACCGACTTTGGGCTGACGAGAAACAGTGATCTGGGCTTTACCAAGAGCCGCAATCAAACCCAAGTGCCGAGCACTCAAGCGAGTGCCGCCGCCAATCAACAGCGTCCCATTCTTTACATCTTCGCCCTTAAACCGGATATTCTCCCATGGTTTCACCTGGTCGAGACAACGAATCACATTCCCATCGGCTTGGGTGTCTTCCTGCATGATCACAGCATCGGCACCACGAGGCAGGAACGAGCCAGTAAATAGCCGGACGCACGATCCAGGAACCAGTTCCGCATCCGACAGCTCACCCGCTGGAATGCTACCGAGAACCTCCAGAGTCACCGGATTATCACGACTCGCCCCCTCGACATCTTGAGCTCGAAGCGCGTATCCATCCATCGAGGAATTATCCGCGACGGGGAGATCGATATTCGAGTAGAGAGGATCGGCCAAAACACGGCGATTCAGAGCCGCCAATTCGGCAGCTTCAACACCAAGGCGGGGCATCTTTGCCAAGACACGCTTGAGAGCTTCTTTAAATTCGAGCATTTTTCTTGTGGCCCCCTTGTAGCAATTCCGGCCAGCATGTGCCACCTTGATTAACGAATCAGTAGAGCGAAAGACCCCATGCCCAGCGTGAATTCATATTATGGAGCGAGCCGAAACGAACGGGCCACGCGAGTTAAGGGGCTGTTCAATCAAATAGCTCCCCGCTATGACCTTGTCAACGATGTCCAAAGCCTTGGACTCCATCGTTACTGGAAGCGCAAACTCCTATCACTCGCACATCCCATCGAAGGGAAATCGGCCCTCGATGTCTGTTGCGGAACGGGAGACATCGCCCTCGCCTTGGCAAAAAAAGGGGCCGATGTATCCGGAGTGGACTTCTCTGCAGGGATGCTAGAGAAAGCGCGCCAGAGAAACAGCGCCCTCGTGAAGGCGAACTTTATCGAAGCGGATGCGATGAACTTGCCCTTTAGCGATCAGAGCTTTGATCTGGTCACAATCGCCTACGGACTCAGAAATCTCACCGACTTTGAGTCGGGCCTTCGTGAACTCTATCGCGTCCTCAAACCTCAGGGTAAGCTCTTGATCCTAGATTTTGGGAAGCCAGAAAACCTTCTCTGGCGACGCCTATACTTCGGGTATCTCGCTTGGATGGTGCCCGTGTTTGGCAAGGTATTCTGCAGTGATGCCGCCGCATATAGTTACATTCTCGAGAGCCTGAAGCACTATCCAGCTCAGCAGGGGGTCGCACGTTCAATGGATTCTCTCGGAATGACCAGCACCAAAATCCATTCGATCCTGGGAGGCGTTATGTCGATAAATGAGGGCATTAGGAGCGCCTCATAAATCCGATTAGCCTCAAAGACAACTCAGGATACCCGTTTAGCGAGCTTGCCGAACTCTGATAGTGTATTTCCGCGCCTTTGCGTTAGAGGAAACGAAGGAAACACTCTGCTGCTCTGCCTCAGTCAAAATGAGCGTATTCCAAGGGGTCTCATCGCCGGTAGAGAACCCGTTCTCATTCTTGAAGACACAACTGACCTGGACTTGGATCCGGCGATTCACTCGATTTCGAACATTCGCGATCACCTCTAAGCGACCATCCTCTTTCACCGTCTCCTGGATTCCAGCCACGGTCACAGAACGTTGAACAGAGCGATCCATCAACACAAACGGCTCATAGTTCTCGTAGTCATATTTTGCTGTATTGACGGGCTTGAACGCTCCCTCAGTTCGGCAACCTGAAAGAATACCACTCGCCAGCACAGAAATCGTAAATAGTGAAATAGCCTTTATTGTCATAGTGTCGGGTCCTTCTTATTAAACTGCGATACAATGATGACGGTGTCGGCGGATGCCGCATTCACATCAATCTGAAATGTTTGACTGAGCGTTTCAATGACCTCCCGACGGTCATTGAGAAACTCAACCTTGATATCGTGCCTTCCGGGGGGCAACCGCATCGATCCAAACGTCAGGAATTTGGGAAGATTGTCCCAGGCACGGGTATCGGCACGGGGGGTCGTTGCCGCCGAGAACATTTTGCTCACGAGGCCCACGGCCGCAATACCTAAGCCCGCCTCTTGAGTCTTCCGATTTTGTGCCAGAATTAGCCCACTGACCAGAGCGGCGTCCCCTAATGTCTCAGTGGTTCGCTTGAAGACGGCTTGATTAGCCAGGATGTGATCCATGACCCGGCCGCCCCTGGTCGACGCCTGATACGACAAATCATCCATGGCCCCCAGATGAATGGCCCGTTCACCAGATCTAATAATGACTTCAATCGCTCGAGACCCACCGTCTCTAAATTTCAATTTCTCACGATACTCACCTGCCGCGTACTTTTCCGGTGCATTCCCATAGTCGACAAAGAAAAGGACATTACCTACCCCTTCAAAACGCTCCGGAATCACCAGTGTTGCCGAGTTGGTGGCGCGTTGGTAGGCATCCCATCCGGATCCGTTTAAGCGATGCGACGCAAGACCATCTAAGTAATCCATCAACACGTAGTCACCGGCATATTCCTGCCCCTCTGCATCACTATCCTCAATCTGAGCGCTTCGAAAGCAGGCGCGAGCGTTGTCAATCTCGCCCTGCTGCCAATAGATCAAGCCCCGAAAATAGTAGGCCATCGACCGCTCGTACGGCTCACCGATGTAGGTCTTGGTCGATTCATCAGAAAAATAGCCTCGTGACTTCTTCGCACTGCGATCTGTCCCATAGCGACCGCCAACAAGGTCTAGCGCATCATCAAAAAGCCCGGCGGCGGATCCGAATTGCTCCCTCCGAATCAATTCCAGACCGGTTCGATACTGCCAAAGCACGCGGTCTTCCACGGGACCGTTCGTGATCGCCGCCCAACCGTCGCGAACTAGGTCACCCGTGCGAACAGGCTGGGGGCGGAAGTCTGTTGTGGCGCAAGCCACACAGAGCACGACTAAGAATACCGGCCCACAGTGAACTCTGAGAAATCGAATGAACATTCCTTACCGATAGGCGGCATCTTCTAAGCCCTGCTTCTTGATTTCAGCAAAATCTTCCCAAAGAATATCTGTCGTTCGCGCATCGATCAGCTGAAAGCTGTAAAGAACATAGTCACTCACACCCGCCGAACTGCGAGTTGTCATCCCTTGTAGCTTGCCGGTTAAGAAAAAGTCTGCCCCCTTGAACTCCTGCACACGTGAGTCAGTCGTGCTCGTAAACGCTCCTGAGCGCTTTTGATCTCTTTCAGCCACCAGGGCCTCGAGCCGTTCACGAGCGAGGAAGCGAACTTGGCCACGGGCATTTCGGTTTAGCTGCGTCCGGATCCGAGTAAGGAAAATATCCTTGTTGATCGGAAAGCGGGTCTCATTGATCACAGGGTCCAAAGCAACCCGGGGTATCTGTCCAAAATTCTGAATCTCCGGCGTATCCAAGATACTACGAGCCATCCTGTCCGTCACCGTCACAAGATCCTGGGATTCAATGCCAGTCCCCGTCACAAAGCCACGTTCATCAGCCCTCATTTCAGTGACAGGAACACCCGAAGGGTTTCTCACACCAGGGGAGGCACAGCCTACCGTCAAGACGATCGCTAATAGGTACAAATTCGTTCTCATCAGATACTTACACATTAAACAAAAAGACAAAAAACTATCTTGCCAAGGCTTACCAGGGCCGTCGCTGTCTCGCAAACTCTTTTAGCTTCCAATTCGGCGGAGCTCTCAAAGTTGATGGCCTCAGTAGGACTCAATGATATGGACGTTCTCCTCTTGCTACTATTCAGATTTTTCACATCCTGTCTAAACTATGACACTAGTAGTTCCCTCTATCTAACCCACCGCAGACAGACCGAAGTTGACTGTAAACAGGGGTCGTTTGGATGATACAGGAGTCAATTGAAAACACTTTACCACATCTAAATAAACCTTAATCGATCTCTAAAAAACCAATAATTAGACCAACAAAGCTGTTTACAAACTATACAAGTGGCAATAATTTTTCCAGTGCATGAGATCCGATTCACTAAAACAATATGTCAGCCTCCGTCAAAGCCTTGTTAAGGAAAAGGCGGAGCTTGAGGAGCGTCTTGCTCAAATAAACGAAGTTCTGCACAGCGATGGGCCTCCTCTCCCAGGCCTAGGCCTAGGCCTGAGAAGCCGGGTCGTCAAAAGGATTAGAAACAAAATATCCCTTCGAGAAGCGGTCCGACAGGTCACCGGCAAGAAACCGCTGACGAAAGTCGAGATCCTCGATGCGATCGATAAGTTGGGATACAAATTCTCATCAGACAATCCTGTCAACTCACTCAACGCAGTACTCTACGCCAACAAGCAGTTCAAGAACGCCAACGGACGCTTTAGTCCTGCTTGATCACTTGAGGTCGTCGTATCACTGAGGCAATCCCCTCTTTCTGTTGACCCCAGCGGGGCTTAGTGGGACGATCAAAATAACAATTAATCAGCGAGCGCCCTTGATTTACAGGGGCGCTTCTTTTTTATTTGGACCAGATGCTCGCAAAACGTGTCATTCCTTGCCTAGACGTCCATGACGGACATGTCACTCGTGGAGTCCAATTCGGAAAGGCCGAAGCGGGAGAGCTTAAAAATGTCGGTGATCCGGTCGAGCTAGCCGTTCGATATAATGAGCAGGGTGCCGACGAAATGGTATTCTTCGATATTACCGCAAGTGCCCATGGACGCCAAACCATGGTCGATGTGATCGAACGATCAGCAGACAAGTGTTTTATGCCCCTAACGGTCGGGGGAGGAATTCGGACCCTTGAGGACATGAGTGTCATGCTGAAAGCCGGCGCCGATAAGGTGAGCATCAATTCGGCCGCCCTTTCAAATCCCGAACTCATAACCGCAGGAGCCGAGAAGTTTGGTAGTCAGTGTATCGTCACGTCGATCGATGCCAAGAAGATCAGTGAGCAGGAGTGGCGTGTCTTTTCCCACGGCGGCAGAAAAGACACAGGACTGGATGCCTTAGAATGGGCCAAACGAGCCGTCGACCTAGGGGCGGGAGAGATCGTGCTCAATAGCATCGATGCCGATGGAACCAAAGCGGGCTATGATCTAGAGATTACCCGTCAAGTCAGTGAATCTGTGTCTGTGCCGGTCGTTGCGAGCGGTGGGGCCGGAAATTTGGACCACATGGCAGACGTCTTAATTGACGGCAAAGCGGATGCTGTCTTAGCTGCCAGTATTTTTCATTTCGGGGAGTTCACCGTTGCCGAGGTGAAAGCCCATCTGGCAAGCAAAGGAATTCCAACCCGCACGATCTAACCATGACTAGTAACGAACAGAACGACTTTATCACCCAACTGAAATTCAACGCTGATGGACTAATTCCAGCCATCGTTCAAGATTACAAGACGGGTCGAGTGCTAATGATGGCATGGATGAACGACGCCTCGCTAAAATCGACCATTGAAACCGGCAAAACTCATTTTTGGAGTCGTTCACGCCAGAAATATTGGATGAAAGGGGAAAGCAGCGGTCACACTCAGACCGTCAAGCAGATTTCCTTCGATTGTGATGGCGATACACTCCTCATCCAAGCCTCCCAAACCGGAGCCGCCTGTCACGAAGGTTATCAATCCTGTTTCTTCAGAGCACTCGGCGAAGATGGTTCAATCACGATTACGGAGAAACAGCTGCAAACTCCCGAGGAGATATACGGCAAGCAAGCCTCTTCATGATTCTAAGATGAAGGCGACTGGTGATTGACCCCAGGCGCGGGATTGACGAGACTCGTTGCTCGATCCGTTAATGAAATAGAGGGCATGAAATCAGAATACATCTTCCGTCACCGAATAACCCCCGGGCTGTGGTTGATTCTTCTCTGCCTTGCGTCCCAGTCACTCTTCGGGCAGCCTGCCTCAGGCACTGTTAGGGGGGGGTGGCGGATGCCCTTGATGGAGGAGAATCGAATGAAGACGCTCATCTCGGGCGATGGAGCCGATTCCCTCGAGTCTGGAGCCAGGAAGATTTCGAATGTCAAAATTCAAATCTTCGATGATCAAACGCCGCCTCAGGCAAAGATGATCATTGAGGCTCCTGAATGTCTCTTCGACGCCGCAAAGAAAGTCGCCTCATCGGATGGTCCCATCGCCCTGAAAGCAACCGATGGGAGCTTCTCAATCAAAGGCCTGGGCTTCAATTGGGATCAAGGCTCCTCAAAACTCTCCATCTCAAATCGCGTCGAAACGACCATATCCAGAGCAGCCCTTCAATCCAACTCAGTCGCCAGCATTCCCATCCACGTCACCGCAGACCAATTCACCTATGATAAAGCCTCGAACCTCGGCATCTATCAGGGAAACGTTCAAGCGTCGGAAGGCGAGCGATTCAAGATGGGCTGTGATCATTTGCGGGTGGAGCTGCCTGAGGGCAACGATGCACCCCAGAGAATATCCGCCACTGATAATGTCAGAATCCAGCTTCGCTCCGACGGCCGGACAACCGAACTAAGAGGGAACAAAGCAGACTACGAATCTACGAGTAGTTCTGGCTCGCTAAGGCTTGAAGGAGAGCCAAGTTGGAACTCAGAAAGCTATTTCGGCGGAGGCACCCTCATTACGATCTCCAATCTCACGACGGCCCCACTTTTTAACGTCTCCGGAGCCTCAACAATGACCATCCCCGTTCCAGGAAAAGCGGGCGATATTCAGACCGCTCAGAGAATCACCCTTCAGGCAGATACGTACTCGGTTACGGAAACCGGCGCTGAGTTCACGGGGAACGTGACGGCTGAAGCGGATGCCGATTGGAGACTCTCAAGCCAACAACTCTCAGCCGCCATCGAGAAAGACACTCAAACGGTAACAAGAATCTTGGCGCAAACAGAGGTCGAGATCGAACAAACGATTGATGGGAAGAAAACCTTGGCCAAAGGAGACTATGCTGAGTTCACTCCCGACGGAGATGCGCTCTCAGACGCCATCATTTCGGGCAATGGCAGTATTAGCAACGATGACTTCCAAAGCCGCGCCGATAAGATCCGGCTATCGAAGGTTGGATTAACAACGAACATTTCGGCCGATGGTAGAGTGTCCGTCGTGCTTCCCCGCCAATCGTCCGGGAACAGTGGTTTCCTAGGCATTGCCGCCACCCCAGGCGCTGACACCGGCACAAAGAGCGACCAGGGACAGCAAGAACTGACCATCACCTCAGATCGCTACCGACTCGTCGACGGCATAGGAACCTTCGAAGGCAAGGTTAATGTCACTGATTCCAAAGGGTCTATGTCCTGCCAGACCCTCAATATCGAGTTCAAAGAATCACTAAGAAACATCCGCTCGATGACCGCCTCTGGAAACGTCAGCATCGTCAATGAGAAAGGGGAACTCACCTGCCACCAACTTGAGGGTCTTTTTAGGGGGCAGAATAATCGACTCGAACAGCTGATAGCCACCGATGCCGTCGAACTAAAACAAACCAACGGAGTGGCTACCGGAGCAAAAGCCGTCTTCAACGTCCTCCAACAGGTCGTGGAACTCACCGGGGATCCGGAACTTCGCACTCGAATCGTCAACGGATCAGTCGCGCAGAATGTTCTCACCACAGCCGACATTCTAATCTGGGATCAAAAAACCAACACCTTCAAATGCCGTGGGGCCTACCGAGTGAGAACACTCCCATCACAGCGTTTAGCACCCGAAATCTGAGTAACAACGACGAGCCTCTTCAAGCAAAAGTTCTCAAATGTCAGATCCTTCCCATACCTCAGAAAGTAGCGGCGGCAAGCACTTGCTTAGAACCGAAGGACTTGAAAAAAGCTTTAAACAGCGCAAGGTCGTCAATGGCGTAAGCATCACCGTCAATCCCGGCGAAATTGTTGGACTACTAGGCCCCAATGGCGCAGGGAAAACGACCTCCTTCAATCTTGTTGTTGGAATTCTCAAACCCGACGGTGGAGAAGTGATCTTTGATGACAAACCGATCACAGCGCTCCCGATGCACCAGCGGGCCAGGCAGGGAATTGGCTACCTCACTCAAGAACCATCGGTATTCCGCAAGCTTACCGTCGCCCAAAACATCATGGCGATTCTTGAGACCTGCAAGCTTGGCAAGAGCGAACGACAAACCCAACTTCAATTCTTGCTTGAGGAACTCGATCTCAGTCATCTGGCCAAGAGCAAAGCCTACACGCTCAGTGGCGGTGAAAAGCGACGCCTTGAAATCACACGATCTCTGGTAACAAACCCCAAATTACTTCTTCTCGACGAGCCGTTCAGTGGGATCGATCCCATTGCTGTCTACGAGGTTCAGAAGATCGTTCGCCGACTCAAAGAGCAGAATCTCGGGGTTCTCATTACCGATCACAACGTTCGAGAAACCCTCAAGCTCGTGGACCGCGCCTATCTGATCCATCAGGGCAGAGTGGTTTGCGAAGGGCCTGCCGAGTTCCTCGTCAACGACCAACACGCCCGGGACATCTATCTCGGTCCAGAATTCAATCTCTAACCAAGCACCGGAGTTCGAATGAAGCAACCCTCTATCACCGTAGAGAAGTTCTATACCGATCACGCTAGTGAACTTGAACTAAAACTGATTGCGGGAGCAGAAGGGCTCAAGAAAGTGATCCGGGAACCCACTGTCAACCGTCCTGGCTTGGCTATTGCAGGGTTCACTCGTTACTTCGCCAGCAAGCGAATCCAAGCGCTCGGCAGCGCTGAAACGACTTACTTGAAATCGTTGAAGCCACCAGAGCGGGCCTCACGTTACAAGCAGCTGTTCTCCCATCGGATGCCCTGTGTGGTGTTCTCTCGCAACCTTAATCCTGATCGGGGGTTTCGAGCAGCTGCGGAGAAGGCGAAGGTCCCGATCTTCAAGACGCCACTTATTACCATGAAGTTCATCAATCTTGCCACCCTGGCCCTTGAACTTATGTTCGCCCCAAAAGGGACCGAGATCGGAAGCATGATCGATATTCTCGGTGTTGGCGTCATCATTCGAGGAGAAAGCGGGATCGGTAAATCCGAATGTGTCCTCGCCCTCATCGAACGAGGCTATAGCCTCGTGGCGGATGACATCACGAAGGTTGCCCTCATCGATAATCACTACGTCATGGGAACGAGCATGGAAATCACTCGCGATCACATGGAAGTTCGTGGCATTGGTATCATTAATGTCGCTGCCATGTTTGGGGTGCGAAGCATTCGTCATGAGAAACAAGTCAATCTCGTCGTTAGCCTCAAACAGTGGGAAAAAGGCCAGGACATCGACCGTCTGGGTATGGATGACGAGCATGTGGAAATTCTCGGGGTGAAAGTTCCCCATATTACGATTCCTGTCCGGCCGGGACGAGATCTCGCCAGGCTGATTGAGGTAGCCGCTTTTCAGACAAAATTGAAATCATCCGGCTACAACCCTGCAAAAGAACTCAATGATCGCCTGATCGCCAATATGGCCTCAGGACAAAGTCGTTAGAATTCCGTTGGCAATCTCGAAGTATCAGATCAAAATCGTCGCTCCATGGCTGAAATCAGCAACATATCAACGATGACAAGAGAATTTACAGTAGGCAATAAGCTCGGCATTCACGCTCGGCCAGCAGCCCTATTCGTGAAGGTGGCGAATCAGTTTGATGCCGATGTCTTTGTTGAAAAGGACGGCGAACGCATCAATGGCAAGAGTATCATGGGACTCATGATGCTCGCCGCTGGTCCTGGATCCGTCTTGACGGTCGAAGCCTCAGGTGGAGACGCCGAGGATGCCTTGGACAAGCTGGGTGAGCTCGTCGCAAGAAACTTTGACGAGGACTAGCCGAAGACCTCCAGCCCCTGTTGGAGCTCTAGGAGCTTAGGGCGATTCGTTTGATCGTTGCGGAGGTCGATTTTCCCGGAACGAAGGAAAGGATGACAATCTGTCCTCCCGCTCTTTCAACCGCCTGGCGCTCATCCACATCAAGGGTTTCAACCGTGTAGTCGCCACCTTTGACGTACTGATCCGGCGCCGAGACACTGAGAAACCTGTCTGCTCGCTTTTCTGGAAAAATACTTACGGCATCGACACAGGCCAGGGATGCCAAGACCAAGGCCCGATCCTCTTCATTGTTGATTGGTCGCCCCTCCCCCTTTAGGGCACGGACGCTCTCATCTCCATTCAATCCGATCAGCAGTGCATCTCCGAGATTGCGAGCACTCTCCAGATATCGCACATGTCCGGAATGAAGGAGGTCAAAGCAACCGTTGGTCACGACCAAGTTCAATCCCTTTTTGCGAATGCCTCTCCGCCAATCCGTCAATTGAGAGAGTTTTATTACTTTTTTATCTGCCTGAAACATCATGCCACCACTAGCCAACTATGAGTCTCAACGGAATTACGCCGCTGATTGTCTGCCGATGGTTCCATTATACAGCCTTGTGCCCAGTGGAACCAAACGATTAATCTCAAACAGATGAGTACAAAGAATGTTGGTTTCACAAATGAAGATCCTTGGAGAATCTTTCGTATCATGGCTGAGTTTGTGGATTCATTCGAATCCCTTTCTTCTGTAGGACCAGCAGTCACTGTTTTTGCTGTCTCTTATACACATCTGAGCTGCCGACGAGCGATCTAGTGTAGATCTCGGT
>OJGU01000057.1_pt1 | contig 79538 bp, 74 predicted proteins | sample 1594741 | NCBI WGS metagenome assembly OJGU01 (sample SAMN05416841, study PRJEB24817) | seawater metagenome | isolation source: Sea water | place: Canada:Atlantic | collected 2013-07 | reverse complement strand
ATCTACACTAGATCGCTCGTCGGCAGCGTCAGATGTGTATAAGAGACAGAACCTAAAACATTTAATAACAAATGAAACTGATAACAAAATATTTTACCAATTTAAGTGAAGAACAATTAGAGCAGTTTGCTATGCTGGCTCCGCTGTACAAGGATTGGAATGCTCAGATTAATGTAATTTCCAGAAAAGATATTGATGAGCTTTATCTTAAACATGTGTTGCACTCTTTAGCGATTGCTAAAGTAGTAGATTTTAAAGACGGCACAAAAGTGTTGGATGTAGGTACAGGTGGTGGTTTTCCGGGAATTCCATTGGCTATTTTGTACCCAAATTGCCAATTTGTGTTGGTGGATTCTATTGGTAAAAAAATTAAAGTGGTAAACGAAATTGCAGACAGATTAGGCCTAACCAACATAAAAGCCTACCACCAAAGAGCCGAAGATGTTAGCGGACAATTTGATTTTATAGTTACCCGAGCAGTAACACGAATTGCAAAATTTTTACCTTGGATAAAAGGTAAACTCTTACCTAATGGCGAACACGAACTTAAAAATGGCATCTTGTTTTTAAAAGGTGGTGATTTAGCTGAGGAAATTGAAGAAAGCAACAAAAAAGTAGAAATCTTTCCTATCTCCGACTTTTTTGAGGAAGAGTTTTTTGAAACTAAGGTAGTGGCTTATACTAGAGTGAAGTGAGTACAACGAATTTTGCTAACTTAGAAAAATTACTTCTGATAGATAAAATCTAAAAGAATAAAAAAAACGCATCAAATACTTTGCTTAGAGAAGATTAGATCTTGATTATTGGATTTTCCAGAAAGGATTCCTGTTCGATTAAATATTTTGATGTTTTTGGGATAAACTTTTCTAGTCTTTCTCTATCAAATCTCGTTATGAATTTGATTTCCCAATGAAACTTTTCAACCTCGGTCATATTCTCAGGGTGGGGAACATTCCATTTGGTTAATGGTTTTCCATTTTTCTCAATAAAATCCTGTATTGCTTTTCTTATCCTAATGTTATCGTTCGAATTGATTAGGTCATAGTATGCTAGAAAAAAATTACCTAACTTTTCAATAAAATGTGTTGTATTGAAATTTAACCGATCATCCAAAACACATTCTTTGAAATATTCTAAATGGTCATTATAATCTTCATTTTCAAAGTTTGGAACTTGATTTTTCTCGAATACTTTCTTTAGGTTCTTTTTCATTATATCTAAATGATAAAGACTATGTTTTGAATAGTTAGCTTGAAACCTAATTAACTCCGCAAACGAAATCTCAAAATCAATTTCATAAGGAGAAATATAGTACCTATAATATCTGTTTTTAAAAAAATATTCTTGTAACTTCTTTCCTTCCTTAAAGAAGTTATCAAAAGACTCATTACCCTTGAATTTTTCTGCCAAGTCGATTATTAAAGTAAATACCGAAACTTGCTTGTCATTATTAAAGGGAGAATTAAAGGTTGTATTTAGGTATTCATTCAGATGTATAAAAAACAGATTATGATGTTCCTCAGAGTGTAAATATGCAATTTCCTCACCACTGATTTCATATAAAACTGGACTGATTAAAGTAAGTGCAATACTGTTGTGCTGATTGATTAAAAATCTGTAGTCCATTAGTTTCAATTCAAAAGTTTAAACAACCTCCAACCTCATCTATCTCTTTCATCAATCTATCTATTCCTAAAAATTCAAAACTTTCAGAAAAGCTCCACTACTCCACTGATTTAGAATAAATCAAGTTACTTTGGTTTTGAAGGTTAACTAACTCTATATAAAAATCTCTTTCTTTCATTTTTCCAGTGGCTACATGCTCCAGAATACTGGTAGATATTAACACCACATCTACAATTTGGAATTGAGGAATAGACCCTTTATAGATTACTTTATATTCTTCTTGTTTTATGGCGTTTTTGGCATTGTCCTCAGCTGTCCAATTGCCTTGCGTGGTTTTAGCTTCATACAAAGACAAATAAATATTGTTTTTAGCATTGGTCAAATCTCTGTCAGGCTGAACTTCCATATCTAAGAAAGATTTTTTAAAATTATCATAGCCATCATCAGAAAAAACATAATGTTCAGCCAAATTGATGGTATCACTCACCATAAAAAACTTTGCTGTTAAATTTCCTCCTTTCAAGGTATCTGGAATATAAATTTTAAGCGGATGGTAACCCACATAAGTAAAGTTGATGGTATCGTTTGGAAAAACATCTATGCTGAAATTTCCATTTTGATTAGTAGAAAATCCTTTTTTGTTATTAATAGTAGCATTAACCCCTTTTAGCGGAATAGAAAAACTGTCAGAATCAAAAATAATCCCTTTAAAATGTATCGGTTTTACTGTTTTTGTAGTGTCTTGAGCTATCGCAAATTGAACCAACAATCCGATAAATGCGAATAATGTAATCAGTTTTTTCATATGTATATTTTTATTTTATTTAATCGGTCATATGGAATCGCCATGTAAAATATTCATTATTGTTAGTGAACATTTTTATTCATGGCTTATTTCATGCTTAAATAGAGTTTTTTTCTTTCACACAAAGATACAGATTTATTTACTTGGTAGAGAATGACATTTATCACTTACCGCTTAATCTATCAGAAATAATTTACTCATTAACTCCTTTAATACTTTATGTACTAAATATATCCCAACATTTTATAAGTAATAAATCCTACCCATTCGTGGAAAAGCGTTTCCCACTTTGCAATGATATAAATATCGGGTAAAAACAGGTGGTCGAAAATAAACTTTCTTTTTCCGGCATAATGATCTACACTAAAAGGAGTAACAGTAATACCTACTTTCTGAAAGCAACGTTTGGCTCGTGGCATATGATACCCAGATGTTACTAATAAATACTTTCCTTCAGGAAAATCTTTATTTAAAATTTTAGCAACATTTACTGCATTTTCTCGGGTATTTTTAGATTCTTTTTCAATAATTACATCTTCCATTGGCACACCAATATCAGCTAAAAAACCCGCCATTATTACACCTTCTTTTTCATCAGGATTGGCAATGCTTCCCGAACCTCCTACCAACATAATTTTTTTTGCTTTTCCTGTTTTATACAACTTCAATCCATGTAAAAACCGGTCAGTTGATGCATGAAAACCTTCCAATCCGTTTTGTTCATCAAAAGAAGTGAAACCGCCCAACACAACAACAACATCATAGGTTTCTGAAATTTCATCATACGTTGGGTTTCGCTCTTCGTACCAACGAAAAGCTTCATCATTTATAAACGGATTGGCAAAAAAATAAAGCACTGAACAAACTACTATTATTAAGGTTTTCTTACGCTTAGCTGATTTTGTTAATAATGCCCATAGCAATAAGGCAATCGCCCAAATTAATGGCGAAATTAAAAAGTGTAATATTTTAGATAGGATGAAAAACATGTTTAGTTCAAGGTTTCAAGTTTGAGGTTATTTATAATTGTTACATTTACACATTGTTACATTTACACATTGCCACATTTATTTAGCTCTGCTTGGATTTTCTTTTATAAAAGCTTTCCATCCTGTATATCCTTTTTCGCCAACAGGTTTTCCCATCTGAAAATAATGACAAACTGCTACTGCCAATCCATCGGAAGCATCTAAATGTGTAGGTATCGTTTTTATTTTTAGCAAAGAAACTAACATCCCGGCAACTTGCTCTTTAGAAGCTGTTCCTTTACCGGTAATAGATTGCTTAATTTTTTTTGGTGAATATTCTGTTACCGGAATTTCTCTCGACAACGCCACAGCAATAGAAATTCCTTGTGCCCTCCCCAATTTCAACATCGATTGCGGATTTTTACCCATAAACGGAGCCTCAATAGCAACTTCATCTGGTTTATATTCATCAATAAGGTAATTGGTTCGCTCAAAAATCTTCTTCAACTTCATAAAATGGGTGTCTATTTTAGTTAAATTGATAGAACCCATTGCCAATAAACTCATTTTGTTATTTTTGATGTGAATTACACCATAACCCATAATTGTGGTTCCGGGGTCTATTCCTAATATTATCTTATCTTTAACCAATTTTTGCTACCTGTTTTGAATTCACATAAAAAATCATACAAATATATCAATTTACTTGCTAGGATAATTATTGGCATTTTAGCACTTATTTACATTTATTTCCGATTAAAAGATGATGTTGATACACACCTTGCTTCATTTTCTGTTTTAACTACCAAAAATTATATTTTACTAATTATTACTTTATTACTCATGCCTGTAAATTGGGGAATAGAAGCTTATAAATGGAAATTTGTTATCCGAAAATTTAAAAACATTCCTTTTATAAAAGCTTTAAAACATGTGTTTGCAGGCATCACTATTGGATTAACAACTCCCAACAGAATTGGTGAAATTCCCGCCAGAGTTTATTTACTCGATAATAAAACTCACTTAACGGGCTTAATTGGCGTTACGTTTTTGGCTTCTTTTAGTCAGATTATCATTACTTTTTTAGGTGGATTTACTGCTATATTCTTACTAAAAGAAAAGACTATAATAAAAGACCATTTTATTTTATGGACGATAATCGGAAGCATCATAACTGTATTGTTATTTCTTGTTTATTTCTACTCTAAAATCGTATTGACTTTCATCCAAAAAATACCATTTTTGAACAAAAAAAAGTGGTTGGAAAAATTCAGTTTTTTAAGCGCTCAAGAAAAAAGTACAGTGTTATTTTTTAGTTTAGTGAGATATTTTGTATTTGTAATTCAATTTTACTTGGTACTCACCGCTTTTCATATTCCGATAAACAATGTTGCGACATTTAATTTAATCCCTTTATTTTTTGTAATCAGCTCTTTTATCCCCACATTTGTTATTTCCGAAATTGCCGTAAGAGGCTCTGTTGCTTTAGTTGTTTTCAGCTCAGTTTCTACCGATAGTTTATTAATTATTAGTGCTGCTGTAAGTTTGTGGATAATTAATGTAGCTTTGCCTTCAATTATAGGAATTAGCGGATTAAAACAACTCAAATTTTAGCTTGCAAAATTTAATTTTATACTTAATCGTCTTTATTTCTGCCATTTACTTTTTGTCGATGGCATATATCATTATAGGTTGGTTGAAACAGCAAAAGAAAGCAACTTTTCAACAAGCAGATAACCCTCAAAATAAAATTTCGGTAGTAATAGCTTTTAGGAATGAAAGCAACAATATTTTTGCTTGTCTTTCTACTTTAGAAAAACAGCTTTATAACAATACTTTATTTGAGGTTATTTTAGTAAACGACCATTCTGAAGACGACAGCGTTCGACAAATTGAAACTTACCAAACAACGAGCAAATTAAATATTCAACTACTTCACTTAAGTTCTGAAAATGGTAAAAAAGCAGCTTTGCAACTTGGAATAGAAAATGCTAACTATCCCATCATTGCTTCTACAGATGCTGATTGTGAAGTTCCTGAAAATTGGCTTTCATACATTAATCAGTCATTTAGCAACAATGAAACAGCCATGTTGCTTGGTCCGGTAAGTTTTAAAGAACAAATTTCCTGCAATTTATTATTAGATAGTTTCCAAGAGTTAGATTTTTTAGCCATGCAAGCTCTTACTTTTGGAACCTTAGGAAATAAGCTCTCTATCTTAAACAATGGAGCCAATATTGCTTACAAAAAAGCAGTTTTTGAAAATGTGAATGGTTTTGATAAGCACAAAACTCCTTCGGGTGATGATATTTTTTTGTTGGAAAAATTTGTTGACCAACAACAAGTAATTGACGGTATTCTAGATGAAAAATTTATTGTTAAAACAGATAAAACCTCGACATTTTCGGCTTTTATTCAACAACGATTAAGGTGGGCATCGAAAGCAAAAAAATACAAAAACAGCAATTTAATATATTTTAGTTCAATAGTTTACCTTTCTAACCTTATTCAGTTTTTAATCTATGCTGAAATATTGTTGGTCGATAGTTTTTGGGTTGTTGGTATAATCTTACTCACTTCTAAATGGCTTATTGATTTTATATTACTATATTTGGCTGCAAACTTTTTTAATAAAAAAAAACATCTTGTTCTTTTTGTATTTGTAGAGCTTATTTATCCTATATACATTGTGTTTATAGGGCTGTTGGCATTAATTACAGATTTCAAATGGAAGGGAAGAAGGTATCATGAATAACAAAAAAAACATCACTAAATCGAAGTCATTGAGCAAAATGGCTTGGCAGAGACTAAAAAGAAACAAGCTTTCTGTTTTTGGTATGTTTATTATTTTCATGGCAGCCATGATTGCTATTTTAGGTCCTTTAGCTCGTCCTGACAATACTCCCAAAGCAAACGACCAAACTTTAGAATTGACTACAAAAAAACCCGGATTTAGCATTGATTTATTAAAAATAAAGAAAAATCGAAAAGCAATCAATCAATCTTGGTGGTCTAAGTTTTCAGAAGGAATAGAAAACACTTATCAAGTAATTCCTGTTTATGATTATAGTTTTGAAGGAACTAAAATTGTTGTAGAAAAATACACCGGAGGCGATGTAAATAATGGTCCTATTGTAAAATTTGATTTAGCAGATATTGTTTTTGCTTTATCTAACGAAGAAATTAAAGAAAATAACGGTGAATTAGAATTTTATACTCATGAAGATGGTAAAAAAACCATGACCATTGAAGAACTTCAAAAAGAAATTAAATCGAATAATATTGTTAGAAAAACTTACTATTTAGGAACCGACAAATATGGCAGAGACTTGTTAAGCAGACTAATGGCAGGAACATGGATTTCGCTTTCTGTAGGATTTATTTCTGTGTTTATTTCATTGGTAATTGGAATTACATTGGGAGCTATTGGCGGTTATTTTAGAGGTTGGGTGGATGATGTTATTATATGGGTTATTAATGTGGTTTGGTCTATTCCTACTTTATTATTAGTTATTGCTATTACGTTGGCACTTGGAAAAGGACATTGGCAAGTGTTTATAGCTGTTGGTTTAACCATGTGGGTTGAAGTCGCTCGTGTGGTCCGTGGGCAAGTACTTAGTTTAAGAGAGAAAGAATTTGTTGAAGCGGGAAGAGCCTTAGGCTTTACTAACTTTAGAATTATTTCCGGACATATTATTCCCAATGTATTGGGACCCGTTATTGTTATTTCTGCTATCAATTTTGCTGCTGCTATTTTGGTTGAAGCCGGATTAAGTTTTATTGGTATTGGTGCTCAACCACCTCAAGCTACTTGGGGAAAGATTATTGCCGAACACAAAGGATACATTATTACAGGTAATGCTTACTTAGCTGCTTTTCCTGGAATTGCTATTGTACTTATGGTATTAGCATTTATCCTAGTCGGTAATGGCTTGAGAGACGCACTGGATTCCAAAACAGTGGACGATTTGCCTGTGGTTTAGTTTTTGTACAATGTTTTTTCATAACTTTGTTAAACCACTTAATAAATTACTAATTATGAAAGCATTAAAACCAATAAAACTTGCATTAATTTTAAGTATCAGTATTCCTTTATTAATTACTTCTTGTAAAAAAGATAAAGAAAAAGATCCCATACCTACACCTGATTATAGTACTAACTCTACTGCTGATAACTGGATAGCAGAATCCATGTTTGAAGATGTCAGAAAAGTAGTGGTAGAAGTGGTGGATGACGAAGGAAAAAGCGCTACTCAAAAATCAAGTTTTACTTTTGGCAATTGTGCCACTGTATCTATTACTCCTGCTTGGAACGATACCTTAACTTGGCCAAAAACATTAACCATTGATTTTGGAACTACCAATTGCATGGGTAATGACGGAAAAAACAGAAGAGGGATCATTACCGTTACTATTTCTGACAGATATAGAAATCCTGGAAGTGTATTAACAGTACAATTACAAAATTACCATGTTAACGACCATAAAATTGAAGGCACGAAGCAAATTACCAATAACGGAAGAAACTCTGCTAACAATTTATCTTTTACCGTTCAGGTGAGCAACGGACAAATTACTTATCCGAATAATGGTGGAGTTGCCACTTGGGCTTCTACCAGATCCAATGAATGGATAGCCGGGGAAGCTACTACACTTTTCACTCATGGGTTAGCAGGAATTTGCGATGATGTTTACTTAATTACAGGCTCTGCCAACGGTATAAACAAAGGCGGATTGGCTTATACTATGCAAATTACTTCTCCGCTAAGAAAAGAAATTTGTTGTCGTTGGTTAGTTAGTGGAACGATAGACATCAATCCTTCAGGAATGTTAACCAGAACCATAGATTTTGGTAATGGAGCTTGCGACCAAAATGCATCAATAACTATTGCCGGATATACCTTTAATTTTATGATGTATTAATAGAACTTTGAAATATAAAAAATAAAAGAAAATCCTGTTCAAATGAACAGGATTTTCTTTTATAATGTTATCTAACTTTCATTCCACATCAAATTTTACATACCCATTCTTCTTAACAAAATAATCATCAAAAGTAGTTTTGGTAATTTGAATAGTTTTTTCTGATTGGTCAATAGACATCTTACCGAAATTAAAATCTCGGCTATTAATAAAATGTTGATTATTGCTTTCGTAAGTATCGTTATGCAATCGACCAAAAATCATTACCGTTTTTGGTGGTAATATCACTTTAACTATTGCCGGATTATCATCTAAATCTTCGAGTTCAACTTTATTATCCCATTGTATTTTACTTGATTTAGATAATTGATAGGCTTCGGGATTATTGATGAAAACTCCAAAAATATTACCTTCCTCCATCTTTGCTAATTCATAAGTAACAGTTATAGGATTGTCTGTTTTATTCCCTAGCGTAAAATATTCAACCCAAGAACATCCTGAAATCAACAAAACAGGAATGATAAACAAATATGATAATAATTTTTTCATGCTAAAAAATTAATAAACAACTTACAAAAATGATTAATCCGACCAACATTAAAAACAAAGTATAAGGCAAAATTTCTTTGGCTTTCAGTCCGGTAATTCCCAACAATGGCAACGCCCAAAAAGGTTGCAACATATTGGTAAGCTGATCTCCATAAGCTAATGCTAAAATACTTTTGGGTAAACTTACCCCTACATCTTGTGCTGCCTGCACAATTATCGGTCCTTGCACTGCCCATTGTCCGCCACCACTTGGCACAAAAATATTGATTAGTCCTGCACTAAAAAAAGTATAAATAGGATACGTTACCGTATTGGATATAGAAACAAAAAAATCAGCAATATCGGCAATTAAACCACTATTTTTCATCATACCCATAATTCCGAAATACAAAGGAAATTGAATTAAAATCCCTGCTGCTCCAACAATGGCTTCATCCAAAGCAGTTAAAAATTCCGTAAAATTTTTATGAAGCGTTATTCCTAATGCCAACAAAAGCATATTAATGTTGTTGGGTGTAAAGAAATCCAATACATTAAAATGATGTACTGTTACAATTTTTACCGCCAAGTAACACAAAATAGTTCCTCCAAAAAACAAGGAGAATATACGGGAATAGTCTAGTTTCTCAGCTCCTTCAAGACTGGTAAAATCTACTTTTTCTGTTTCATTATTACGAGCAGTAGTTAATGTAAACTGAGCAGCTGTTGTTCTTTTTCCTAACCAAAACATGGCAAGCGGTAAGATTATAATTACCATCAGCATTACCGCAATATTCATAGGCGACCAAACAGTCTCAGCATAAGAAATTTTTTCGGGCAAAGCAGCTAATTGAACTTCATTAAAAATTCCCGCCATCATTTCTTTGATGTGACTATCTTCTGCTACTTTTGCCAGTGACGAACCTGAAAGTCCACCATGCCAAACCATTAAACCGGAATAACCTGCTGCTCCAATTAACGGATAATTTATAGGAAGTTGTTGTTGCTGAGCATATTCACCCACTTTTCTGGCAAAAATAGCCCCAAAGATTAATCCCAATCCCCAATTGAATAAGCTTACTAAAACCGTTAACAATGTTACTAAAAAAGCAGCTTTAGCTGTGGTAGTACAATGTTTTACTACCATTAAAATTAAACTATTAAATGGTTTTGTCAATGCCAATATATGGCCCAATACCAACATCAGCATCATTTGAACAGCAAAAACTAACAATCCATTATTCCAAAAGCCTTGTTCCCAAAAATGCAATACATCAAAAGAATAAGCAGCAAAACTACTATTGATGGGTTTGGTGGTAAAAAGTACAATAAAAAAAGTAAGTAATGTAAGCACTACCGCAATGGTAAATGGCGTAGGCAGTAGGTATTTAAAGGTTTTGGTATATTTATCGGAGAAACCCAAGATAGTTTAGGAGGTTATAAGTTTAAAAGTTTATTTATTTCAACAATACTTTCCAAGCGTCTACTACTTTGCCTTGTTTAATTAACACATGAGCATCTTGATGAGGGTTGTTGCCATCATAATAAAATGCTGCTACTTCTTCTTGCGTTGGGAGTTGTTCTACACTTCCTAACAAACCTAATTCATTTCCTGTTAAAATGTTACTGTTTCTAATTTTTTCGGGAATAGCATCTACTCCTATTCCAATAGTTGTAATGGGCTTGGCTACTTCAAACATAGCATGATGGTCGGCTCGACAATACCAATTTCCACCCATACGGCTTACTAAATCAATTTTTTGTTGGTCTATCATATTATTTTCATCCAACACCTTCTCATTAATATGAATTTTTACCACTTCACAGATCACTAAATTTCCTGCTCCACCATCTTTCCCTAACTCAATAATATCGTTTACTTTACACTCAAATTGCACCGGAGATTCTTTTACTCTAAACGGTTTTATCATATCTGAAGCAACAGGTGTTAACCCTGATTTTATAAATTCATTTACGCCTTTTTCATAAGGAGAACTGGCTAATGAAACTTGTTGAACAATATCATAAGTTACCACATTTATTACCACTTCACGAGTTTCTTTCACATTATCGAAGGTATTTTTTGTAGCACCTGTTCTACCACTTCTGGCAGGAGAAAAAACCATAATGGGCGGATTGGCACTAAACACATTGAAAAAACTAAACGGACTTAAATTCGGATTTCCATCTTTATCTACTGTACTTGCTAAAGCTATTGGTCTAGGACCAACACCTCCCAATAAATAATGGTGAAGTTTTGGTACTGGTATTTCTTTTGGGTCTATTGCCAACATAAATTTATATTTTATTAATTTTAAGGTAAAACAATTTCATTGATTGCTCCATACAACATAACCGATGCACTATTATCGCACCCTGAACCAAAATCTAAATTTCTTACGGCTAAACCCTGAGGTGTTACCAAAGCTGTTCCGCTGCTTACCCAATTGCAATTTCCTAATTGAGTAAGCCCATCTGTAGATGCTGAAAAGCTATTTCCCGCAAAAGCTCTCCCTGTAGCTGTTCCAGTAATTTTATAAATATCATCAGCAAAATCAGCAGTAGTTACTCCACTTTCTATAGTAAAATTTTGGTTGGTACTAAAATAAATTGCTCTATTTTTTCTACCTTCATCTATCTTAAAATTATCGGCTATCATCACAAAAACAAGTTGGTTATTAGAATTATTAGTCAATGAATAATTTAAAACACCTTCAAAATAATATCCATTATGGTAATAATTAATAAAACTAATTTTAACCGTTGACCCCAACATATCATACTTTGAAGTAAATTGTGCTTTAACCTCTCCATTTCTGGTAACACCATTATTGGCACAATCGGTATTAAATTGAATTTTCAACCACATTGGATTAGTAGTGGTATCAACAATTATAGTATCGCAACCAAACAACGTTGTAGCATTGATTAATGGATTAGCCACAATTCCCTGAGAACTCATTGCAGCTTGATGTGCCATTTTAAAAACATCTTGAGCCATAGATTGAGCTGTGGCATAATCTTGAGAAGTTTTAGTTGTTTTATCTTCATCTCTATCCGATTTTCGGCAAGCAAACAGCATAGAAACTACTAATACAAGTAAAATTATTTTTTGCATATTGGTAAACATTAAAATGTAGCCTAAAATTAGTGGTTTTTTTCTTATTTCCTAATGTGAGGAGGTTATTAATTAGAAATTAGAGATTAGAAGATATGAAATGTAAAATATGAAATAAGAAATTGCCCTACTCAAACCCCTCAATTAAAAATATTGTACATTTGTTCGAACAAAAAATCATCAAAAATAAAATACATTTATTCATATCGATATGCCATCTTAATGGTACTGGCTATTTTGGTTTGCTTATGGCCACTTTCGTTGTTTGTGGTTGTACCCAAATGGGACAACGTAAATGCCTATCTTCCTTATCGTTACTTTATTAGCAATTATTTATGGAACGGACATTTTCCCTACTGGAACAGTTTTCAAAACATGGGATACCCGGCATATTCCGACCCACAAAGTGGTATGTGGAATCCAATAACTTGGTTCATCATGTTTTTTGGAAAATATACCATGAAATCATTAATAATTGAGCTACTTTCTTATTTTGTAATTGCAGGCTTGGGAATGTATTGGTTGATAAAATCTCTTTTTAAAGACGAAAAAACAGCCGCAATTATTGGCTTATGCTTTAGTTTATCGGGGTTAATGGTAGGTTCTGCTCAACTAATGGTTTTCTTAGCTGGTGTCGCTTGGTTGCCTTGGTGTTTGGGAACTTTATATCAATTTTCCAAAAATTTCAAACTAAAATACGCTATCCTTTCAGGCTTGTTTATTGCTTTAAATACCACTTCTGCTAGTCCGGCTTATACTATTATATTAATATATTTTTATTTTTTCATCTTCCTGTATTTCTTTTGGAAAAACAGAAAAAACAAACAGCAACTAAGTTCTATTTTTATGGGAGGAGCAACAATGGTAATTGTCTCAGCTGTTTTATTGCTTCCTTATATTATGTCGTTTATAGAATTTGCTCCTTACTTCAATAGGCTATCCAAGTTACCTTACGATAAATTCTTACTTTCCAATCCGTTTACCTTTATAGATTATATTTCTTTTCTTTTTCCTTATGGTATTATTAGTGATTCAGAGATATTTAAAGGAACGGATTTATCGCTCAGAAATGCCTATATTGGTATAGTTGGGCTATTTTTCTTTATAGTGGGATTTCTCAATCATTACACCAATAAAAAAGTGTTATCACTTACTTTTTTAGCGCTAATATTTTTAATTATAGCCATGGGTAGCAATACTTTTGTTTATCAGTTGCTCTATCACTTACCTGGTTTTGGAGTGTTCAGACACCCTTCATTTTTCAGGACTTATGCTCTTTTTGCCATGCTTATTGTTGCTGCTTACGGTTTAAAAAACTTCCTACAAACACCAAAATTAACAGGTAAAAACAAGTATCTAGCTTATGTATTTGGAGTACTTATTTTGCTGGCTGGATTGACATCATTAACAAAAACTTCTACCAATGAAATTAGCACTAATATCTTTAATTTATTGGATTTAACAGAGTTTTCTACCAATTTTTTAGCCACTCACATAGTAATTAATGTTGCCGTTTTGTTAATGATTAGCTTATTGGTTTTTCTGCTCAAAAAAAGTATAAAGCTTTCTGTTTTTGCTGCACTTTTTACCTTTGTTTTTTTAGATTTAGGCGTGCAAACCCAACTTGCTTTTCCAACTACAATTTCCTATCCTTATGCTTACAATAATTTTAAAACCTATTTTGATGAATTGCCTAACGAAATCAATCAAAAAGATAACGACAAGCCTTTAAAATATTTTGACGAACATCAGGGGTTAAGCTATACGCAAGGAATATGGAAAAATATGTCCACTTTCAACAAAACCATTTCTTATGTAGGATACAATCCTTTTCAGTTTAGTGATTTTGAAGATGCTTTAAAAAACAAATCGCTTGATTTCAATATTCAAAATCCGATATTTTTCTTTGCTAAAAAAGAAAGACAATCCAACGATAGTATCCAAAGTGGTTTAATTTGGGGGACTCCACAGCTTTACGAGTTTCAACCTAAAAAAACAAACATTGAAAACAGTTATATTGGTTACAATGAATTTAAAACTACACTCGAAAATAATGCTGAAATGCCACAATGGTTGCTGCTAAATCAAAACTATCACCATAATTGGAAAGCTTTTTTTAATGACAAAATACTAAACATACACCCTGTAAACGATCATATTATGGGAGTTATAATTCCTGCTAAAAGTAAAGGCAAAATACATTTCACCTATTCTTCTAATTTAATGATTTACTATTCGTTGATAAGTATTTTGGGATATATTTTGATAACAGTTTATGTAATAAAGAAATTTTTGTTGAACCAGAAATAGAAAAGCGTTAATTAAGTGATATTTTTGTCCCACAATTGGCTCCGTAGCTCAACTGAATAGAGCATCAGATTTCGGCTCTGAGGGTTGGGGGTTTGAATCCCTCCGGGGTCACGAATAAAACCACAAAAAAGTGGAACGAAGCGAGTTTTCAAAACGAAAGCTCGTTTTTGTTTTTGAAAGTGAGTGGATGTTCCTTTTGTGATTTTTCAAAGCAGAGCTTTCTGGGATCATGTAATAATCCCTCCGGAATCACAAAAAAGAAGCACTAGTTTTTAATTAGTGATTCTTTTTTTTTATCTCTTCAATTTTTTTTCATAAATCTTTATCCAATCTTCAATCGTCATTTTTTGAACCAATTCGTTTAATAATTCAAAAGGGATATTTTCCATTTTTTTAAACCTTATGCAACTTTTTCCCATATCTAATTTAGTTTTGCAGTGTTTAGGATAGTTAGCAGTAAACCAACTTAATAATTTTTCATCAGCATAAAGTCCCATGTGGTAAAAACCTAGATGGTTTTTTTGTGAAGCTAACCCCATAAAAGGCAATGGCTGTATAGGGTCACAATGATATCCGTTTGGGTAAATACTATGAGGCACAACATAACCTAACATGCCGTAACTTACTACTTCTTCAAAACCTTTTGGTAATGCTTTTTTTATGGTATTTCTAAGTTTCTGAATAACTTCTTTTCTGTCTTCAGAAAGTGTTGCTATATACTCATCGGGTGTTGTAGCTTGTGTTTGCATATTTTTTATTTTTTAAGATATTTCCAATTTCTTACTTTTCCCTCACTCATCCACTCAATCGCTGTAGCTAAACGTTGGTCTCTGGTTTTTTCAGTTTTAGCTTCCGTAATCCATTCTACATATTCCTTTTTGTTCGTATAACTAAAGCTTTCAAAAGTTGTTAGGGCATTTTTGTTCGTTTTTAATGCTTTTATAAAATAATCTGGAATGTCTAATGTTTTTGTAGATGCTTTTTTAGAGGGAAGCTTCACACCATCATCATTAAGTTTTTTTGCCTGAGTTATCAACTCTAAAATTACTTTATCTGCAGGTAAATCATTCAAAGAAGTAATTTTCCCAAAATGCCCCATAGCATTACCGCCATCGGCAGCTCTTGGTTGCAAAACTCCATTAGTATCTTTTAAGAGTTCCCCTTTCCAAAAGTTAAAACCCACATGTTGTTTAAAGGCGGCTATGTTACACAAGGGTCCTTTATATTCGAAAAAAGGCATACCCCATTTAATGGTTTCTTCCATCTCCGGAATTGCCTGATGAACAAGATTTCTTAAATGATTTAAAATAGGTTGAGTAAATTCTTGAGAATTTGCTATATAAGCATCAATTCTATCGTCAGTATTCATTATATAGAATATTTTTTTAGAAAAGAAAACAGGAGTTTTACTGCCCCAACAAATACTGCATTTCAAACAATTTTAACTGAGTTTCAAACAATTTTAAACGAATGTTTAGCAACTCATCATCTTCATTGTTCTTTTTGCTTTTTTTATCGCTTTTTTTAGACAATAAACTTTGTTTGATGTTGTCATCATTAGAAGATGTAGCTTTTTCTTTATCTTTTTTCTTAGTTTTTTCTCTTTTCTTTGGAGCGTCATCAGCCGTTCTGTTGAAATTATAAGTTAACCCTAAACCAATGTAGCTATACTTATCATAAGCCGTCCAATCTCTTCTAAAAGCATCAATTCTATCAGTAAAAGTACTCGTTTGCGTAATATCTAAATGAATATCAATTTTGTAATTATATTTATAATTTACGGTTAATCCATAAGGAATAGTAAATGTTTTTGCTCGAGCAACCTTGTCGCTAAGTGTTTTTTGGGCCAATTGTTCTGTAGCTTCTACCTCAACCCAGCCTTCATAATCCTTTGTTCCAAAAGTTTTAGTATCGTACAAACGACTTCTATACCACATTGTACCAACTCCAACCTGAGCATATAAATAAAAACGGTTATATTCATTTTTTTTAAATAAGGCCTTATTTAAGAAATATCTTACTTGAAAAGAAAGGTCGAAAAATTGATTTTCGAAAGAAACAAATGAAGATTGTTTTCCTGGTTGTCTCGTGCCAATTAAGCTACCTCTTTGGTAATTAATTTGAGCTCCTAAACCCCATTTAATCTCCCTAGCAATAGTAACTTTAAATCCTGCAGTTATGTGTTCATTAAATTGACTTGGTCGTGGAAAAAGTTTGTATGCGGCAATATCTCCAAAATATACATTAATGCCGGCAGAAAGTGTTACTGACATGCCATCAAAAACAACTCCCATGCTTTTGTCTCCATCAGATTCTGAGGCATCATTATCTTCGGTTGAAGTAGTTTTTTCATCCTCAACTGTTGGTGTTTCTGTTGTTGTTTGAGCAATTGTAAAACATGAAAAAATGCCTACAAACAAACTGCTAAGAAGTATTTTTTTTATCATAAATATTAATTTTTGAAATCTAAAAAACCAATTTCAAAGTTATTTTCAGCCCACATTAATTAACAAATATAGTGTTTTATTCAAAATATCAAGCTAATTTAAAAACTTTTTTAGTTTAGCTAATGGCTATTAATTAATGCTTTGTATCTTTGAGTAATGAGTACAGCTGTTTTTAAAATCATTTTTTGTGTAATTATTACCCTATTTTCCATTGGTATAGCTAAGGCTCAGTTCATTTCTATAGCAGATTATGACAACAAAGCTCAAGCTTATGCCATACTTTCTGCTCAATATACTAAATTGGCTTATTTACAAGCTAGAAAAATGGAGTTTAATAATAACCCTCAAGCTTATTGCGATACTGGAAGAGTTAGTAATTTAATTGCCTTAGAATATGCCGATAGTGCCTTGTATTTTGCTCATGATTCATCAAAAAAAGCGATAGAAATTATGTATCGAGTAATTAACTATCAGCATAAAGCAAATGAATTTTTCACTCATTTTTCTAATAAAAAAAGACTTTTTAATCAGAAATCGCTTGTTTTTGCATTAGGAAATGCCATTGATGATGCTTATTTAGCTTCTTTACTTTTTGATGACCAAGAAAATGAAGAAGAAATTATAGCAGAAAGTAAAGAAAGACAAATAACTAGAATTGAAACGGACGAGTTTTCTTTTATGACAATTAAAGAAATTTATGGTAATAGACTTACAGAGTTAAGTAATGAAATTAATGCGTTGGAAAAACAAAAATCTACCAAAACAGGAGATGAACTTGTAATTATTGAAAATACCATTGAACAACTTAAAGAAGAAGAAAAAAAGTTAAAAGAAAAAATAGCCACCAGCTCCGATAAATTGTTGACCATACAAAGTGAGTTGAGTGAGGAAATTCTGAAAATTGTTGATGAAGCTATTTTTACTACTGAAAAAACAGGTTTTTATAATGAACAAGTTCCTGTTCCTAAAAACCCGGAAATGCCAGAAGGATTGGTATTTCGTATTCAGATAGGTTTTTTCAAAAAAGAATTACCCGAAGAGCATTTTGATGGTATTTTCCCATTGGCTTCGGAGCAAATTGACAATACTTATTTTAGATATATTGCAGGTAGTTTTCCTACTTATGAAGCAGCAAAACGATCACTACAAAAAATAAATGATAAAGGCTATTCCGATGCATTTATTGTAGCTTATTTTAATGGAAAGAAAATTTCTATCAGTGAAGCGTTAAGTAAATAAAACTTTTAATTAATTGTTTTATAAATATGTAATCAAATATTACTGCTCCAAATTGGTAACCCATTTAATATTATTCAATATTAATAAGTTAGTATTGACAGGAGCATTTCCACCTTTAACAGCAAAAACAACATCTAACATCTGCATATATCGTTTGTCAAAGTCTTCTAAAGGCACTATGATTTGTCGGAAAGACGCAGTATCCAAAGCTGAAGTGAAAACACTCAAAGGAGCACTATGTCTATATTCCTCACAATAAATCCCACCTGGATTTGATTGATTGCCATAAATCATTAAACCAAAATCGTTAAATCCTGCATTATAAGCATCAGGATGAAGCATTGCATCAAATTTTAAATAACCTTTTTTAAACTCTACAGCACTTCTTTGGTTCAATAATTTTATCACCAAAGCATAATTCCCCATCGAATCTGAATTTACTAACAAATAAGTATCTCCTGTAATGGTAGTATCCGCAGGAACATAAGTAGTGTCTGGTGGAGTAACATTATTATCAATAATAGTATCTGGAAGAATAATAGTTGTATCAGGATTCATAAAAATATTATATCCATTAGTCATACAAGCACCAATACTAAATGAGCCTGTAGCAGAATTTCCCCAATAGCCTAATGCATTATTGGAATAAATAGTAAATGAAGAATCTAAATATTCGCAAGTACCATCATCTTCTTTAGCTAACACATTGTAATTGGTAGCTTCAGGATCTGTACAGCCTTTTCTATCTTCATCTCCACAAGATGAAAAAATGGTGATAATAAGTAATGATATCGCTATAAAAAATTTACTCAAATGTTGCATATTTGTATCTAATTCATAAGGTGAATAACAAACAAATATACAAATTTATAAATATTATGCACTTTTAATCTTGTTTTTTCTACTTTACATGATATCGTATAATGAACAGTTTAGCGTTAACAACTCCATTGCCACATTAGTTTTGTAAGCAACTATCTTACTTAATTTGGTTCATTGTAAATTCATTTTTTAATGAAGTATTTTTTAGCGGTAATTATTATTTTTTCATCTACTTTTTCTGTTAAAGGACAAGAACAGTTACCCGATTGCACCAATCCTCAAAAAGTAAAACTATCTGTTTATAACACATTCAGCAAAAATGACAGTTTAGAAAGTATTTACTATCAAGAAGAAGATACCTACACCTTTTGGTATAAGCTTACCGTTGATGGTGAAGGAGAAATAAAATACACTCTCCAAAAACTTAATGATGATGATGAATATGAAGTAATGTATTACAAATACAATGGTAACAACTTCTGTAATGATTTAATGCAAAAAAAAGTGAAGCCAAAAAGCGGTTCTGTTTTTAAAGTATATCCCGATTATAGTTATTATATTAGTGTGTTACATATTTCCGGAAAAGGTTGCGGACATCAAATGGAGTTCAATTCTATTTTTCACACTAAACATTATTCTGCTATTCAAAATACTTGTGTAGAAGAAATTGCTGAGAAAATTCAAAAATATGAGTTAAGTCCTGTTATACCAAGGTGGGTAAATAGCCTAAATTGGGACAAAAATCAATCTAATAGTACCTTGAAGCATATACCAAACAAACTCCAACCCATTAAAAATAATGATATAAATGAGCCAACTTCTATAACAATCTTAGGAAGTGTAATCAACGCTAAAACAAAGCTGCCCATAGCTGTAGATGTACAATTTGTATTGTCTGACAGTAGTTTTTCCTTGCTCAATCACCCCGAACATGGTTTTAGTATAACTGCACAAAATCAAGAACATAAAGTTGTGACTAAGGTAGATAAATTAGGGTATAAATCATTCCAAGAAAATTTTGTTATTAAGCACGATACTAACTTAGTTTTACTACTAAACCCCATAGCAGTTGGCGAAAAAATTGTTTCACACAACATTTATTTCCAACCTAATACGCCTGTTTTAAAAGATAAATCGAAAGCTGAATTGGAAAAAATTAAACAGTTTTTAAAAGAAAACAACAATATTACTATAGAAATACAAGGGCATACCAATGGCAATAGAAGAATTAAAAAAGACAGGAAGTTTGCTCATCTTGATGGCGAATGGAATTTTAGCGGAACGGCTAAATATCTTTCGCAGCTTAGGGCTGAAAAAGTAAAAAAATACTTGGAAGAAAACGGAATAAATCCTAATCAGATGACTGCAAAAGGTTATGGTGGCGATAAAATGATAATTGACAATCCTAAAAACATGAAGGAAGCCATGAAAAACATTAGGGTTGAAATTGCGGTAATTGAACAATTAAAGTAATGATAGTGTTTAGTAATTTCAAAATTGTATTTTTGCTTTGTTTACCATGAGTGAAAGCAACCAACATAACAATGCCTATTTAGAAGAGCCTGAAGATGATTTTAACTTTAAGCAACTAATTTTTACCTATTTAAAATATTGGTATGTTTATGCTCTTGTACTTACCCTCACACTAAGCATGGCTTATTTTTATAACTGGTACACTAAGCCAGTTTATAATGTTGCAGCTAAAGTGTTGATTAAAGATGATAAAAGTACTTCTGTTGGTACAGAGGAATTGCTAAAAGACTTAAATGTTTATAGCGTTAACAAAAATATTGAAAATGAAATTGAAATTTTTCGCTCCAGACAATTATTGCGTGAAACTATAGAACGTTTAGAGCTAGATGTGCTTTACTACCTTGTTGGTAATGTAAAAAAGACAGAAGTTTACACAGAATCTCCCTTCAAAATAACTTACGATTCGCTTAATTTTTACGCATATAATAATTATTCCTACATCACCATTAAAGATGAAAATTCTTTTGAATTATCTTATGAAATTGAACAAAAAGAGGAAGAATATAAAAAAATTCATCAGTTCGGAGAAAAAATTCATTTACCGATAGGTATAATTACTGTAAACAAAAGGAACTCTTTTGATAAAGAGTTGTTTAACAACCCCAATTACGAAAAAAGAAATTTTAGAATTAAGTTCAACAACATTAACACCAACATAGATTTTTATCAGGCTAAATTAAATATTGCTTTAATTAACAAGCAGTCGTCTGTTATTCAGCTGAGTGTTGAAGATGTTATTCCTCAGCGTGGATTAGATTTTTTAAATACACTTATTAATGTTTATTTGGAACATGATGTTAAAGAAAAAAATAAAATTGCCAGCAGCACAGCTAACTTTATCAATGAACAACTAGCTTCTATCGCTGAAGATTTAAAAGCTATTGAAATTCAACGTCAGAATTTTAAAATTGAGAAAGGCATTTCTGATGTAAGTAACAAATCGCAGCAAATTTTAGAACGAGTTAAACTTAAAGATAATGAGATTTCTAACATTAATCTTCAACTGAGTTTTATTAATTATTTGCAGAAATATGTTAAAGAAAACCAAAGTGTTAGCAATATAGCTCCATCATCTTTAGGAATTAATGATCCACTTTTGGTTAGATTAATAAATCAGATAACAGATTTAGAAATTGAAAAACAAAAGTTAGAACAAACCTATAATGAAGAAACGCCTGCTATAAAAGCCATCAACAACAAAATTAAATTTACCAGAAATACATTGTTGCAAAATATAGAAACCATTAAGACAGGTTTAAATGCTTCAAAGAAGGAACTACAAATATCCATGGCTTCTTTAGAAAATGAAATGGGTTCTATTCCGAAAACAGAAAGAGAGTTAGTTGGTATTGAGAGAGAATACCGTGTAAAGGAAAGTTTGTATTTGTACTTGCTTCAAAAAGAAGCTGAAACTTCTATTGCATTGGCAGCCTCAGTTTCCGACAATAGAATTATTGAAGAAGCTCGCTCAACTCCATACCCCATAAGACCTATTCCTAAAAAAAGTTATTCACTGGCTCTTTTGTTAGGATTTTTAATTCCTACAGGAATAATTTTTATTATAGAACAATTTAACGATACCGTTAGAGATAAGAAAATTATTGAAAAACTCACTAAAATTCCGGTTTTAGGCATTGTTGGTTACAGCAAAGATACTTCCGGATTGGTAGTTTCCGAAAAACCAAAATCATTAATTGCAGAAGCATTTAGAACCATTAGAACTAATTTAAAATATTTCTTACCTAATAAAGAGAAAGAAATAATTCTTATTACTTCATCAATTGGTTCTGAAGGAAAAACTTTTTCATCTATGAACTTAGCAACCATAATTGCTTTGTCAGGTAAAAAAACCGTTTTACTTGGGTTAGATTTAAGAAAGCCTAAAATTGTAGGAGATTTTGAAATTGATAATGATAAAGGAGTTAGTTCTTACCTCATTGGTGCTGAAACAGTAAATGATATTACTGTAGAAACAATTATCGAAAACTTATATCTTATTCCTTCAGGTCCTATTCCTCCAAATCCTTCGGAATTAATTATGAGTGAAAAAATGGATGAATTGATAAAGGAACTTAAAAAAGAATACGACACTATTATTATCGATTCACCTCCTGTAGGATTGGTAACAGATGCTTTATTGCTTTCCAAATATGCCGATGCTACTATTTTTGTTGTCCGACAAAATGTAACTAAAAAAGAATACATCTCACAAATTAATGAGTTATACAAGTCAGGAAAAATTACCAATGCATCTATTCTGTTTAATGCAGTAAAACTTTCTGGTTTGGGTTACGGTTATGGATATGGCTACGGTTATGGATATGGCTACGGATATTATGAAGAAGATAAAAAGAAAGGATTTTTCAATCGTATATTTAAAAAATCGTGATTCGTCAGTTATTTCATAACTTTTTTTCTGGTCATGAAAGAACCGTTCGGGCAAGAAAAAACATTCTCGGTTCATTTGCTTTAAAAGGCATTAGTATTTTAACCAGTCTTTTATTAGTTCCTCTCACCATTGATTACTTAAACCCTACTAAATATGGTATTTGGCTTACGCTTTCTTCTGTAATTGGGTGGTTTATTTTTTTTGATATTGGATTGGGCAACGGACTCCGAAATAAGTTTGCAGCTGCAAAAGCCGAAGGTAAACATCAATTAGCAAAAGTTTTTGTAAGTACTACCTATGCTATTATTTCCATTATTGCGGTAGCAATGTTGGTGGTGTTTTTTATTGTCAATCGGTTTTTAGATTGGGGAATAATTTTAAACACAAGCAATGATATTCACGAAATAGAACAATTAGTTTTTATCGTATTTACAGTCTTTTGTTTTCAATTTGTTGTAAAACTTATTAATGTAATTTTCATCGCAGACCAAAAACCTGTTATCAGTAGCTTAATCAACACCTTAGGAAGTCTATTTTCGCTTGCAGCAGTTTTCATTCTTATAAAAACTACTGATGGTTCGCTGTTGTATTTGGGAGCTTCATTCAGCATTATTAATTTATTAGTTCCATTAATTGCTACTTTTTGGGTTTTCAGTGGGAAATACAAAATTTACAGACCATCATTTAATACAATAGATTTTAGCAAATCTAAAGAACTGCTCAATTTAGGTTTCCGATTTTTTATTACGCAAATTGCAGCTATTGTAGTAGCAGCTACCGACAATATTATAATTGCTCAGGTAGTTGGGAATGAAGAAGTAACAGTTTATAATGTTGCTTATAAGTATTTTGGAATAATGAACATGGTTTTCACTATTATTACTGCTCCTTATTGGTCGGCATACACAGAGGCTTATGTAAAAAAAGACATGGTTTGGGTAAAACAAGCTACTTTAAAAATAACCAAATTATGGGGAGTTGTTGCTATTGGAGTTGTTTTCATGTTAATTGTATCTGATTATGCTTTTGATTTATGGATAGGAGATAGAATTTCCATTCCTTTCAATTTATCATTAGTAATGGCTATTTGGGTAATTGTAAGTACTTCCACCATGATTTTTTCTAATTTTTTGGCAGGGGTAAACAAAATACAACTGAGTTTATATCATGCTATTTTTGTGAGTATTCTCAACATTCCACTTTCTATTTATTTTGCAAAAAACTTAGAAATGGGTAGCATGGGAGTGATTTTAGCTACACTTATAGGCATGTTACCCAGAGCTATTTTTCAGCCTATTCAATACTGGAAAATTGTACATGGTAAAGCCAAAGGAATTTGGGATAAGTAAGAGGAAAACAGTTTAATCCGTTTTATGCTAAATCTTCCAAATAATAGTTGTCGGCATAATGCAATAAACCAAGTTCCGGATAATCGTTATTTAACTTTTCATTTAAAGGTTTAAAGTAGTTTTTCAATTCTGCTGTTTTCTCCTTCGAAAATCTTGGTTTTTCACCATTTCGGTTATTCTGAAGAATACTTCTTTTAAACTTATTGTAAATCTTTTTGTTAAAAGCAGTTACTTCACTCCATTCGTAAAAGCGATTAAGTTTTATCAGTTTTTCTGCCTGAACTCTAGTAACACCTTCGTTAATGGCTTTGTTTTCGGATATTAATTTAATTACCCATTCTTTATCCAAATTAAAAAAAGTCGCCAACTTTTCGGAAAAACTTGTTGGTGAGCTTATAAATTCCTCAAAAAGCAATACGGTAACATTTTCAAACTTTTCTTTATATGTTTTTATCAATGAATTGTAATCGTAGCCATCTAAGGTTTCATAAGCTTCAGATGTATTAAAATATGCTGGAGAAGCACCTCCAGAATCTCGTTTTGTTTTACCGGAATTATTCATCCAAATAAACTCATCAATTTTTTTAGTTTCTTTCCACTGTACATTAATAGCATAAAGCGATTGCAATAAATCAACCTGATTTCTCAACACCAATAAAATTTTTGCTTTTGGAAATAATTCATGCAAACGATTGACGATGGTAGTTCTGTTAACAAAATTGAAATAAGTAGATTGTCCACAGAAATACTCATTAGAAATTAAGCAGTTTTTGTTGTTAATACTTTTTAGGAAATCGTTAAAAACTGCTACATCATAAAAGCTATCATCAGCATATTGAAGTTTATTAAACGGTTCACTATAATAAGCTGTTTCTGTTCCATAAAAAGAAATATTAGATAAATTGGAAAAGACATGCTTTTGAAAAAAAGTAGTTGCCGTTCGTGGCATTCCAATATGAATATAGATTTCGTTCAATAGTGTAGCTTAAAAATTTTTCTGCCAAAAATAACCTGAACCGTCAATGTTTTTAATCTCTTCCGAAATGCCATGTTGATCTCTAAAATCGTGCACAGCTTTTTTACAAGCTGGAATAACACCATAATCATCTATAATGATAAAACCTCCTGAAGAAAGTTTGTGATAAAGATGGTTTAATCCATCCATTGTAGATTCGTACATATCGCCATCTAATCTCACAATAGCTAATTTTTCTATTGGAGCAGTTGGCAAAGTATCTTTAAACCAACCCTCTAAAAACTTAACATTATCATCAAGTAAATCAAATCGTTTAAAATTATTCATTACTTGTTCTTTAGATATTCTTAATTGTTCTAAAGAATACAAATCATCACCTTCGTCTTCAGGGTATAGAGTAGTATTAGGTTTTGGCAATCCTTTAAAAGAATCTGCCACCCAAACTTTCCTGTTTTCATTATATATTTCAAACAAAGCTTTCGCAAAAATACAAGCTCCACCTCTCCAGACACCGGTTTCAATAAAATCTCCTTCTACTTTGTTTTTAATTACCTCTTCAATACAAAACTGAATATTATTCAATCTTTTTAATCCTATCATAGTGTAACCATTAATTGGCCACCCTAAACCTATCTCTCTTTGTTTTAGCCCATTTTTATTAATCCCTGTTATAATTAAGTTCTTTTTAGATAGGGTATTAATTAAAAGATTGATTGCCACTCTTTTTAAGAATGATCCTTGTCCGGGAGCAAGTGGAGTTAACTGATACCTTACAGCATTGTCTTTATCAATTAATGTTTCTTTTAATAATTGTATGTAATGTTGTTCTGTTGTTGTCAATGTCTATCTAAATTTATATTGATGACAAATATAAATTATAAATATTAAGAGCGTTCATTATATCGTAAAAATTAGCAAGTTCTTTAATTTTATTCGATTTTTGTACTTCAATGAAAACAAATTTTGTAACCATATTTCCATATACAGAAAATGTTCATCTCATAAAAGATGTAGGTCAGGTTGCTAATGCTGTTGGTAAAAATAAGGAGTTTAATGCTAAACTGGTTTGTTATAAAAATAGCAAAGAATACACCTTGTTAGCAAGTGAATGTTCTCACCTAACCATTGATTTTATTGAGCCACAAGGCAAAACACTTTTTTTAGAAAAAGCGGTTCTAAATTATTTGAAACAACATGCTCAGAATATTGATGTGTTGCATTTGTTTCACCTTACCAAAGAAAGTGTTTACTATGGATTACATTACAAAAAATTAAATCCGAAAGGTAAAATTTATCTTAAAATGGATGTAGTAAATGAAATGCTGAAGAGTGAGATTGTCTACTCCAAAAAGAAAATTTTTCAATGGTTTCACCAGCGAAAAGTAAAACAATTTCTAAAGCAACTTACTGCTATTTCTGCCGAAAACCCTACTGCTATTGAACTAATTAAAACTAAATTCCCTGAATTAACCAACAACGTTTTTTTAATGCCAAACGGTATAAATTGCCAGTTTGCTGCTGCAAATTTTCCTATCATAAAAACCTATCAAGAAAAAGAAAATATTATTTTGTCTGTTGGCAGAATTGGAGCTCCTGATAAAAATTATGTGTTGCTTTTAGAAGCATTTATGCAAGCTAATTTACCTAATTGGAAGCTAATTTTAGTGGGAGAAGTTACTCCTGAATTTCAACAATTGGTGGATGGTTGGATGGTTCATCACCCTAAATTAAAAGATAAAATTGAGCTTACAGGCAGTATTACCGATAGAAAAAAACTTTATGAATATTATAATCGTTCAAAAATATTTTGTCTTTCATCTCCTAAAGAATCTTTTGGAATAGCTTTTATTGAAGCTCTGTATTTTGGCAACTACCTTGTTGGGACTACAGGAATGTCAAGTTTTGAATATATTTCAAACAACTTTAAACACGGAGAAGTTGTAGTGCCAAATGACACTAAAAAATTAAGTAAAGTGTTAGAAAAAATAACTACCAATGAGTTGTTAATAGAAAAGAATATAAGTGCTGCTCACCAACGAGTTCTTGATTATTTTTGTTGGGATAAGGTTATTGAACCTTTATTGAAAAGAATTAGCTAACGCATGGGAAAAGTTTTACGATTATCAGCTGTTTTACTAAATAATATCAAGTGGTGGTTCATCAAAAAAAGTTGGGTGTTCGTTAATTGTAAAAAGAACAACGATATGCAACCAACTCATCAAAACTATACCTTAGGAATTACTACCTACAAAGAACGTTTCGATTCCTATTTAAAACCTTTAATTCTGCACCTCAACCATCTTTTTCCCGATACACAAATGGTGGTTGCTGTAAATGGTTTTCATAACCAAGAAGAACAAAAAAATTATCTCGAAAAAATTCATCATTTCCTTACTCCTTTTAAAAACATTACTTTTTTTACTTATAACGAACCACAAGGACTTTGCAAACTCTGGAATCAGATAATTTTAAAAGCAAATTCGCCAAAAGTGTTTTTACTAAATGATGATATTTCTATCAGTAACTCATTTAGAAAAGAAATAGAAAGCTCTGGCATTTTAGGTAGTAATTTTGGAATTATCAATCAAAGCTATAGTCACTACCTTATTGATAAATCCATCATAAAAAAAGTTGGTTGGTTTGATGAACGTTTTCCTGCTATTGGTTACGAAGACCATGATTATGAAATTCGTATGGCTTTACAAGGTTTAGTTCCTGATTTTTTTAATTTTAGCAGCATAAAAAATGAAGTGGTAGTCCCTAAAGATTGGTCGTGGGGAGAAAATGACAATATTATACTAAGAAAATATAGCAGTGCTAATGAAAAACATTACCTTAGCAAATGGGAATTTTCAGAAATAGAAAAAGAAGGGTTTATATTTGTAAGAATTGCACAAGGTTACGTTAAATTAAAAGTAGGAATGGAAACGCCTAATTTTTATACCACTACAGAATTAAATTAACAATGTATTTAGAAGCAGCTTTAAAAAACATGATTTACCGATATAAAGGAAAATGGTTAAAAATCTACCTTTTATTACATGGTTGCAAGGTGGGTAAAAAGTTTAAATGCTTACAATTTCCAACTTTCAGAACTATTCCTAAAAAAAATATTATTATAGGCAATAACGTAACTATAGGAAAAAATGTAACTTTTGAAATTGGTAATGAGGGAAAACTAATATTTGAAGATAATGTTCTAATTGCTGATAACATTCTACTAAGTACACTAACATTAATTCGATTAGGAAAATGGTCGGCTATTGCCGAAAATGTAAGTATAAGAGGTAGTTTTCATGAAATGACAAAAGACCAACCTTATCGTTTACAAGGAAATATTTCTGAAGCAATTAATATAGACGAAGATACCGGTGTTGGTGCAGGGTGTGTAGTGTTAATGGGAGCAACAATCCCTAAAGGTGCTTTCATTGGAAGTAATTCATTGGTAACAAAAAACGATGAGTTGGAACCTTACGGAATTTATGGTGGTAATCCACTAAAACTTTTAAAAAAACGAACTTGAAAAATATAGAGATTAGGAGTTAGATATTAAAATTCTGCGGGCAACAACAAAAATGAACAATCCACTAGTTTCCATAATAACAGTAGTTTACAATGGTGAAAAACACATTGAACAAACTATAAATAGCGTACTGAATCAAACTTACTCTAATATCGAATATATTATTATTGATGGGGACTCAACAGATAATACATTAAACATAATTAAAAAATATGAAGACAAAATAGCTCATTTTATTTCTGAAAAAGATAGCGGAATTTATAATGCTATGAACAAAGGATTGGCATTGACAAAAGGAGAAATAATTAGCATTCTTAATGCCGATGATTATTATTTTGAAAACACCTTACAACAAGTTGTTGACATTTTTTCAACTTCTCAATCTGATATTGTTTATGGTAACATGGTGAAACTACGAACCATTCAAAATAAAGATTACCTAAAAGAAGTTGTTCCAAACATTTCACTTATAGAAAGAACAATGCCTATCTTCCATCCCGCTACTTTTGTAAAAAAAACCGTGTATGAAAAAATTGGCAATTTCAACGAAAAATACAAGTTGTCTGCCGATTATGATTTTATATACCGAGCCTACAAAAACAACATAAAATTTAAATACATTCCTCAACCACTAACGATTTTCAGAGTAGATGGTATTAGTAGTATCAATTGCCAATCTTATAAAGAAGGCTACAAAATACTTGTTTTACACGGATCTCCTTACGATAAAGAAATGAAACGTTTGGTGTTGAAATGTAAAATTAAAACGCTTTTTAGGATAGTTTTTAATTTCTTTATTCGCATATTTGGATTAACAAAATGGAACGAGAAAAGATTGATTAATAAGTGGAAGTAAAAAACAAACAGAACGCATGAAGAAAGAAGAAGTAAAGAAATTTTTTGAGCAAACCGATATTTATTTTAATTACGATTACAACATAAAAATTAGAACTGAAACCGTTTCTGATTTTATTAAAAACCTTGAATTTAACAATGTATTGGATATGCCATGCGGAAATGGTTATATCTCCCTAAAAAATAGCAAAAATTTCAAGCAGTTAACTTTGGTAGACTTTTCTGAAAACATGATTAAATTGGCAAAAGAAATTGCCACAAAACAGGCATCCAACAATGTTTCTTTCCTAAGAAGTGATATTTACGATACTAACTTCCAACCCGAAACATTTGATTTAGTTATTTCCTTAGGTATTCTAGCTCATGTTGATGATGTGGAGAAATTCTTAACTTATATACAATCTTTAGTGCAACCAAAAGGACATATTATTATCCAAAATACCAATTACGACCATAATTACAGTCGGTTAATAAGATTTTATTTAGGTGTAAGAAGGTTAGTAGGAAAAGACAAATATCAGCTTAACAAAGTTCCTGCAAAATTGGTGGAAAACAGCTTTAAAAAAGCAGGGTTTACTTGTAAAACCAAATTTAGATACAACCAATCTTTTGTTGGACTTTCAAAATTATTTTCCAACGAAAAAAAATATGAACTAACCAGAAAATGGTTTGGATCTGTTGGCAATAATAAAAACGCAAAACTTGGAAGTGATTACATTTATCTATTTCAAAAAAATTGAATAATCCCCAACATATAAAAGCACTTATTTTACCCGAACTATTTCCAGATTTTGAAGGAAATATGAAAGGTGTCTTTATTGAAGATTATTTATTGGCAATTCACTCAAATGTTGATACACAAACACTTTACATTCGCTTAAGAGGAGAGCAAAAAGGTTGTTTTAGTGAATTGTATAAAAATAAATTTAAACTAACCAGAGTGGTGGTTTGTAAAAGGAATCTACCCAAATGGACGAAACCGCTTTTATATTTAAAATGGTTTTGGAAAGGCTATCAATATGGAGTTACTTTTAAATCAACCAATATTATTCACGCTCACGGATTAGTATTAAATGGTTTGCTGGCTTATTTTATTAGTAAAAAATTAAAAATTCCATTTGTAGTTACTGAACATACAGGACCATTTTCTAGAATTGCTCAACATCCCATTTTATCCAAAATAGCAAGGTTTGTAGGAAAAAAAGCGAATAAAGTGTTGGTGGTTAGTGAGCATCAAAAACAAGAAGTTCTTAAACTAAATATTCCTGAAAATAAAATTATAGTAACGTACAACCCTGTAAATGATATTGTTTTTAAACCCAAACCTGAAAACATTCTATTTAATAAAATTGCTTTCGTAAGTAGGCTAGATGAATTTAAAGGTGGATTAAGAACATTAAAAGCTTTTCACCGGCTACTTTCAATACATCCTGATTATGAATTAAAAATAGTTGGAGATGGCGAAGAAAAAATAGCCATTGAAAAATATATTGAAGAAAATCAGCTTCAAAACAAGGTAATAATGAAAGGTATGCTAACTAAATCAGAAATTGCCAAAACATTAAAAACAGTTGATTTTTTGGTTTTCCCTAGTCGCCACGAAACCTTTGGATTAGTAGTCGCAGAAGCATTATGCTGTGGCGTTCCTGTGGTTTGTACCAACCAAACAGCTCCAAAAGAATTTGTAAGTGAAACTAATGGTATCTTAATAAATCCAGATGATGTAAATGCTATTTATGAAGGAATGTTGCAAATGATCAACAACTACAATCAGTACAATTCTAGCAATATTAGTGAAGAAACGACTAAAAAATTTGGAATAACTACCTTTGGCAATAAACTAACAGCAATCTATCAAGAACTATGTGCGGAATAGCAGGAATTTACGATAAAAATGGAGCGACTAAAGCAGATGCTGTTTTAATGTCACACATTTTACAACATCGTGGACCTGATGATGAAGGTTTTTTGCTAGCAAATGAAGATGCTGTTAAAACATTCCGTGGAAACGACACCATAAAAACGCTTTCTGATATTGAGCATATTGAAGAAAGCGACTTTCAAGCAAACTTAATATTGCTGCACAGAAGGCTTTCTATTATTGATGTTTCAGTAAACGGACATCAACCCATCTGTGCCGAAAATGAAAATTTTTCTATTACCTTTAATGGAGAAATTTATAATTACAAAGAAATTCGTTCAGTCCTTCAACAAAAAGGCTATGTTTTTCAATCGGAAAGTGATACCGAAGTAGTTTTAAACGCTTTTATAGAATGGGGAGCAACTTGTGTAACCCAATTTGTGGGTATGTGGGCTTTTACTATTTATCAACATGATGAAAAAAAGTTATTCCTTTCACGTGATAGATTTGGTATAAAACCTTTATACCTTTATAAAACAGCAGATTTTTTTGCTTTTTCCTCCGAAATTAAAGCTTTACTTCCTTTGGCAAAAGTGGATAAAAGTATTTCTGACGAAAACTTAGGTTCTTATTTAGCTTACGGAACAACTCATCAACCATATCAAAATCTATATAAAAACATTATTGATCTTGAACCGGGTTGTAATTACCAAATTGATTTAAGCGATTTATCGATAAAAAAACAAAATTATTTTTCGTTGGATAATGCCGTTGATACACTTACCAACACCCAAAATTTAACCCAACAATTTGAAGAATTATTTAACGATTCCATTATGCTTCATTTGCGTTCAGATGTGGAAATTGGTTCTTGTCTAAGTGGTGGCTTAGATTCAAGTGCTATTGTTCATTATGCTGCTCAGCAATTAGGCGACAAAAAAATGCAAACATTTACTGCTGCTTATCAAAACAAAACTATTGATGAATCAAATTATGCTAAAATAGTTGCCAATTCATTAAAAAATGTTACCGACCATTACACTTATCCTAATGCTGCAACTTTTCTCAAAGATTTAGATAAAATAATTTATCATCAAGATTTGCCAATAGGTTCTACTTCCATTTTTGCTCAATGGGAAGTTATGAAGTCTGCCAACCAACATCAGGTAAAAGTTTTGTTAGATGGACAAGGTGCTGACGAAATACTGGGTGGTTACTACAATTTTGCAGGACTACAACTGATTGAACTTTTAAAAAAAATGAAATTTATTCAGTTCTTTAAACAATATTATTTATTAAGAAAAAACTTTACTCCTGCGGTTAAAATGGCTGTTTTAAGAGCTGCTTATTACTACCTTCCCGAAAAATTACAACAAAAATTAAGAGCTACAGAAAGACATAGTTACGCTTTTATTAAAGAAAAATCACTGAAAGAATTAAGTTTAGAAGTTCCTAAAAGAGGAGGAAAAACATTTAGTCAACACACCAATTTAAGTATACAATTTGGAATGTATGAGTTACTTCGTTATGAAGACCGAAATTCCATGGCTTTCTCAATTGAGTCTAGAGTGCCTTTTTTAGACCACCGTTTGGTAAATTTTATTAGAGCATTACCAACCAACGAAAAAATTAATGGCGGATGGACAAAACTTATTTTAAGAAAAATTTTGGACAATAAATTACCCAATGAAATTGTTTGGCGTAAAGATAAAAAAGGTTTTGTTACACCTCAACAAGAATGGAAAAATGAAATGATGAATACACTAACAAAGGAACTAAAAGAGCTAAAAACACCTGACATTATTGATAAAGATTATTTATTAAAATTGTGTAATCAAGACTTTTCAAACGCAACACACTTAAGCGAATTTTGGCGGGTTTATTCTGTGATAAAATGGTATAATAATGCTATATCTCACTAATTTTTAATAATTCAATGCTTTATTTTACAATAAACTTTGTGTACTTTGCAGTTAAAATAAATACATCACTATGAGGATAGCTATTGTTTGTGGACATTTTATTCCTAATATGGGATATATTGAAGTTCATTTGGCAAATGCTCTACATCAACTAAACCACAATGTTATTGTTTTTACAACTTCATCGATTCCTACCTATGTAGGAATGTTAACCTCTATTGATGACAAAAATTCTCCCTACAAAATTGAAAGACTCCAAGCAGATTTTACGCTTGGACAAATGGTAAAGGCTAAGAAATTAGTTCCCGAGATAAATAAATTTAACCCTGAATTAGTGATATGTATTGGTGTGGGGAAATTGTTTCCTCAGCCCATTTACGAACAAAAAAATCCAGCCTATAAAATTGTTACCTTATTGGGTGATAATGAAGAAACTTACGCCAAAACTTATGGATTTAAAAAGCTAAAAAACAAACTCATACAAATTATTTTGAAAAAGAAAGTGTATGAATTAGCCATAGAAAAGTCGGCAGCACTATTTCCTTATACACCTTCTACCAACCATATTATTGCTCAGTTTATCAATCCGAAATTAGTAACTCAGCTTCATCAAAAAAGTCTAGAAATTTCTCTTGGGTTTGATAAAAATATGTTTTTCTTCAATGAAGAAGAGAGAACATCTAAAAGAAAAGAGCTAAATCTGCCAGACGATGAACTATTAATTATTACGGCAACAAGGGTTGTCCCAGAAAAAAACTTAGAAAAAATTATTGATATTATTGATGAGTGTAATCAAAATAACATATCCGTTACTTATCTTATTATTGGTTTTCATAATGATAATTACGGAGAAAATTTGAAAAATTATATTCAGCAAAAAACATACTCTGCTAAAATTAAAACATTACCTTTTCTGAATGCTGGAGAAGTCAGAAAATATTACAATGCTGCTGATATAGGCATTTTTACCAGAGTAGCTATTTCTATTTTTGAAGCGTTAGCTACCGGATTATATTTATTTTTACCACAACAAAACAATGTAAAACATATTCTGAACGAGAAAAACGGCAGTTATTTTAATGAATTAACTACGAAAGATATTCATAAAATAAAAACTTCAGTAACAAAAAACCGAGAAGAACGCATTACTTTAGCCAAAAAGTTTAACTATCAGAACTTGGCAAAAAAAATACTATTGCATAGTGAAGTTTAATCAATGGAAAATATGGCTAAAATCAAAACCTTGGATACTCAAGTGGTTTATCTTATTGGTTTTAGTCCGACCAATAATTGATAATTTATATTTTTTAAAAGATATTTCGCCTTTTTTATCCCCTTTGTATATTGCAGGAGTACTAACTCCATTAATGGTAATCTATGTTTTAACAAAAACAAAAAAACCGGCTTCAACAAAATTAGACCGACACATGCGATTTTTTTCATTTTTTCTTTTGCTCGGAACATTCTTTGTAATTGTGTTCGATCCACTTTCTATGGAATCGTTTGAATATTTGTTAAAACTCTCTTTACCTGTTTACATGTACTTTCTTGCCAGAAGGTTTATACAATCCAAAGAAGATTTGGATGGAATACTTACCACTTTTCTTTATTCCTCCATTTTTGTTGCCGGAATTCTAATGTATGAAGTAGTTATCAACCCTATTAGAGTAGAAGAAAGTAGAGGGATGGGCAGAATACAAGGTAGTTTTGGCGATGTAGTAAGCTATGGCATTTACCTGTTATTTAGCTTTTTAATTGCTTGTTATTTTTACTTCTCCAAAAGAAAATTAGTTCCGATGAGAAAAAGATTAAGAACTTTATTAATTGTAACTGCCTTTGCTCTACTAGCCTTAGTAAATATTCATCATATTGCCTCATACACTATTTTCGTATTAATTTTATTATTGTTTTTAGTGTATAATTTTAAAACTAACAAAGCTGCAGCTTTTGGTATTTCATTAATGTTATTTAGCTTATTTATATTTTTTGGACAACCCATAATTGAAAAAAAAGTTACCCCATTGTTAGAAACCGATGTAGCTGTTTTTGAGGGAGAACAAGAATCTAGCAAACTGTTACACGGACGCGTTGGCCGATGGGAATACATGGCAGGAATATTTACCGACCAAAATATATTTGTCCAATTTTTCGGTTATCCTTTTACGCTAAAATATTCTTATCATTTTGTTGGAGTTGGTTCTCATAGCGATTATGTTAGAATTTTATTTTTAAGCGGATATTTTGGTTTATATGCTTATCTATTAGTACTATTTTCTTTCTTTAAAAGAGCCAAACAAACAGGTTATGCCCAGCGGTTTTTAGCTTATGGTTTGTTAGCTATTATTTTACTATACTCTGTAAGTGTTGTTCCAACGTATTACCCGCCTTTTGTGTATATGATGATGTGTATTTTTGCCTATATAGCATTACCTTTTAAAATGATTTCGAAAAAAGTAATTAATGAATAATAAACCTACAGTTTTTATATTAGGAAAGCTTCCTCCTCCTTTTATAGGCCCCGCTATTGCTACTCAGTTAATTTTAAATTCCGAACTTAAAAACAAGTTTAATTTAATTCATTTCGATACAAGAATTAATGCTGATGTGGCTTCTATGGGAAAGTGGAGTTTTAATAAAGCGTGGAAAAGTATTCAGATGTATTTTCATTTTCTGAAAAAAATAAACCAATACCAACCTGACTTAATTTTAGTTCCCATTAGCCAAACCACTATGGGGTTTATTAAAGATGCCCCATTTATACTATTAGCAAAGTGGAAAAACAAAAAAGTAATAATTCAACTAAGAGGAAGTAATTTTAAAAATTGGCTTAACTCAGCCAACTCATTCACTAACTTTTTCGTAAAAAAAACACTTAAAAACACCAATGGTGTAATTGTTTTAGGTAACAATCTAAAATATTTATTTTCAAGTTTTTATCCCAATAAAAGCATTTTTGTAGTACCTAATGGAGCAAATTATCATATTGAAAAAAGAAACAACCATGAGTTAAATGTATTGTATTTTGCCAACTTTTTGCCATCTAAAAGTTTTGATGACATTTTAAAAGCTGTTTTACTACTCAAAGAAAAGAACATTAGCAATTTTCAATTAACTGCTGCCGGAGCTTGGGACAATAAACAATTTAAAAACAAATGTTTGAATTTTATTGAAAAACATCAATTGAATAATGTTACCATATTACCCCCACAAAGCGGTAAAGAAAAAATGCAGTTGTTTGCTAATAGTGATGTTTTTGTTTTTTGTCCGAAAATGCCCGAGGGACACCCTTGGGTAATTGTAGAGGCTATGGCAAATAGTCTTCCTATTATTGCTACCAACCAAGGTGCAATAATAGAATCTGTTATTGATGGTAAAAATGGTTTTATTGTTCCTTCTGAAAATCCTACTGCTATTGCTGAAAAATTAGAAACTTTATTAACCGATAAAAATAGAAGAAGTGAACTTTCTAACTATTCAAAAATGCAATACAAAACCTACTTTACTGAAGAAAGAATGGTAGAAAACCTTGAAAAAGTTTTTGAAACGTGTATAACCCCAACCCAATAAAATAAAAAAACCCATCGATTAAATCGATGGGTTTTTTAGTAATAATAAAAAATATATATTTCTTATTGAACTTGCACATTAATGGCTTTTGGTCCTCTATCGCTATCTTCGATATCGAAAGAAACGTTGTCGCCTTCATTTAATGGTTGATTACTAGATGAATGGTGAACGAAGATATCTTTACTTCCGTCTTCTGGAGTAATAAATCCCCAACCTTTTTCATCATTAAAAAATTTAATTGTACCGTTTTTCATTGTAAAAAATTATTAATTTATAAAAAGCAAATTTATACAAAAAAAGCATAGAAAATTATTTTTGCTTAATTATTTGAAAAACAGTAATTAAAAAACTAATTATTTTTAACGTAAATAGGTGTGAGACAATATTGCTGACCAAAATTTTTCTCTACCCAATTCATTAATTCCTTTATTTCATCTTCCATTAGATATTGATATGATTTTGCCAATTCTTTTCTAAATAGTTTGATATCAAAACTCACTTTCTTCAAAATGGTTTTTGCATATTCAAGTTTACTTTTTCTCATAGTTAGTTAGTTTTATATTTTTAAAAGTTTGCCAGTTCAGTTTATAACAGCCTTATACTTTTTATTTATCTAATATGTTTCAATTTTGTAGTGTAAATATAGTTATTTAAAACCACTTTTTTTACTAAATATTATTAGCTAATTTTACTTTTAACAATATTTAGTATTTCTTATTAAAGCATAAAACAAATGAAGCACTTATCAGTACTATTAATCATCATTTCCACATTACTATTAACCCTTCAAAATCAAGCTGCTACTGTAGATTATGAAGTAAGCATGAGCGAACCACATACCCATTACTTCGAAGTAAAGATGACTATTAAAAATCATCAGGAAAATGAAATTGATATTTATATGCCAACTTGGGCTCCCGGTTCTTACTTAATTAGAGAATTTGCTAAAAGTGTTGAAGCTGTTTCTGCCAAACAAAATGCTAAAGAATTAAACATAGAAAAAATTAATAAAAACACTTGGCGTATTGCCTCTAACAACAAATCTGATATTACTGTAACTTATAAAGTTTATGCTTACGAAATGAGTGTAAGAACAAGTTTTTTAGATGCTTCTCATGGTTATTTTAATGGTACAAGCATATTTATGGCGCATCAACCTGCTCAAAAAGAAATTTCTAAAGTAACCATACATCCTTATAAAGACTGGAAAAAAGTAAGCACTGCTTTACCTAAAGCTAAAGGCGAAAAAGGTTTTGTTTATGTAGCCGAAAACTATGACATATTAGTAGATGCTCCTTTTGAAATTGGCAATCATGTAACTTTTGACTTTACTGCTGCGGGAGTTCTTCATCATGTAGCAATGTATGGCGAAGGAAATTATAACATCGATACGCTAAAAAAAGACATGGCAAAAGTAGTGGAAGCTTGTACCAATGTTTTTGGTGAGAATCCCAACAAAGAATATACTTTTATTATTCATAATCTTACCAGAGGAAGTGGCGGACTAGAGCACCTCAGCTCTACCACGTTGCAAGTAAACAGATGGACATACAGTGGTTCTGCTTACAAAGGCTTTTTAAGTTTGGTTGCTCACGAATATTTTCATTTGTGGAATGTAAAAAGAATTAGACCTATTGAATTAGGACCTTTTGATTATTCTAACGAAAATTATACTTCTCTACTTTGGGTAATGGAAGGCTTTACCAGTTACTATGATGAATTACTGCTTTACAGAGCAGGTTTTTACACCGAAGAGGAAATTTTAAGTAAATTCTCATCTTCTATTAATAGTATCGAAAACCAACCTGGAAATAAAGTCCAACCGGTAGCTCATGCTAGTTTTGATGCTTGGATAAAAGCATACCGACCAACTGAAAATAGCTACAACACTACTATTTCCTATTATACTAAAGGAAGTGTGGTTGCTAATATGTTCGATTTAATGATTATTAAAAATACCAAAGAAAAAAAATCATTGGATGATGTAATGAAACTCCTTTACAATAAGTATTACAAACAAGAAAACAGAGGATTTACTCCCGAAGAAATGAAAAAAACGTTGGAAGAAGTTAACGGATTAAATTTAGATGATTTTTATGCAAAATACATTAATGGTACTGAAACATTCGACTACCCTACTCTATTTAGTTATGTTGGCTTTCAGGTAGAGCCACTAATAGAAAACAATTTAAGCTTAGGAGTCTCTCTCTCTGGAAATACCATAAGAACAGTTTATAGAAATTCTGCTGCTTACGATGGCGGTTTAAATGTTAATGACGAAATATTGGCAATAGATAACTATCGCTTTTCGGATAATTATGACGAAATAACTGAAAACAAAAAAGAAGGTGATATGCTCGACATTTTAATCAGTAGAGACAATATTATTCAGAGCATAAAAATTCCTATGAAGCCTAGAACCGTTATTAGGTATTATATTTTTAAAGCTGAAAGTGCCACAGACGAAATGAAAAGGTTACACGAAAAATGGCTAATGCAACTATGATAGTATCGCTTATTGTGGCTGTTGCCGAAAATAATGTTATTGGTAAAGACAACACCCTTATTTGGCATCTGCCTAAAGACATGCAGTTTTTTAAACAAACTACCCTGAACCATCATATTATTACTGGTAGAAAGAATTATATTTCTATTCCCGAAAAATTTCGCCCGTTGGCTAATAGAACCAACATAGTGCTTACCCGAAAAAATAATTTTACGGAAGAAAATTGTGTGATTCATAATTCTTTAGAGGCTGCTATTGAATTTGCAAAAAAAAATAATGAAACAGAAGTTTTTATTATTGGTGGCGGACAAATTTATAAAGAAGCGTTAGATAAAGGTTTAGTAGATAAAATGTACATCACTCATGTACACCATGCTTTTGAGGGCGACACCTTTTTCCCTGAAATAGACACTAAAAAATGGCAAAAAATAAGTGAAGAACATCATCCCAAAGACGAAAAACATGCTTATGATTTTAATTTTTGTGTTTATTCTAGAATTTAACCAAACAATATTAACTTAAAGTTATCTCATTAACATTAAGATTAAAAAGGTTTAATAAGTCGATAAAGTTAGCTTAACTCAACAAAAACAAAGTAGTTCTACTTTTGAGTTAATGTTGAATCCTAACCACATATTACCCTCTATTGCTATTGTTACCAGCAATGAAAAAAAACTAAAAAGTACTCAAGCATTTCTTAAAGAGAAAAAAGTTAACATTACTACTATTATTATTACTGAAAATACGCCCATAGAACTTATTACCCAAAAGCAATATGATGTTTTTTTGGTGGAGCTGCAACTTGCTCAATTTGATGGAATAGAAATCTGCGAAATCATTAAAACTAAATTTGAAAACACTAGTGTACTACTTGTATCTGAAGAAACTCAAGAATACATTCAGGTAGAAGCTTACAAAGCAGGAGCTGATGATTTTATTACTCCAACCATACAGCCTAAATTGTTATTAAAAAAGATAGATGCTTTACTAAAAAGAAAAACCATAGCAAAAAACAAATCAAAATCGAATATTTACCACAACTCTATAAAAGTAAACAGAGAAAGTTATTTAATTGAAAAAGATAACCAAGAAATTTCTCTTCAAAAAAAACAGTTTGAATTACTTTACCTTCTCATAAGCAATCCTAAAAGAATTTTTACTAGAGATGAACTTTACCATTCTGTTTGGGAAAATACAGACAATAATAACCCTAGAATTATTGACGTACACATCAGAAAAATCAGAGAAAAAGTAGGAGAAAACATCATCAAAACCATTAAAGGTAGAGGTTATCGTTTTGCTGAATAATTCAAAATTTTATCTTTTCTTTTTACTTATTTTTGCACTTCAAATCAAAAAAAGTAACAATGAATGTATTGGTTTTAGGTTCAGGAGGAAGAGAACATGCGTTGGCATGGAAAATTAATGAAAGTAAACTACTAACAAAACTTTTTGTAGCTCCCGGAAATGCGGGAACAGCGTCATTTGCCACTAATTTAAATGTAAATGTAAATGATTTTGATACAATAAAAAAAGTAGTATTGGAAAACAATATTTCATTGGTAGTTGTTGGTCCTGAAGATCCTCTAGTAAATGGCATTTGCGATTTTTTCCTTGCGGATAAAGAACTTAAAAATGTTGGTATTATTGGTCCACAAAGAGATGGTGCAGAATTAGAAGGCAGTAAAGAATTTTCTAAAAAATTCATGATTAAACACAATATACCTACCGCTCAATACCAATCTTTTACCGCAGCAACTTTAGATAATGGATTAACCTTTTTGGAAACATTATCCCCTCCCTACGTTTTAAAAGCTGATGGCTTAGCAGCAGGAAAAGGTGTAGTAATTTTAGATAATTTAAACGAAGCTAAAAACGAATTAACAGAAATGCTTAGCAACAAAAAATTTGGTGAAGCGTCTGCCAAAGTAGTTATTGAAGAATTTTTATCAGGCATAGAACTTTCTGTATTTGTATTAACCGATGGCAATAGTTATAAAATATTACCCGCAGCCAAAGACTACAAAAGAATTGGAGAAGGCGACACAGGCTTAAACACGGGTGGTATGGGAGCTATTTCTCCTGTTCCTTTTGCTGATGAAAATTTCTTGTCTAAAGTAGAAGAACAAGTTGTAAAGCCAACTATTGAAGGCTTAAAAAAAGAAAATATTAACTACAAAGGTTTTATTTTTATTGGCTTAATGAACAACAACGGAAATCCTTTTGTAATTGAATATAATGTTAGGATGGGTGACCCGGAAACAGAGGTGGTGATTCCAAGAATTGAGTCTGATTTGTTAGATTTATTCTATGGAGTAGCTACTCAAACCCTCCACGAAAAAGAAATAAAAATTAATCCTCAAACAGCTACAACAGTAATGTTAGTATCTGGTGGATACCCCGAAGCTTATGAAAAAGGAAAAATGATAACTGGATTAGAAAATATTGAAGAAAGCACTATATTCCATGCAGGAACAACAATAAAAGACAACCAAGTAGTAACCAATGGCGGAAGAGTTATTGCCGTTACTTCATTTGGCAATTCTTTAGAAGAGGCATTGGAAAAATCTTTTAAAAATGCGGAAAAAATTCAGTTTGAAAAGAAGTACTACAGAAAAGATATCGGACAAGACCTGCTAGCCTATAAAAATTAATTTGTTTAACTTTAACAGTTATCAACTTAAAATTCAAATGAAGAAACTACTTTTAATAGCACTTATTTTTATTGGGTTTAATGGTTTTTCACAAACTTTTAAATCAGGAGCTCTTTTAGGCGTTAGTGCTGCTCAAGTAGAGGGAGATGGTTATGGTGGGTACAAAAAACCGGGATTAATACTTGGTGCATTCACCAATACCGATTTTTCAGATCATGTTTCTATGCAGTTTGAAATTTATTATATTGGTAAAGGAGCTAGGAAAGTTCCCGACCCAGCTGAAGGCGATTTTAGATCATTTAACTTACGTCTAAATTATTTAGAAATTCCATTAGTAGTAAGGTACCGACACAAATCTTTCTTTTTTGAATTAGGTGGGTATTACGGTTACTTGCTAAATGTAAAAATGGAAGACCAATTTGGTGAAGTAAATATTCAACAAAATCCTTATCCTTTTAAAAGTGCAGATATTGGCGGAGTATTAGGATTGGAATACCATATTAATGATAATTTTATTGTCAACTTTAGAACTAAAAACTCATTGGTTCCTATCAGAGATTTCAACAACTTAGATCAAAATATAGGCTTTTTAAATAAGTTATTTAACAGAGGTTGGTACAATGTTGATCTGAACTTTAGCATTCGCTATCAATTAATCGGTAAAAACTAAGCTATGGAAAAAAGAAAAATTATTATAGCTATTACAGGTGCTTCGGGTGCTATTTATGCCGAATTATTGCTGAAATTTTTATCGCAACAAGAAAATATTGAAGTTGGTGTAATTATGTCTGACAATGCAAAAACTGTTTGGCAACATGAACTTAATAATGAAAATTTTTCTGATTTTCCATTTACTTTTTATCATAAAAATGATTTTAACGCTCCTTTTGCTTCGGGTTCAGCAAAATACGATACTATGGTGGTAATTCCATGCTCTATGGGAACGCTAGGTAGAATTGCCAACGGAATTTCCAATGATTTACTAACCAGAGCTGCTGATGTTATTTTAAAAGAAAGACGAAAGTTGGTTTTAGTAGCCAGAGAAACACCTTACAACCTCATTCATATCAATAACATGAAAACGGTAACAGAAGCTGGAGGCATTATTTGTCCTGCAACCCCCTCATTTTATAGCCAACCAAGCACTATAGAAGCAGTTGCTAAAACTGTAGTTGACCGAGTAATTGATTTAATTGGATTCAACAGCAAATCTTATCGTTGGGGAGAATAAAAAAAACAGGACTTCCGTCCTGTCTTCTCTTATTAAAATCTTGCTAACTATATTATTTAACAATAATTTTTTGTGTAACCGAAGCTGTTTTAGATTGAATATTTACAAAGTAAATTCCTTGTTTGTTAATTTGATATTGATTTTTGCCTAATACAACCGGCTGTATAGCCTGTCCGAGACCATTATAAAAAGTAATTTTTAAATCTTCATTTTCAGTAGAAGAAATATTGATAATTCCTGTTGAGGGATTTGGGTAAACAGTTACTTTATCAGCAAAACTATTTTCCTCAACACCAACTACACAATTAGAAAGAGCAGGAGAAGTCAATAATCCATTTCTTTCATTTTGTAATACACTTCTCATAATATTTATTTGTCCGGTAGTAAAACTATTCTGACAATCCTGATCAGAATAATCCATATAGTTTTCCACCATATCAGGCAAATCACCAACTCCGGGAATAGCATCTGTGCAAGAATTTCTGGTAGCATTACAACCTTGTTGAGATTGATCGCAGTTTGGTGTATCCGTTAAACCATCATCATCTCCACAAATACTTCCAAAAAGTCCTCCAAAGGTATTTTCAGCAGTATGTCTAACACCTAAATAATGTCCAACTTCATGAGTAACAGTCCTCCCATTAATCACAGTTGCAGTCATTGCTACCGGGTTATTTCTTCCAAAAGCACTATAATGAATAATAGCACCATCGGTCAATTCTGGTGGGATAGAGTTTGCCGGCCAATTAGACAACCCTGCCGGTGGAGTTGCAACACCTAACAATGATGGGGTTGCACTACCTCCATTAATATCACCCACCCAAATATTCAAATATTCTGAGGTATTCCATGCATCAGATCCTCCTTGGCTAGTATTTTGTATTTTAGCAATAGATGCCATATCAGGTAAAAAACCTCCACCAAAAGTCGTAGATGTCTGTACTCTTACAATCCCATCGGTAGCATTTCCATTTGGATCTTTACAAGCCAGTTGAAATTCAATTTGTGCATCTCCTACAACAGGAGCAAACCCAGACCTCATATTTACAGTATCCGCATTTAGTCTTCTAAAATCTTCATTAAGAACATTAATTTGCTCAATTAATACACTATCATCTAAGTTTTCTTGTGGATTATTGGAATTCCATACAACATGAAAAACTACAGGCACAACATAAATTGACTTATCATTTTTATTTTGCTTAGCATTTGCCTCAATTACCCATTGTTGATAAGCCGCATTTATTTGTTGTTTGTAATTAGAGTTTTTCTGATTTAAATATTCTACTGCATGGTTAAATCCACATTTATCTACTTGCTGTTGAGCTTGAACAGATAGAGATGTTATGCCTGCCAAACAAAATAATGCAAAAAACTTGTTAAATAATTTCATAGTTTGTTATTTTTATAAAAGTTAATTTAAAATTTCGTTGTGCGAATTTAATTACTGAAAATAAAAATACAAAACAGATAAGGTATTTGTAAATTACAAAAACCTATTGAAAATCATAATCCTAAAATAAAAGTTAGATGCATTTAAAATAATCAAAGGGCTCTAAACAGTCTTTACATTGATATAGAGCTTTACAGGCTGTAGAACCAAATTGACTTTTAAGCTCAGTATTTTTTGAACCACATTGAGGACATTGAACTTCTTTAGGAGCTGAACCAAATAATACGCCTTTATCTTGAGTGCCTTTTACAGGGGGAGCAATTCCGTAATCTTTGAGTTTTTGCATAGCTGCCTCACTCATCCAATCAGTTGTCCATGCAGGAGTATAAACCATTTTAATTTCTACATTTTCAATACCGTTATCATGAAGTGTTTTTACAATATCATCTTCAAACATTTTCATGGCGGGACAACCGGTATAGGTAGGAGTAATGGTTACAACAATTTTTTCAGGCAATACCTCAACTTTTCTTAAAACACCTAATTCTTCAATGGTTATAACAGGAATTTCCGGATCAGGAATTTGAGCTATCATGTCCCAAACTTCTTGTTCGGTATATTTTTCTTTGAGGTTCATATCTTATTACTACAAAAACTACCAAGTAGCATCAGGATATGCTCTTTGTAAGTATTGCATTTCGGTAAGTAAGTGACCTAAATATTCTGAATGCATCCCGTTTAATCGTCCTGTTTGCATGTAGTCATCTTTTGGTCGTTGTAAAGTAGCTCGTTGTAGTACTTCGTTTACCGTACTATCCCAATTTTTCTTTATGTCATTCAAATCTACTGCAATTCCTGTTTTAATTAAGATGTCATCTACTTCGTTCATCTCAAATAAATCTCCGGTAAACATCCATAAATCATCAAAAGATTGTTGAATTTTTTGGTGACTTTCTTCAGTTCCATCACCCAAACGCACTACCCACTCACCAGTATGACGTAAATGGTAAGCAATTTCTTTAATAGACTTTGCAGCATGAGCAGCAATAGTTTCATCTTTACTATTTTTTAACGCAGTATATAAATGATACAAAAATGCATCATGCAAAAAATTTCTGGCAATAGTATCACCAAAATGTCCGTTAGGTCTTTCTGAGAGTAAGGTGTTGTAATATTCTCTTTCACTTCTTCTATAGGCTAAATCATCTTCTGTTTTGCCTTTACCCTCTAAATTAGCAGCATAAGTCAACATGGTTCTAGCTTGTCCGAATAAATCTAAAGAAACATTGGTAAGTGCAATGTCTTCTTCTAATGTAGGTCCATTGCTACACCATTCGGCCATTCTTTGTCCTAATATTAAACTAGAATCTCCTAATCTTAAGCAGTAATTTATCAATGCATCTTGTTGTGTCATCATATAATATTGTAATTTTTAAATCAATAAATAGTTTAGGAAGCTAACCTGGAACTCAAATATGCTTCGCTCCTTCCGGCATAACATAATGCGTAGGATGTCTGTAAATTTTATCGTCTGAAGGATCAAAAAATGATTCGCTATCTTCAGGCAATGATGAAACTATAAAATTTGAAGGTACTACCCAAATACATGTTCCCTCGTTTCTTCTAGTGTATAAATCTCTAGCATTTTGTAATGCCATTTCTTTATCTGTTGCATGTAAACTTCCTGCATGTTTATGAGGTAATCCTGGTTTGCTTTGTACAAAAACTTCCCAAACATCTCCTTGATTATCTTTAATATTATCCATAAATCTTTATTTTTTTTCTAAAATTATAATTCTTAAATAAGGTTCTCCTTTTGGAGAGTGTTGGGTGGATTACGCCACCATTTGTTTTGCTTTTTGTTTTTGGGCATAAGCCAAAGCTGCTTCTCTTACCCATTTACCATTGTTATGAGCTCTTTTGTGATGTTCTAAACGCTGTTTATTACAAGGTCCATTACCTTTTACCACATTCCAAAACTCATCCCAATCAATTTTACCATAATCGTAATGGCCTGTTTCTTCGTTCCATTTTAAATCCGGATCGGGAATAGTTAACCCAATTACTTCTGCTTGATGAACCGTTTTATCGATAAACTTCTGACGTAATTCGTCATTCGTTTCACGTTTTATTTTCCATTTCACACCATTCCCTAAATTTGGAGAGTCGGCATCATGCGGACCAAACATCATTAATGATGGCCACCATAATCTGTTCAACGCATCTTGAGCCATAGCTTTTTGCTCAGGTGTTCCTTTTGCCATGTGGGCAATAATTTCATACCCTTGTCTTTGGTGAAAACTTTCTTCTTTACAAATTCTTACCATCGCTCTAGCATAAGGTCCGTAAGAAGTTCTTTGTAAGGATACCTGATTTACAATAGCAGCTCCATCAACTAACCAACCTACAGCTCCCATATCTGCCCAAGTTAATGTTGGGTAATTAAAAATACTGGAATATTTTGCTTTTTCAGTCTGCAATTCTTCAATAAACTCATCTCTACTTTTCCCCAACGTTTCACCTGCTGCATATAAGTATTGTCCGTGTCCGGCTTCATCCTGAATTTTTGCCAACAACACTACCTTAGCCCTTAAAGTAGGAGCTCTCAACACCCAATTACCTTCCGGCTGCATTCCAATAACTTCCGAATGAGCATGTTGAGAAATTTGACGTTGTAAATGTTTTCTATATTCTTCAGGCATCCAATCTTTTGGTTCTATCTTAATTTCTGCATCAATTTTCGCCTGAAACGCTTCTAGTTTTTGTTGTTCATCCATATTGTTATATATGTTTTTATTTGGTTGCCCAAATTTAACGAAAAAATAATCAACAAATAGCTGATTTTTGTCAGTTGAAGATTTTTTTAACAAATTCACTAAATTTTTAGTAATTTCATTTAGTCCCTCATTTTAATATCTTCTTATTTTGCGAAATAATATTACTTTTGCCCGAATTAAAAAGAAAAACAGAAAGAATGAGTCATTTTCACACCCTAAAAGTTAAAGATATTAGAAAAGAAACTTCTCAAGCAGTTTCTATTGCGTTTGAACTTCCTGCCGATTTAAAAAATACGTTTGTATTTGAGTCCGGACAATATGTTACAATTAAAAGAATTGTTAATGGTGAAGATATTAGAAGGTCTTATTCTATTTGTAGTACGCCTTTTGAAGAAGAAATAAGAATTGGTGTAAAAAAAATTGATCATGGAAAAATGTCTGGTTTTTTAAACAATGAGTTGAAAGTGGGTGATACATTAGAAGTAATGCCTCCTGCTGGAAATTTTGTAGCTAAAAACCATACTGCTAATATAGTTGGCGTAGCTGCAGGTAGTGGAATTACACCTGTTTTTTCCTTGTTGAAATCAGTAATTAAAGCAGGAGGAAAATTCACTCTCTTTTATGGTAATGTAAATGAAGAAAATACTATTTTTAAACAAGAGTTAGAAAAATTAGCTACTAATCATCCTGCTAACTTTAAAGTACATTTTACATACGATGAAGGTGCTGCTAAACAATTAGATCCTATTCAATGTGGGAGAATTGATGAGCAGAAAATGAACGACTTCATTAAACTAAATTTAGAAATACTAAAAGCCGATGGTTTTTATATTTGTGGACCGGAAGCAATGATAAATACCGTAAACGAAACCTTTAAAAAGATGGGCGTTGCTGATGAAAAAATTCATTTTGAATTGTTTACTACTCCCGTTAAAAAAGCGGATTCACTAGAACAAACAGCGCCTGATTCTTCTTACGAAGGAACAAGCCATGTAACGGTAATTATGGATGGCGAAGAGTTTGAGTTTGATTTGAATAGCAAAGGAGCAACTATTTTAGACACTGCTATTGAACAAGGTGCTGATGCTCCTTTTTCTTGCAAAGGTGCGGTATGTTGCACTTGTAAAGCCCAAATTATTGAAGGAAAAGCTACTATGGAAATGAATTATGCTCTTTCTGACGAAGAAGTAGCCGAAGGATTTATTTTAACTTGTCAAGCTCACCCGGCTTCAGATAAGTTAGTGATAGATTATGATGTGATATAATTTTTTAAACCTAACAGGTTTTGGGAACCTGTTAGGTCTAATCTCCAAATTTTATTTCTCTCCATAACTACTTTCTTGCTGAATTGTTTAATTTCGCAATCTAAATTTTATTGAAGCGTTATGTACAGAACACACACCAATGGAGAATTGCGTTTGAGCAATGTTAATGAAGTAGTTACCCTTTGCGGATGGATACAAAAAACTCGTGAGCTTGGCGCCATGACTTTTGTTGACTTACGTGATCGCTATGGCATTACTCAGTTGGTGTTTGGTGAAGAACATACCAAAACTGCTAAATCGCTTGGTAGAGAAGATGTAATACAAATTACAGGAAAAGTAATTGAACGTGAAAGCAAAAACAACAACATTCCCACAGGAGAAATTGAAATTATAGTTGAGGAATTTACCTTACTCAACAAAAGCAAAACCCCACCTTTTACCATCGAAGATAAAACTGATGGTGGTGAGGAATTACGTATGCAATACCGTTATTTAGATTTAAGAAGAAATCCGGTGCGTAAAAACCTGGAATTGAGACATAAATTAGCCATTGAAGTTAGAAAATACTTAGATGCTATCGATTTCTTAGAAATCGAAACACCTTACTTAATTAAATCTACTCCCGAAGGAGCAAGAGATTTTGTAGTGCCGAGCAGAATGAACCCTGGGCAATTTTACGCTTTACCTCAATCACCACAAACCTTTAAGCAATTATTAATGGTAAGTGGCTACGACCGTTATTACCAAATTGTACGTTGCTTTAGAGATGAAGACTTGCGTGCCGACCGTCAGCCAGAATTTACACAAATAGACTGCGAAATGGCTTTTGTAGAGCAAGAAGATATTTTAAACACTTTTGAAGGAATGATGGATTATCTTTTCAAAAAAGTGAAAGACATTGAATTAAAAGCATTCCCAAGAATGAGCTATGCTGATGCCATGCTAAACTACGGTTGCGACAAACCCGACATTCGTTTTGGAATGACCTTTAACTACATTGATAATGTTACTAAAAACAAAGGTTTTAATGTTTTTGATAGTGCTGAAACGGTGATTGCTATTGTTGCCGAAGACTGTGCTTCTTTTACCCGAAAACAATTAGATGCGCTAACAGATTATGTAAAAAGACCACAAGTTGGAGCAAAAGGATTGGTTTATTTGCGTTGCAATGAAGATGGCACCTATAAATCTTCAGTAGATAAATTTTATAGTGAAGCAGATTTAAAAGCGTGGGCAGAAAAATGCAATGCCAAAGCAGGCGATTTAATATTGGTATTAAGTGGTGATTTAGCTGCAACTCAAAAACAAATGAACGATTTACGTTTGCATCTTGCCAACGAATTAGGTTTAAGAAACCCTAATGAATATGCTCCATTATGGGTATATGATTTTCCATTATTGGAATGGGACGAAGAAAGTGGTCGCTACCATGCGATGCATCACCCTTTTACTTCTCCAAAAACAGAAGACTTACATTTATTGGAAACCGACCCCGGAAAAGTAAGAGCCAATGCTTATGATTTAGTACTAAACGGCACAGAAATAGGTGGTGGTTCTATTCGTATTCACGATAGAGCAGTACAATCCAGAATGTTTGATTTGTTAGGTTTTATCAAAGAAGAAGCTCAAGCTCAATTTGGCTTTTTAATGAATGCGTTTGAATACGGAGCTCCACCACACGGTGGTATTGCTTTAGGTTTTGATAGATTGTGTGCGTTGTTTGGCGGACAAGAAACTATAAGAGATTTTATTGCCTTCCCGAAAAACAATAACGGTAGGGATGTAATGATAGATGCTCCCGCAACCATTGATAAAAAACAATTGGATGAGTTGTTTATTGATGTGAAGGGAATTTAAGAATCCTCTTACTCTTTAACTAATCTATCTTTTTGAAGAACATTTCCATTTTTATCTTTTATTATTAAAAGATAAATACCTGATGTGTAATTCTCCAGAGTTACTTGATTGGTATGTTTATTTATTATTTGTTGCCCAACCGTATTATAAATTTCTAGTTGATATTTTTCTCCAAAAAACACCATTCCTTTGGTTGGATTAGGGTAAAAAGAAATGTTGGTTTTGCCTATATTTTCTGCAATACTTACTGTACAATAAGTTATTGTTGGGGCAATTGTTCCAAAATTAAAATCTACAAATGGAGCTGTAGCTGGAGGTGTTGCATCACAAAAATCAAAACTTCCTGACATGGTGCCAAAATTAACTGAAGAATCTTGAACAGTAAAAGACCCTGAACTAGCCCCCGTAATAGTGTTGTAATTATAAAAACTATCTCCTATATCAAAACTACCATCGTTGTTGAAGCTTGCGGTATTATTTGTAGTATCTGCATTTAAAAAGCTTACTGTTAACGTTATTTGCCCTGTACTTGAATTATCAAAAACTTCATTATTCCACATACTATTCGAGCCTGTTAGCGTACTATTATTAGTAAAATCTCCCATATTGGTCATATCAGTAAAACTCAGCGAACCATCATTTACAAAAATGCCATTAACAAAATTGGTAAACTGAAAAAACTGAATGCTACCATTATTGGTAAAATTTCCATTATTGGTAGCACTATCTGCTAACAAGGTTGATCCTAAAAAATTAAAAAAATCGCCTTCATTCCACAAGCTATCTACCACAGTGGATAAACCTTGAATAGTACCATAATTATTCATCAAGTCATTGTTGTAAAAAGTTACCACATTAATAACTCCATTGTTATTAATCGTTCCATCGTTGTACAAACTATCAATACAATTAATCCCTCCTGGATTATCCATAGTAATAAAGTTTGCTGCTGAATTAAATGTTAAAACTCCAGCATTAGTAAATGTTCCGTCACTCAATAGCAAATTTCTTATAGTGGTTGTTCCGTTATTAGTAAATGTCGCACTTGCTCCGTTTAACCATATATCTCTAGAAGAGTTATCTTGCACCAAACTAGCTGTAGCATTTACCGTAATAGATCCTGAAGTATAAGCAAAGCTAGTGTTTAACGTTACCGTATGATTGATAATTGCATCATCACCCGGAATTGGAACTCCAAAAGGTGTCCAAGTAGCAGGGTTTGTCCAATCACCATTTTGAGTTGATGTATAAGTAGTAGCGTAAGTATTAAAAACTAATGCTATTGTTAATACTAAAGTGAAAAAGTATTTTACTTTCATAATAATTTGTTTTTGTTCTCACAAAGCTATAAAAAAAATCAATAGTACAAATATGATTATCAACATAATAAATACTCTTTAGAATGAATCTTAATAATTATTAATCTAAAGCTAAAATGTAGTAACTTCGCATTTTTAAACTACAGTAGGCAAACTAATGAACAAACAAATAGAAATAATGGCTCCGGCTGGTTCTTTTGAATCGCTGATGGCTGCCATACAAGGAAGAGCAGACTCTATCTATTTTGGGATAGAACAACTAAACATGCGAGCAAAAGCTGCCAACAATTTTACTTTTGACGATTTAGAAAAGATTGCTGAAACGTGCAATAGCAATAATGTTCGTTCTTACTTAACGCTAAATACCATTATTTACGATCATGATTTATCGTTAATGAAACGTATTGTTGATAAAGCAAAAGCTGCAGGTATAACTGCCGTTATTGCTTCCGATCAAGCGGTAATTAATTATGCTTCTTCAATCGGTTTTGAAGTGCATATTTCTACTCAAACCAATGTTACCAACATAGAAACCATTAAATTTTTCTCGCATTTTGCTGATGTAATGGTATTAGCAAGAGAGCTTAGTTTAATTCAAGTAAAAAGCATTACAGACGGCATTAAAAAAGAAAATATTACAGGACCTTCAGGAAACTTGGTAGAAATAGAAATTTTTGCTCACGGAGCATTATGTATGGCTGTTTCAGGAAAATGTTATTTAAGTTTACACACCAATAATTCTTCTGCCAACAGAGGTGCTTGCGTACAAAATTGTCGCAGAACTTACGAAGTGAAAGATGAAGAAGGCAACGAATTGTTAATTGACAATGAATACATAATGTCTCCAAAAGATTTATGTACCATAGGATTTATTGATGACATAATAAATGCTGGCGTAAAAGTATTAAAAATTGAAGGGAGAGGAAGAGCTCCTGAATACGTTAAAACAGTTACAGAATGCTACCGAGAAGCTGCTGATGCATATTTAGATGGCACTTACTCAAAAGAAAAAATTGAAGGCTGGAACCAACGCTTAGCAACAGTTTACAACAGAGGTTTTTGGGATGGCTATTATTTAGGTCAGGAATTGGGAGAATGGTCGGAAGGACATGGCTCGCAAGCAACTACCAGAAAAAAATTCTTGGGTCAAGGCATTAAGTATTTTCCTAAAATTAATATTGCTGAATTTAGAATTGAAACCCACTCATTAAGTGTTGGCGATAAAATATTAATTACCGGCCCCACAACAGGCGTAATTGAAACCACTGTTAAAGAACTTCGAGTTGATGATAAATCTGTAGAGAAAGTGGAAAAAGGCGTGAATTTTTCTACACCTATTGATGAAATTATCCGACCATCAGACAAATTATATAAAGTAATTCCTGCCGAATGATTCGCATTACCCACCAAAGAGAAAAATGTATAGGCTGCAATTACTGTGTAGAAATAGCTTACGACCGTTGGCGTATGTCTAAAAAAGACGGTAAATGCACATTGATTGAAGGAAAAAACAAAAAAGGTTTTTTCACTGCTGTGGTTGGTGATGATGAATACATCGCCAATGTAAATGCCGCAAAAGCTTGTCCGGTAAAAATAATTAAGGTAGAGAAAGTGAAGTAGTTTAAACTGTTTTTTGTTAATCATTATTAAAAACTAATAACAGATAACTACACTTATAAACTCATAAACTTCCAACCTTTTTAATCAGTCTTGCTGTTTTAATTTCTCAAAAAACTCTTTATGAAAAGCTTCTAATTCCTTTGGTGGATAGTAAGAATGTGCTCCCCAAATAATTTTATTAATGGTATTGTTTCCTTGTCGGATTTCTAAGTAATAAGACATGTTTCCGGGCTTATTAATATCTTCGCCATACAAACTTAGTTCATCAATTTTATTTAGAAGATACTCTGTATCTAATTCCGATAGTTCTTTGTAGAAAACATCTCTTTCATAAATAAAATCTCTTTTATATACTTTACCGTTTTCATATAAAATATATTCTTCAAAATCACCTGTAAAACCTCCACCTCTACCAACACAGTATTTCATTTCACTATTATTTGTTTTATTTTTAACAGTTGAATCTGTATTTGATTTTGTTGACGAACAACTAAAAAATATGCTTAAAAATATAAAGATTACTAATGTATGTTTCATTAATGGGTTGTGTTTATTTTACCAATTTGAAACAGCATTATTAAAGATATCTTGCGTTAGCTGACCATTAATATCCTTTATAAGGTCGTCTTCTATGGTAGTTAAATTAATAGATGATTCAAAATCGGCATAACGTGTAAAGCTCCTTTCAAAGCTTTGTTTATCGTCTTTCGTATTAGTAAAAATTACATTTACAGTAATAGAAAGCCTATTGGTTGCCGCTGTTTGGTCTCCTTGAATAGCATTTGGTGTTATGGTGTAGCCTGTTATGCTTCCTTCAAATTGCAAATCGCCAGAAGCAGGTAACATTTGTAAGCTGGTTTGAGAAACAAATACATCTTTCAAGGCTTCACTAAAGGTCTGACTTAAGTTTGGGTTTGCCAAAGGAGCATAATTTTGAAACGTCTTTACCGAAAAGGTTTTTATTTCTGGAGCAATAGAAGCTCCGGTAAAAGAATAATCTACCTTACATGAAAAAAATATCATGAGAAAGACAAATACAATATAGTGGTGTTTTTTATTCATTAATATCGTATTCCTTAATTTTTCTGTAAAGTGTTCTTTCAGAAATACCTAACTCTTCAGAGGCTTTTCTTCGCTTATTATTATGCTTCCTCAACGCTTTAACAATCATTTCTTTCTCTTTATCAGCCAAAGATAAAGATTCTTCTTCCACTTCTTCATGGTCAGAGAAATCATCTTCAGAGTTAATAATCTGAGGCTTGTACACTTCTGGAGATAAAGATTTCTCTGTATCTAAATCATCCTTTTTAGCATATAGTCTTTTTATGCTATTTATCATTGATGTATTTTCTTCAGAATCGGAAACCAATGGTTGTTTTGTATTTCCGTTGCTAATAATTCCAAAAACCAATTTTTTCAACTCATTCACATCATCTTTTAAATCGAACAATACTTTATACAAAATATCTCTTTCCGACATATCTGAAGTATCACCTTTATACAAAGCTGGCAATTGAGATGTAGTACTATCTATCGGTAAATAATTAGTTAAAATATTAGCATTTATTTCTCTATTATTTTCTATTACTGATATTTGCTCAGTAACATTCTTTAGCTGACGAATATTTCCAGGCCACTTATAATTTATCAGTAATTCTACAGCTTCTGGTGTTAGTTGTACACTTGGCATACGGTATTTTCCTGCAAAATCTGAAGCAAATTTTCTGAATAACAAATGTATATCTTCTTTTCGCTCTCTTATCGGAGGTAAATCTATTGGCACCGTATTTAATCGGTAATACAAATCCTCTCTAAACCTACCTTTTTTAACTGCCTCGGGCAATTTCACATTAGTGGCTGCAACAATTCTCACATCGGTTTTTTGCACTTTTGAAGAACCTACTTTAAGAAACTCGCCTGTTTCTAATACTCTTAACAACCTGGCTTGTGTAGGTAAAGGCAATTCACCAACCTCATCTAAGAAAATAGTTCCACCATCAACTACTTCAAAATAACCTTTACGAGCTTCATGAGCCCCTGTAAAAGCACCTTTCTCATGTCCAAATAATTCTGAATCTATTGTTCCTTCAGGAATTGCTCCACAGTTTACAGCAATATATTTATTGTGTTTTCTGGCACTTAGCTGATGAATAATTTGAGGCATTACTTCTTTCCCTACTCCACTTTCTCCAGTAATTAAAACAGACAAATCAGTAACTGCTACCTGAGCAGCTATGTTTATAGCTCTGTCTAACATTGGCGAGCTGCCAATAATTCCAAAACGCTGTTTTATTTGCTGTGTATCCATTTTTTTGTTTAAAGTTAAAAAGTATAAGCGTTTAATCAGAATTATCTAATTAAACCGCTCTCCCTAACAATGTTCCTCCTGTACAATTTTCTATATAAACATTAACATAATCTCCTATCTTATAATTTTCTTTAGGGAAAACCACTACAGTATTTTGTGAAGTTCTTCCCGCCAATTCATTGTCAGAACGTTTAGATTTTTTCTCTACCAACACTTCAAAAGTTTTACCAACATAAGATTGGTTTCTTTCTAAGGAATGAGCGCTTTGCTTATCAATAATTTCAGCTAATCTTCTACTTTTTACATCTTGAGGTATATCATCTTTAAACTTACGTTGAGCTTGTGTATTAGGTCTCTCAGAATAATTAAACATATATGAAAAATCGTACTTTACGTAGTCCATTAATGATAATGTATCTTGATGATCTTCTTCTGTCTCCGAACAAAAACCCGAGATAATATCAGCAGAAATAGAACACTCAGGAACAATTTTTCTAATGCTATCAATTCTATCCATATACCATTCTCTAGTATACCCTCTATTCATCATTTCTAAAATTCTGTTGCTTCCACTCTGAAAAGGCAAGTGAATGTAATTGCAAATATTATCGTATTTAGCCATCACATGCAAAAATTCATCTGTCATATCTTTAGGATGTGAAGTAGAAAACCTCACACGTAACTTCGGACTAATTTGAGCTACTTTTTCCATCAATTGAGCAAAATTAATGCTTTGAGCTTTTTCTTCTTCCGATAAATTTTCATAATATTTTTTCAATCCTTCAGTACCATACCACAAATAAGAATCTACATTCTGACCTAATAAAGTAACCTCTCTATAACCTCTATCAAATAAATCTTGAGCTTCTTTTAAAATACTTTCAGGGTTTCTACTTCTTTCTCTTCCTCTGGTAAACGGTACCACACAAAAAGTACACATGTTGTCGCAACCACGTGTAATAGAAATAAATGCCGTAACTCCGTTGCTTAACAATCTCACCGGACTAATATCTCCATAAGTTTCTTCTTTAGATAAAATTACATTTACTGCTTTTTTACCTTCATCTACTTGAGCTACCAAATTGGGCAAATCTCTGTAAGCATCAGGACCAACAACAATGTCAACAATTTTTTCTTCTTCTAACAATTGTGACTTTAATCGCTCTGCCATACAGCCTAACACACCAATTACTAACTCTGGTTTTTTCTTTTTCTCTTTATTAAAAACCGTTAATCGTTGCCTTACCGTTTGCTCAGCTTTTTCTCTAATAGAACATGTGTTTACCAACACCACATCTGCTTCTTCCAAGTTATTAGTTGTAGCATAACCACTTTCAGCTAAAATAGAAGCAACAATTTCGCTATCAGAAAAATTCATCTGACAACCATAACTTTCTATGTAAACTTTTTTATTATTGGTTTTGTCTGTATCTGCTAACAAGGTCGCAGAACCTTGAACAGCCTCATCTATTACTTTATTTCCTAATTCCATATTAATATTTTAAGAACTACAAAATTAGCCAATTTTTATGAGTTATGACAAAATGACATCAAAAGAAAAAGCTTTTGTTACCCCTCTAATTCTACATCATAAATAGAGTTATTCTAATTTTTACCAAAATATAATGGTAGGTTTATAAACAGTTATTAATTTTACTGACCTAAAATAAAAGAACTATATAGTTATGAAACTACAAAATTACGCTCAAGGAAAATGGGTAGAAGGCGCTGGAAAAGAAAAACCATTATTTGATGCCATTACAGGCGAACAAATTGCTTCTGCATCTAGCGAAGGTTTAGATTTTGCAGCCATGATGGATTATGCTCGTAAAGTAGGCGGTCCAACTCTTAGAAAAATGACTTTTCAGGAAAGAGGGTTGATGCTAAAAGCTTTGGCTATGCACCTTTTAACTTTGAAAGCAAAGTATTACGAAGTAAGTGCTAAAACAGGTGCTACAAAAGTAGATAGCTGGATAGATATTGAAGGTGGTATTGGTAATTTATTCGCCAATGCAAGTTTAAGAAGACAATTTCCTGACGAACCATTTTATGTAGATGGAGAAACAGCTCCACTTTCTAAAAATGGCACTTTTATAGGTCATCATATTATGGTTCCTAAACAAGGCGTTGCCATTCATATTAATGCATTTAACTTTCCTATTTGGGGAATGTTAGAAAAAATTGCCGTTAACTTAATGGCTGGTGTTCCTGCTATTGTTAAACCCGCAACCTTAACTTCTTTCCTTACCGAAGCTATGGTAAAAGATATTATAGATGCTAAAATTCTTCCCGAAGGTGCTTTACAATTAATTTGCGGTTCTGCCAACGGAATTTTAGATCATGTTACCAGCCAAGATGTAGTTACTTTTACTGGTTCTGCCTCAACAGGAAAAATGCTTAAAGCACACCCTCGTTTGTTAGAAGAAGCTGTTCCTTTTAATATGGAAGCCGATTCGCTAAATGCAAGTATATTAGGTGAAGATGCTGTTCCTGGGACAGAAGAGTTTGATTTGTTCATCAAAGAAGTACAACGAGAAATGACAGTGAAAGCTGGACAAAAATGTACAGCTGTTCGAAGAATTATTGTTCCAGAAAAACTAGTGGAAGATGTACAAATTGCTTTAGGGAAAAGATTGGCTCAAACGGTAATAGGAAACCCTGCTGTAGAAGGGGTAAGAATGGGGTCTTTAGCAGGATTAGAGCAAGTGAAAGAAGTAAAAGAAAAAGTAGCTCAACTTTCTGCTAGTCAGAAAATAGTTTTTGGAGATATCGATAATTTTGAAGTTACCGGTGCCGACAAAAGTAAAGGTGCTTTCTTATCGCCCATCTTATTTTTAAACGAAAATCCGTTTACCAATACCGATTGCCACAACATTGAAGCTTTTGGACCAGTATCAACTATAATTCCTTACAAAACCCTTGATGAAGCTATTGAATTAGCCAATATGGGCAAAGGCTCTTTGGTTTGTTCTATTGTTACCAATGATGATAAAATTGCTAAAGAATTTGTGATGGGTGCGGCAAGTATGCACGGACGTATTCTTATTTTAAATGCTGCTTGTGCTAAAGAAAGTACCGGCCATGGTTCTCCTATGCCATTGCTTACTCATGGTGGACCGGGAAGAGCTGGTGGTGGTGAAGAAATGGGTGGAAAGCGTGGTATTTTACATTACTTACAACGTACTGCCATTCAGGGTTCTCCAACCATGATTACCAACATTACCAACCAATACCAATATGGTGCTGAACAAACAGAATTTGACAGACATGTTTTCCAAAAACATTTTGAAGACATTCAAATTGGTGAAACGGTAATTACTAGAAAACATACCGTTACAGATGCCGACATTGTCAACTTTGCTAACGTTAGTGGCGATCATTTTTATGCTCATGTAGATGCTACTTCTTTAGAAGGAACTATATTTGAAAGAAATGTTGCCCATGGATATTGGGTATTATCAAAAGCAGCAGGTTTATTTGTTGACGGTAAAAAAGGTCCTGTTTTATTAAACTACGGTTTGGATGAATGTAGATTTGTTAAGCCTGTTTATCCAGGGATGACTATTGGTGTTAGATTCACTGCTAAAGAAAAAATTTCTCAAGAGAAAAAAGATGAAACAGATATTAAGAAAGGAATTGTAAAATTCTTAGTAGATGTGTATGATGAAACAGGAGAAACTGTTGCTTTGGCTACTATCTTAACAATGGTAAAGTTTAAAAATCAAGAATAATACATTAACTTTTATATCATAAAACTTAACCACATAGAGACATAGGCTGCTAACTATAAATTAAAGAAAATTATAGCACCACAAAGTGTTTCCATTTTATGGAAACAAACTATGCGAGACTATTTTTCTTAGTTTAGGAATAAAGCTTTTAAAGCTATGTGTCTATGTGGTTAATACTATTTAAGGTAAATTACTCTTCTCCTTTGTTAATGTATTTCCAAAGTAAATCTTTAAGTTCTAGTAAGCCTTGTTGAGCAACAGAAGAAATAAATAAATGAGGAACTTCTGGTAGGTCTTTTTCAATTTCTTCTTTTAGTTCATCATCCAACATATCGGATTTAGAAATGGCTAATATTCTATCTTTATCTAATAATTCCGGGTTATACGCTTTCAATTCATTCAATAGAATCTCGTATTCTTCATTAATATTTTTGCTGTCGGCAGGAATTAAAAACAACAATACCGCATTTCTTTCTATATGTCTTAAAAATCGTATACCTAATCCTTTACCTTCGTGAGCTCCTTCAATAATTCCAGGGATATCTGCCATTACAAAAGAACGATAATCTCTGTAAGAAACAATCCCTAAATTAGGTACTAAAGTAGTAAAAGGATAATTAGCAATTTCTGGTTTTGCAGCACTCAACACCGACAATAATGTTGATTTTCCGGCATTAGGAAAGCCTACTAACCCTACATCAGCCAATACTTTTAATTCTAATATTTTCCATGCTTCCTGACCATCCTCTCCGGGTTGTGCATATCTTGGAGCTTGGTTAGTCGAAGATTTAAAATGAGCATTTCCTAACCCACCTCTGCCTCCTTTAAGTAAGATTTGCTCTTCGCCATCTTGCGTAATTTCAAATAAAACCTCACCTGTTTCACCATCTTTAGCAATTGTTCCCAAAGGCACTTCTACATAAACATCTTCCCCTTCAGCACCTGTACTTCTAGAGCTACTTCCATCTTCACCATGCTTGGCTTTAATATGTCGTTTGTATTTTAAATGCAGTAAAGTCCATAGGTTTTTGTTACCTTTCACAATTACGTGTCCGCCTCTACCGCCATCACCACCATCAGGACCACCTTTAGGCTCGTACTTTTCCCTTCTAAAATGCCTTGAACCCCTACCTCCTTTACCTGAAGTGCAGTGTATTTTTACGTAATCTATAAAATTGGAGTTGGACATTGGTTGGTTTAAAAGTTAAAAGTTTGAGGTTAGGTTTATTTCTAATTTAATTAGTGTTATCGATAGCTGAGCACAAACGGTTAAAAATATCCTCAATACTGCCTACACCATTAATTTTTTCAAATTTGTTTTGAGCAGCATAAAAATCAGCCACTACAGCAGTTTGTTCGTTATATACTTTAATTCTATTAGCAATAATACTTTCATCTAAATCATCTGCTCTACCACTGTCTTTTCCTCTTTCTAACAAACGTTTTATTAGTTCTTCATTTGGAACATCTAACGCTAACATAATAGAGATAGCTGTGTTTTTTGAAGTTAAAAATTTATCCAACGCTTCTGCTTGTGGTGTAGTTCTCGGGAAACCATCAAAAATAAACCCTTTAGCTTGTGGATTTTTATCTACCTCAGCTTCTAACATGCTAATAGTAACTTCATCGGGAACTAAATCACCTTTATCCATATAGCTTTTAGCTAATTTACCCAATTCCGTTTCGCCTTTAATGTTGGCTCTAAATATATCTCCTGTCGATAAATGTACTAAACTGTATTTATCAACTAATTTTGCTGCTTGTGTTCCTTTTCCTGCCCCCGGAGGACCAAATAATACTATATTTAACATATCTTTTTGGTTTTATAATTTTAAACTAACTTAATATCTAATTTCTATTGCTCATCCAACACATAAATTGAACTAAGATTTCTGCCATAACCATCATAATCTAACCCGTAGCCCAATACAAAAGCATTTGGAATTTCTTTGCCTATATAGTCAATCGGATAAGGTTTGTGATAAGCTTCAGGTTTAAATAGCAATGAAGCAATTTTTATAGAATTTACTTTTTTATTTTGTAAAATTTCATACAACTTAACCAAGGTATTTCCGGTATCTACAATATCTTCTACCAAAATAATATCTTGTCCTTCTATATCTTCATTTAATCCAATTAACTCGTTTACTTTTCCTGTAGTGGTAGTTCCTTCATAAGAAGCTAACTTTACAAAAGAAACCGTGCATTGCAGGTTAATTTCTTTCAATAAATCGCTCATAAACATAAACGAACCATTTAGTACTCCGATAAAAATAGGCGATTTACCACTGTAGTGCATATTAATTTCGTTAGCGACTTTACTTATGGACGTTTGCAGCTCCTCAGCAGAAATGTATGGTTTAAAGGTTTTATCCTTAATTGTTATCTTACCCATTTTTATAAAAATTGGATTGCAAAAGTAGTAATTTTCTTAGTAGAACAGCAGTAAATTAGTGGAAGATGTTTTTAAACTTTTTGGGAATTAGAAAAAGACCATAGGTTGATGATAACCCTTAGTGCATTAATTTATTGCAGAAGAAAACACTTCTTCTCCTGTTAGAAAATCCTCAACCCTGAAATCTGTACCACAAGAAGCACAATGAAAATAGATTACCGTCTTATTCTCATAATGCTCATCGTTTTTCACCACAATTTCTTCCCACATAGCTTCATCGCAATTACATTTCTTATGTTTCATTATAGTGTAGTAAGTTTATTTTTAATTCAAAAATACTTTAACACTAACCTTGATACAAAGAAAAATCTTAATTTAACCACAGAACTATCACTTTTCGGTAGGTGTCTTTACAGCTAGGTTTTATTCAACTTTAAATAATTTATCTGATTGTGACAAGGATAATACTTCAAATGGCTTTATGTCAATATTACTTGGTAACTTATCTCTAAGAACAGGAAGTACATATTGACAATTTACTTCATCAACAATTTCTGTCAATAAATTTGAAATCTGATTCGAATGAACATTTTCTATTTGATCTTGTAATATAAAATGAAGACATGGAATATTAAGAGAGTCGGCAAACTTTATATACGCCAAATCAAAAGATGCCATTTGACTTTTCTTACCACCCGTTCCAGGATTACCTTCAATATTATCAATCTTAAATTTATATATACCACCCTCATTATCTGCACTTAATAAAGAATGAACTCCATCTAAACGACTTGATATATCAGAAAAATATGAGTTAAACTCTACTATTCTTTGTTGAATTAATTCATCCTTAGATAAAATATTCTTATTGATTTTATCCAATTTATCATTAAGTTGTTTAAGATTATCATTTGATTTTTCCCAAAGTCGTTTTTGCTCTTCAAAATTACCTTTCTTTTCATGATAAGAATTAAGTTCATTAATGATAAGTTGCAAGTCTTCAATAGCACCTGATTTACGTAAAGACTCAGAAAGAGATTTCTCTTGGATAATCAAAGAATTTAATGACCTTTTAAGTTGATTGATCTCATTTTCAAGAGTAGGTAATTCCTCTGTGATATATACAACTTTTTGTTGTATCATTTCATTATGAAAATTTACTGTCTCTTCAAAAGTTCTTTGTAAATTCGGAATGAATGATTTAGCTTTTTCATACATTCTTTTTATCTGGTCAATATTAATGTTAGTCACATCTTTTTCGAAATCAACTTTACTCTCAAGTATAAGCTCTTTTCTTAACTCAAGGCGAGAAAGAGTTGTCGAAATTTTATTAATATTTGATTTAATATTGTTTAAGTTTTGAAGTTCTTCCTCGTATTTTTCATTTAAATTAAAAAGCTCTTTTTTCTTATTCAGGACTTCAATTTGTTTGTTTATTATAATCAAAGATTGATTTATTTGAGATAAATTACTGTCTTTTCTTAGCCGAATTTGCAATCTTTCTTCAATGTTTTTATCTCTTACAAGTTTATCTTTTGAAGTATCTATATCAATTCCAAACCAAAAAAGATGTAATGATTCATAAATTGCATCTGTTGTAACATTTTGAGGAAGAACTCTAATAGTTTGTGTTAACTTATTCTTTTCATCTCTAATATTCTTGGATTTGAGTTGTTTTAGTGTTGGTTGTTTTTCAGTTGAATTAAAAATCAATTCTTTTAAGGTGCTAGAAAAATCATCATTACCTAATGTTTCCCCATTAATCTTTTGTACTTTCTTCTTGTAGGATAGAAAATTACGTTGGATAGTTATAGTTTTAGATTTCTCATCATCTATATCTTCAATTAATACAAGTGTTATAAGAATATTATTTTCTTTTAAGAACGACTCAATTTTTTTGTTTGTATTTTTAAATTCAGGATCAATATAAATATTACTTCCACTTCCATCTAAACAAAAATCAACAAGTCTTAAAACAGTCGTTTTTCCAACACTATTTCCTGATTCAGTTTTGTCTTTCGATTTAGTTTCATCAACAATAAGATTAATCCCTTTATGAAAAGAAATTTCCCGTATTATAATATCATCATTATGTATCGTAAGACTTTTTAAAAACATTTTACTATGTAACTTTTATGAGATTTATCTATTGCTCCAATAATAAAAAGCCAGTCTAAAGTTAGTGTAAACAAATTGAGAGAAATATCTTCGGATGACTTTAACTCATCAAAAACCGAAAAAAAATCCATTTTATCATCCTCAGAAGATAATAGAATTTCAATTGTCTTTGCTCCTAAATAATAGAAGTCTCTTTCTGGATTTATATCTTTATTAGTTATCATTTTATTTGGGTTCCTCTAATATTTTACAACGTATAAATGCATCAACAAGTATTAGGTTAATACCCAATACAATATCTTCTTCAAAAAAGTTAGAACTTTGTAATTGAGTATAAAGTTCATTAAATACATCATTAAATATTTTGTCAGAATTAATTCGAACAATTTCAATTGAATTGTCAGAATCTAACACATAACCACCTTTTATTTTATTGTAAATTTGATTTACATTACTTAATAATTTTTCTTTTTTAATAGACCCCTGCTTTTCCAACTCGTCATACAATGTATTTATTTTACCTTGATATACTTTATATTCTTGGATTAGAATGCAATTGGTTTTTATTGAATTATAGTTTAATTTAATTTTAGGATCATATACATCTAAAGTCTCAACTTCTGAAATATCATTAAGGGAAATGCTAGAAATAGCATTTATTGTATTTTTAAGCATTGAAGGATTGTTCTTTAACCTATGATTAAGGTAGGCACTTTCATGCTTTTGCTTCATCTCTTTTAAAACTTCAACAGTAAAAAAAGATGTGTCATTAGTTTTTTCATGACATTGTCTACATAACAAAATTAAATTTGGATAATCCGCTCGTTCTTCATCACTCATTAAGTCATTATATCTTTCTCCACCTTCATTTGCAGCTTCAATATGACAGATGTTTGAATCCAATGCATTATTTGTATTAACAAGTATTGTGTCGCAACCAGGAAAAGCACAAATATTACCCGAAAGACCAAATAATCTTTTTAGGGTTTTATCTGTATATTTTCTAGCACCCATTCCCATAGGACAAAAGTAATATTTCTATTCAATAAATTTTAATTATTTACGATACTCCTATAAAATTACCACCAACCTCTTTATTTCCGCAACACTTCATATTAATTACATGTATATTTCTTATGTCCAACAAATATAACATTTATTTTAATTTAACCAACTGTTTATAGGGTGTTAAAGGGTGCGTAGTTGGCAGTTTTTACAAACCCTATATCGGAAGCTGTCTATCCACAAAAAAAAGCTAATTTTGCAGCATGAGTTTAGAGAAAGAAATAGCAAAAAGAAGAACTTTTGGCATTATTAGTCACCCCGATGCGGGTAAAACAACGCTTACCGAAAAATTATTGTTATTTGGTGGTGCGATACAAACGGCAGGTGCTGTAAAATCTAATAAGATTAAAAAAACAGCTACTTCCGATTTTATGGAAATTGAAAAGCAAAGAGGAATTTCTGTTGCTACCTCGGTAATGGCTTTTAACTATAAAGATACTAAAATCAATATTCTAGATACTCCTGGTCACAAAGATTTTGCTGAAGATACTTATAGAACATTAACAGCTGTAGATAGCGTTATTTTGGTTATTGACTGTGCCAATGGTGTGGAGGCTCAAACCAAAAAACTGATGGAAGTTTGTAGAATGCGAGACACACCCGTTATTGTTTTCATCAACAAAATGGATAGAGAAGGTCAAAATCCGTTTGATTTGTTAGATGAAATTGAAACTACTTTAGACATAAAGGTAAGGCCTTTAAGCTGGCCAATAAGCATTGGAGCAACTTTTAAAGGAGTTTATAATCTATATGAAAAACACCTGAATTTATTTGATTCCAATAAAACAAAAATTGAAAGAGAAATTGTAAGTATTAAAGACCTAAACGATCCTTTATTGGATAAAATAATTGAAGATGACGCCCCAAAACTGAGAGAAGATGTAGAGCTTATTGAAGGAGTATATGATGCCTTTGATGTGGAAAAATACCGTGCAGGACAATTGGCTCCCGTATTTTTTGGTAGTGCTCTTAATAATTTTGGTGTTCAAGAATTGTTGGATACTTTCTTAGCAATTGCTCCAAGCCCAAAAAGTAGAGCAACTAACATAAGAATGGTAGAACCTACAGAACCTAATTTTACAGGATTTATCTTTAAAATTCACGCCAATCTAGATCCTAAACATAGAGATAGAATTGCTTTTTTAAGAATTTGTTCAGGAACATTTGAAAGAAACAAGTTTTACTACAATGTGGCTACCGATAAAAAATTAAGGTTTAACAATCCTACTAGTTTTATGGCTCAGGATAAAAGCGTTATTGACGAAGCTTTTCCGGGTGATGTAATTGGTTTGTATGATGCAGGAAATTTTAAAATTGGTGACACGCTTACCGAAGGAGAAAAAATAGAATTCCAAGGAATCCCAAGTTTCTCTCCGGAAATTTTCAAGGAACTTATTAATAAAGACCCTATGAAAACCAAGCAACTGGAAAAAGGTATTCAGCAGCTTACAGATGAAGGTGTGGCTCAGTTGTTTATTCAACAGCCAGGCAACAGAAAAATTGTTGGTACAGTAGGAGAATTACAGTTTGAGGTTATTCAACATCGTTTAAAACATGAGTATGGTGCATCGGCAGAGTTTGAAGCTAAAAATTTGCATAAAGCTTGCTGGATGACTTCGGACAATGAGGCGAAAATAGAAGAATTTAAAATGCGAAAAAGTCAGTACATTGCTATAGATAAAGATGGAAATGATGTTTTCTTAGCTCAAAGTGCCTTTTTATTACAAAGTGCACAAGCTGATTACCCCGAAATAACTTTCCATACTACTTCTGAATTTAAAAAAGAATTAGCCTCAAATTAGACCTATGAAAACTAAACAAAACAAAATATTAGTCCCCATAGATTTTTCAGAGCAATCGTTAATTGCATTGAAACAATCTTACAATCTTGCTAAAATTCAGGATGCTGAAATTGTTTTGCTTTATGTATTAGAAGAACTTAATCCGGTAATAAAAGTATTTTTCTCGGAAGTAAGTGGGTTAAAAGAAGCTGTAGAGAAAAACCTAAAAACCTTAGCTGAAGATTCCTCTAAAGAAAGTGGTGTACCTATTTCTTATTTACTTACCAAAGGTTCAGTTTATAATAAAATTGTAAAAACAGCTAAAGCTATCAAAGCAAAAATGATAGTAATGGGAACTCAAGGAGCTGCAAGAGGTAAATTTATTGGTTCTAACTCTTTACGAGTGGTAAAAACTTCTCCTTGTCCGGTAATTACTATTAAGGGGAAGAAACACCAAAAAGGATGTAAAAAGATTTTACTTCCGTTAGATTTAACCAAAGCAACAACTGACAAAGTGAACATTGGCATTAAATTAGCCAAACTGTTCGATGCACAAATTAATGTAGCTTCTATTATTCTGTCTGACAAAAATGAAGTTTTATCAAAACTTGAAGAACAGATTAATGAAGTGAAAGAAGTGATAGAAAAAGAAAATATTAAATGTGAAACAGCGTTAATCCCTATAGAAAAAGGTAAGAAAAAATTAGTTAGTGCTTTGCTCGATTATGCTGAAGACATTGCTGCTGATTTAATTTTAATAATGACTCAACAAGAAAACGATTTTAAAGAATTATTTATAGGCTCAAAAGCTCAAGCTATTATCAACAAATCTGAAGTACCTGTCATGAGTGTCTTACCACAAAAGAAATTTGATCAAAAAAATAAATGAAATAACCACATGCAAAAGGTACATAAAATGTGATAAAGATAAATTGGCATATTCCATTTGACCAATTTAATAAAACAAATAACTACAAATGAAATTACTAGTTACAATTATATTAACCTTCTTAACCACGCTAGCTGTTGCTCAAGATACCAATAAGGTAGATGCCTACGGCAAGAAACAAGGTTATTGGGAAAAATATCATCCTACAGGTTATCTTAGATACAAAGGTCAATTTAAAGATGATAAACCAACAGGAACGTTTTTACATTATAATGATGAAGGCAAACTAAGCATGAAAGTGCATCATTTAAAAAATGGCTCTTATGCGAACTTTTATTATACAACAGGAGAATTAAAATCTACCGGAAAATATGAAAATCAGGAAAAAGACAGTTTATGGACCTATTACAGTATAACCGGACATGTTTTATCTGAAGAGTTTTATGTTAGTGGAATAAGAGATGGTAGTTGGAAAATTTATTACCCTAACGGCAATGTTGCAGAAGAAAAAAATTATACCAACAATATAGAAGAAGGCGATTGGAAAACGTATTATGAAAATGGTAAAATAAAATCGCACCATACTTATGTAAAAGGCAGATTAGAAGGTAAAGGAATTTATTATTATCAAAATGGATTGATGCAATTAGCAGGAAAATATGCTAAAGATGTAAAACACGGAATTTGGTTATATTATAACGAAGATGGAACAACCAAAAAGAAAGAAGAGTACAACTATGGAAGACGTATTGATGACAATAAAGATGATATGATTATTAATACCGATACCATTAAGAAAGAGAAAAAAGATTATTTAGAGTTTGAAGATTTATTCAAACAAAACTAAACTACTAATATACAAAAAATGAGTAAAAAAGGAAAAGTGCTGGTGGCAATGAGCGGTGGAATTGACAGTTCTGTAGCTGCTTTATTATTACACGAACAAGGGTACGAAGTGATAGGAATAACCATGAAAACATGGGATTATGCTACATCAGGAGGTGCAAGAAAAACTACCGGATGTTGCAGTTTAGATGATATTAATGATGCCCGAATGTTGGCTGTAGAAAATGGTTTTCATCACATTATTTTAGATATTCGTAAGGAATTTGGCGATTTTATTATAGATAATTTTGTTGATGAATACCTTGCCGGAAGGACTCCAAATCCTTGTGTTTTATGCAACACGCACATTAAATGGGATGCACTTTTAAGAAGAGCCGACCAATTAGATTGTGAATTTATTGCTACAGGACATTACGCTCAAATTCGTAAAGAAAATGGCAGATATGTTATTTCTAAAGGGTTGGATGAAAACAAAGATCAATCTTATGTACTGTGGGGACTTTCTCAAGAAAGCCTTGCCAGAACTATTTTTCCTCTTGGAGGAATGGATAAACCAACTATTCGCCAAATGGCATTTGACAGAGGATACAAAGAATTAGCAAAGAAAAACGAAAGTTTTGAAATTTGTTTTGTTCCCGATAATGATTACAGAGGTTTCCTGAAAAGAAGAGTAGATGGATTAGAAGCAAAAGTAGATGGCGGAGATTTTTTAGATACCGAAGGCAATGTACTTGGGAAACACAAAGGCTATCCGTTTTATACTATTGGTCAGCGAAAAGGTTTAGAACTTGCATTTGGCGACCCCCGTTATGTGGTAAAAATTGATGCAGCAAACAACCAGGTAGTATTGGGAACAAAAGAAGATTTAAAGAAAAAAGAAGTTTTTGTACGTAACCCAAACATTATAAAATACGAGCAAATTACCGATGAAATGGAGGCACTTAGCAAAATCCGTTATAAAGATAAAGGAAAATTGAGCAATTTAGTTCCGCTAGAAGATGGCAGAATAAAAATTGAGTTTTTTGAAGATGTACAAGGTGTAGCTCCAGGACAATCGGCTGTTTTTTATGATGGTAACGACCTTATTGGTGGTGGGTTTATTGATAATAATTAATTACAATATTACCTAAACAAATACATTTTACCGTATCCTTTTTTAAAGTAGTTATCGGCACTTGTTTCTCTGTGTTCAATATCGTTATTGTTAATTTTAGTAATCACCCTATAAAGATAAAGTCCGTTGGCAAGCCTATCACCATATTGGTCGGTACCATCCCAAGCAAAATCTGAAATATTCCTACCTATCTTAATGTTACCCAATTCTTCTTTATGTATTTCTCTCACTACTTTTCCAGTAATGGTAATAATTTGAATTTTAAAGATGTCCGGTACTTGGCTTCCCGTTAGTGTGAACACAAAACGGGTCGATGTAGTAAACGGATTGGGATAATTAACAATATTGGTAATAGTTGACTTATGAATTACTTCAAAACCAATTAAATAATCATTACTTCCTGATTCATTTTTAGATACATCATTGGCTTGAACTCTCAGTTTATACTGTCCATCTTTATCAAAATAAGCCGGATAAATAATTTTAGCACTGTTTTTTGGTAAAGAAGCAGGAATAAACTGCATAATTTCTTGTCCGTTACCGTTAAAATAAATTCTTTTTTCAACACCATCGGGAGAGGTAATCCATACAGCAAAATCGGCAGTATCGTTTAAGGCTAAAAACAAATTTTCATCTTTCAACTCAATTACAATTTCAGGTTTTGGCGAAACAATATCTCCATCTAAAATATGTGTCCCATCAAAAGTAACATCTAACAACGGATTAATTTTATCATCGTGCACATAAAAAGAAATTTCTGCCAAATTATTAAAATGATATTTTTCTAATTGGTCATTATTCGGGTTTACCTCAATAAGCAAACTATTTATTCCTGCCATTCCTTGTGTTGAAAATTCTAAATTCACAATCATCACACTATCTGCCAATAATGGAGCTTGTCTGGGATAATTGATAGGAATTACTTGGTTGAATTTATTCAATACATTAAATGCAATTAACAAGCTGTCCATATTATGTCGGCTAATATTTTTTACAGCTATAGAAAGCCTTATTTTTTCACCTTCATACACAGTATCATTATAAAAAGTAAAATAAATGTTTGGAGAAAGAGCCGCTTCAGGAATATCTTCATAAGTTACTTGCCACCTATGTAATTGCGGTGCTGTAAACAACGAATCATCCATTATATGAGCGTTTAATTTTAAATAAGGATATTGGCTTGCATTTATTTGATTGGTAATTCTAATATCTCCCGAATCTGTTGGTAGGTTACTAATCAATAAAGTTTCATTACCATTATTATCTACCCCAAAAACATTGAGCACTGTACTATCTTTTGAAGGATTTTCCAATGGCGTCATCCGCCAAGATAGGGAATCCCAGCTAACGGCAGGCCCTAAAGGGGGAGAAAAAACATTTCCAAAATTTGCCGAGCCTGTAATGGTAGCACTTACTTGAACACCTTTTTCTGTAATGCTTGCCCCAACACTTTCAACTACAGAAGCAGGATTCCCCTTTTTGACAAAAAAAGCAAAAGGCAAACTATCTTGAGCTGCCGGAATTTGTGTTGCTCCAAGGTTAGTTAAAGCAGTATTTACATTGGTTGGAAGTGGTGCATAGCTCCAAAAGAAATTCCAATACCACGACCACATTAACACATAATATCCATTAGGAACACTGTCTGTAAGCATATTTGCCAATGCATTCATTTGAGCCGGATCTCCATTTTGGAAAATAAAAAATTTAGATGGTGCCTGATTTGGATTTGAACCGGGAATATTAAGTTGTCCCATATTCATCTCCAACGGTTTCCAATAATCAAAAGAAATGGTATCTAAAACAGTAACATGAATAGCACTATTTGCTCCCCAACCGTTTCCTGCAATTCTTTGTTGATCTATAAAATAAGAAGGAATTGAGCCTTCTGACCAATTGGTTGGTCCATTTACTGTTGTACTTCCTATCGCTCCATCTGTAACTGCTCTTAACGTACTTACTTTATTCTGAAAACTAAATAACCTATTTGGTCGGCTATACCCAACCAATTGCATTGGGTTATTTTCAAATTGGAAGATATGTTCTTGTTGCCAACCTTCTTTATTTTGAATGTACTGAAAAGAACGCATTTGCCAATTATAACTAGCTGTTAAAGACGAATCTTTACTTACTCTCCAAAAATAAACCATGCTATCAGGCATATTTTGCAAAAGGTTAGGCGTCCATGTTACCACCCCTCCGGGTTGACTGAATAAAGTAACTCTTTCCTTAATCGGACTGTTAAAGTAATCTGTTGTATCTACTTCAAAAACATAATCTGCAGGAGCCTGAAATGGAAATGCTGTTGATGCTTTAAGGGTTATTCCCTGATTGGGAACAATAGAAAAATGATAAGGATAAACAGGAATAATATTATCCGAACGAATATTTAATTGTTTAGTAACAACGTTATTATTTTCATCAAGTTCATCAATATTAATTGGAGGGGCATCTACCATAATGGTAAAATTATTCATCCCCATTCCTCTGATAACATCTACAGGAAGTTTAAAAGTAAAGGTATCCTTATAATGCGGAGCTGCAATAGATTTTAAATAAGTAGTATCAGAAAAATTGGCGTTTGGATAATCTCTAGTAAGGCTTAAAATGATAGTGGTGTCGATAGCTTTGCCTAAATTGGTTACAATTACATTTACCTCAAAAGAATCTAAAGCAGAAGTAACAATACTCGGATTAAAACTAACTGATGCCTGATTAATCATATAATCAGGTTTTTCAAAAGTATGTAATTTTACTGCCGGGTCTCCATGATAAGTAATATTAAGAGCTGTTGCATTATCAAAGTTTTTAATACTTGCTCCTGTTGACTGTGTGGTATAAGCTGTTGTACTTTGAATATGCTCTGCTATACTTTTTCCATAATTTTTGTAGGAAATATTTTTATAAAACTCGTTGGCAAATTTATTTAAAGCAAAAGAAGTAGCTAAATCTACAGAAGAAACAAAACCAATTACCCCACTGTTATCAATAATTACATGTTCTTCGCTAGTACTATTTGCTCCGGGCAAATGAATATCTCCTGCATAACAAGCCAATCCTGTTAACAACGGATACCTTCCTTGTTGATTAGGCCAAAGGTGTGGATCATCAATATTTTGATCAAAACCACCTGTTGCTGAAGCATGACCTAAAAATGTCATCATAGCAACACCATTACCTATTAAACTCTTTATAGAATCTGATAACGTAATATGAATTGGAGCTGTAGTTGTTTTGGTAAATGTAGTTACATCTCCTCCAAACAAAGTATCCTCAATAATATTTTTATAACTATTTAAATAAGTTTGAAAGGTATTTTGTTCACTTGAATTTACTCCACCGGCAAAATGAAGTACTTTTTTCATCCATTCTGTTTCTCCGCTATTACCTAATATCGGATTTTCATGTTGTTGTACTTTGTTTAAATACCAACCAATTTCTATATCATTTTTTGCTGCTAACCTTCCTGTAGGAATTGCTGTTGAAAACAAATTAGCACCTAAACCTGCTGTTATCATATTGTCGGAAGCCGGTTCTCCATAAGAAGGCACTAAACAATTCTGATAATTTTGAGTGCTTTTTCTACATTCTTTTGACTTAACAGATTTTCCTAATAAAAATAAATAGTTAGGTTTTGTTGGCCAAGTATTTAATAAATAATCTAGAAAACTTCTTATTGCCAACGGATGCTTTTCAATACCATAAGCAAATTGATGATAAATTTCTCCCACAGTAAAAATTGCCGGATTTTGTGGGTTTACATTAAATGCCGGATTCTGTCTGTAATTAGCATAATCTGTTGCACCACTTAACAAACTCTGATGTGTAATGATTAAAAAAGCTGTATCAATAGGATTAGCAGCGTAATCCGTAAAAAAACCTGTGCCATTAATCGGGCTAAGATCTGTAACATTTTGTACTTGCCCATCTGATGTTAAATAACATGCTTTATATCCATTGGCATTTGGAACTAAACATTTAAAAAAACCTGAATCTTGTACTACAGTTATTTTCTTGCTGTTTGTCAAGTCATAAAAAAGTACATTTCCAGAAGGGTTAAAATTGGAAAATCGTAAATAAGATTTGGATTGAAAGGTATTATCTTCAATAAAGAAATTATCAAAAACAGTTAAATTTTCCATATTTGGTAAGTGTGGATAATGTAATTTAATATAAGAAATTGCTTGTCTGGCAACCGATGATCCTAAATCATTAATACTTGAAAATGTAACCGAAGTAGTATTTGCACCTAACATATTAGGGGCTAAACTCATCAATACATCAATTTTTTTATACCCTTTAAAAATAGAATCGTATTGCTGACCAGCAACAGCAACTCTAAGATGTTGATTATTTGATGATGTTCCACTAAAATCTGATTGCCCCAATACCACAGCCTCTAACTTAGCATTTGGTCCGGAGGTATATACCTCTTTAGAAATAATGCTTTTAGTAGTAGACCCTCCTAAATTATAAGGTAAATCGAACCACCCTTCTGTGGAGGCATAGCCAAAAAGCGAAACTCCACTTCCTCCTATATTCATCGTTTCTCCATCATAATAAGGGTTAGAAGTTCCATTTCCTGCAGTATAAAACTCAACATTCTCTTTGGTAAAATAAGCTATTGGTGTATATGCAGAAAAGTTGGTATCCGTTTCTACGGCAATTCTATTGTTAGTTGTTGAATTATTCCATGTAAGAAAATAAGAAATGGTATCTGTTGTTAAGCTATAATAAGGATTAGGATGATCTGTTGCACTTCCATAAAGTCCTTCATCAAACCAACCGTCATTATGTTTAGCATAAAATTCTATAAAATCATTTTGATTGAAAACACCATCATTTTCTCCTTCAACATAAATTGGAACTTCCTGTCCTCTGGCAAATAGTTGAAAATTTTGAGGATTGATAGTACTTAAAGGAATTCCTGCATTAAAAAGCGTTGCAGAATCAATTCTGTAAATACCTGTTTCAGCAATTTTAAACTGAAAGTACTGTTGATTATAGTTAATCCAACTATTATTAAAAGGCTGGGCTTTAAGCGAAAGAAAACTTGCTAAAAAAATAGTTGTACAAACAAGGTAAAATACTATTTTTCTGATGTTTTTCAATGAGAAGTAATGTTTTGTTGTTTTAGTTTAAAGTGTTATAAAATTACAAAAAATAACTAACTGAAAATTATCCTATTAGTTAAATCTTTCCGCTGCAACTATTTTTTTATTGATTTCAAACTTTAACGAAAAAACATTAGAATAAAGTCCTTCAGATTGATCACCAATATCTGTAAATGCATAATCTAAACTAATTCCTTTAAACTTAACACCAATACCAAAATTAGGTTGCCACGAAATTTGATCTGCCTGATAAATATCTGTTGTTTTTTGGATATTGCCTACCCCCAACCTTAAAAAAATCAACTGACTGTAATTGGCTTCAATTCCCGCATGAGGGTCAACACTAAATGGTTTGCCTGTAATCAGCACATTTCTTTTTCCATCTGTTGATAAATCAAAATTCACTTCTCCAAGAACCCCAAATTTGTTACTGATTTTAGCACTTTTTGCTATTCCTAAAATAATTTTTGGAAGCGTAATTTCTATTGAATTATCGGGTATTTCGTTGCCTGTAGCTTCAAAAACATCAATGGTATTTTGGTCTAACGAAAAACTCCACGCATTAAACGTAGAAGTAACATCTCTTGCCATAATGGCAAAAGCCCATTTATTTTTAGTGTGATATTGAGCTCCGGCATCAAAACCAAAACCCCAAGCTTTAGCCATATCTCCTACCTGACGATAAATTATTTTTACGTTTGCTCCATAACTTAATCCTTCAATTTTAGACTTTCTTGCGTAAGAAAAAAGAAAAGCATAATCAGCTACGGAAAAAGAAAATATTCGGTCATAATCTATGTTCCCGTTGGCATCAATTAATTGAGTGGTATTGGGAATATCATCCACACCAAAACGAATTACAGAAAACCCAAAAGCACTTACACTATCAATTTTTGTAGCAAAGGCTCCATAATCGTATTTAGCTATTCCTGCAAAATATTCTGCATGCATTAAATCCACCTGAAAATCACCTGTAAGTTGAGTTAATCCTGCCGGATTCCAATAACCTGAAGTAACTCCATTTACTGATGCCACTTGTGAATTAGACATTCCTAAAGCTCTTGCACCAACACCAATAGCTAAAAACTCATTACTATATTTTGGTGCAGAAGTTTGCGAAAAACCTTCAAAAGTAAGTAATAGTAAAGCTAATATAAGGAGTCTGTTTACCAAAAAAAATAATTTTTTAAAGGATAAAATTAGTAATTTGTAAGCAATTAACATGATTTCTGTTTTTTTATTGCTTTGTGTCCATTTCTGTTTAAAACAATTAAATTGCTTTTCTATTATTTTTAGCGTTATTATTAGTTATTTTTGAAGCCAAAATCAAAATTTGATATGAAGAAACATATCCCAAACTTAATAACCACAGGCAATTTATTATGCGGCTGCTTAGCAATTGTCAACGCTTTTGAAGGCGATTTAGCAATGGCATGTTATTTATTGATTATTGCCTCTACTTTAGATTTTCTTGATGGTTTTGCGGCTAGAATGTTAAACGTTTCTGGGGGTATTGGTAAAGACTTAGATTCACTATCAGATATGATTTCTTTTGGACTGGCTCCCGGTTTAATATTATATCAATATGTAAAAGTTCTTAACCAAAATCAACCCGTGGAATTACTTACACAATATCCTTGGTTAATGTATATTGCTTTTATTATTCCTGTTTTTTCATCATTCAGATTGGCAAAATTTAATAACGACACAAGGCAATCTACTACTTTTTACGGATTACCAACTCCGGCTAACGCTAACTTTTTTATCTTTTGCATATTGCTTTATCTTTTTCCTGATTTACCAATGGTAATAGATGTTTCGGGCATTGTGCAACCAATTGTTTCTAACCCTTTAATTATGCTTGGATTTGGAGTTGTATTTTCATTTTTATTAGTAGCTGAAATACCCATGTTTGCTCTAAAATTTAAGTCTATGAAATGGGCTGACAACAAATTGCCTTTTTCTTTTGTATTACTTTGGTTGGGATTATTAATTTTTACCAACATAGCCGCCATGCCAATAATTGTAATTATATATGTTGTTTGGTCGATTATTGCTCATTATTTTTTAAGTCCTAACAAGCAAGTTACGAACTAATGTTATCTGTTTTCTCTGATGAATATTTTATGAAGGAAGCCTTTAAGGAAGCTCAAAAAGCTTTTAATGAGGATGAAATTCCTGTTGGGGCGGTAATTGTTTGCGACAATAAAATTATTGCACGAGCTCATAATATGACTGAAAGACTAAACGATGTGACTGCTCATGCAGAAATGTTGGCTTTTACTTCAGCCACTGATTTTTTAGGTGGTAAATATTTAAATGAATGTACACTTTATGTAACGCTAGAACCATGCGTAATGTGTGCCGGAGCGAGTTACTGGACACAGCTCAAAAAAATAGTTTTTGCTGCGAGCGATGAAAAAAGAGGCTTTGAACGAATTTCTCCTTCACTTTTACATCCTAAAACACAAGTGATAAAAGGTATTTTAGAAACTGAATCCGCTCAGTTAATTCAAACTTTTTTTCAGAAAAAAAGAAATTAAACCTATTGCTTCACTATTTTATGATGCAGCCTGTTGTTTCCATCATGAATGACTACAAAATAAATTCCGTTGGAAATATGACTTAAATCTACCACTGTTTTAGACGAGTTAATGCTTTGTTCAGCTACTTTTACACCCATTAAATTATAAATTGCTAAATACGCTGATTGATTTTCTGTTTCATACTCCACAGTAAATTGGTTGTTGAATGGATTAGGGTAAATAACTAACTGTTTTTCTTTTGTTTCTGTTTCATCATTAATACCATTAATTAACGTACCTCCACAAACCGACTGAAAATTGTTTAAAAAATAGCTTCTTATAGAATCTACTCTTTCTTGCATTATTGGTAACCCAGCTAAATTACCCGATGTAGTGTAATCTATCCCAAATACAAATGCCATAGTTAGTTCTACACTTTGCTGTGGTGCAAAGGTAAATGGACCAGAAGACCCCATACCCCTTTTGTCATAACCAGAGTTTGGAGTACCACCTGGGCTGTGCATTAAATTCACTCCATGGAGCTTGTGCTACTCCTCCTGTTCCATAGTGATAGGTATCTGAAGCATCAGGAAACATATATTTTGCAGGAACTGTCCCTCCACTTGATGGATGTCCGTTACCTCCGTATACAAAAGAATTACCATCACGCCATTTTCCAGATAAATAATAATGTTCTTCTTGTTCATTAACAGGATCTCCATCTCCAGGAAATAGCCCGCCTCCTCTATGGTAAAATAAAAAATATTCCATCCCCCAATGTTCATTATCTGTTATTCCATCTCCAAAACCATAACCATTAATACTTTCATAAGGAGCAATACCAAAAGCATTATCTATCCCATCATCATCTTGTTTTGCTCCTTTTAAAAAGCTTACTCCTTGATAAGGAGGATAAGCTCCATAACCAAATCCAGCACCATTGTTTTGGTCAATACTATCTCCATTATACCCATAAAATGTACTTCTATCTACATCACATCCTACATAATCATCTTCAGGATTACCTATATCAAAATCCGTAAACAAACCAATATAAGTACTGTCGTACGTTTTGTTAGAACGGTTATAGATGGTTAAATCTAAAAATAAGGTGTGATTAATTGCTGAATCTGAAGGACAATCATACACGTAAGCCATTCCATGAGTTTCTATCTCCATACGATTTATGGAGTTTTGTTGTTGGTAATCATTTCTTATAAAATAAATAGCTTGTTGTCCTCTAAATTGAGGATAATCTCCATCATAAGGATTATAAATACCATCGTTGTTTTTATCAACAAAAGGTGCTAAATAAAAAGCTTGTCCGTTAGTAGTATCGCCATGTGCTGGCCAATCTAAAAACACTTGTGGTGGCTGGTAATTCAGTTGAAACCAATTGGCAATATGGTATTGCAAATCTATATTCGTTACTTTCCAAATCCTATCCCATTTTAAGTGAAAATCAAAGCCTTCATAACTAGTTGAAATAGGCCCTCCACTTCTCCAAGTAACATCCATAGGAGTAACTTGCCCTCCAAAAGTTCTTGCTGATGAATAAACGGTATTATTATGTTTTCCTGCTACCCAAGGATTTGCAGCAAATATGGTAGTTTTATCGTTTCCTTTTGGCACTTCAAAACCACTTACCATATTTTTGTTATCCATAAATAATACATCCACATCAATTAAAGCTTTAATATTATTAAGGTCTAAAAAATCATTGCTTTTTTGAGCTACAAAAGTAAAAATGAACCCTGTATCTTTTAATGCAGGTTGAGTATAATCACTTACAACATATTGAATGGTATCCCACCCTTTAAAAGTTGGTTGAGGTTTATAAGAAATAACTGAAATATGATTACTAACATGTTGATGTAATAAAAAATTATTCCCCATATAAATTAAAGTATCTATTTGTAACAAGTTGTTATTTGGACTGATGTCATTACCCGTAAATTGAAAAGATGCCCTATAAATAGAATCGTTATGATAAACAATAATTGTATCATTTACCGCTACTGGTGCTTGATTTTGCCCAACTGCTAGTTGGCTAAATAAAATGGCTAGTATAAAGTAAAGTTTTTTCATGGATTATAAATTTTTGTTAGTTAATTTACTGCTTCACTATTTTATGATGCAGTTTGTTGTTTTATAAAAAGCAACGGATATGGAGGTTGGAGGTTAAGCCTCCATACCCTAATTGCTTTTTTGCTTAACTAAAACCCATTTAAGTCAGTAGGTTTAATAACACCGAACCATTTAAGCGTTCTTT